>Ga0209777_10007024_pt1 | contig 12574 bp, 10 predicted proteins | sample FrelakmetHBP12HB_FD_187147 | JGI IMG/M metagenome (GOLD analysis project Ga0209777, IMG submission 187147) | Freshwater lake sediment microbial communities from the University of Notre Dame, USA, for methane emissions studies -HBP12 HB (SPAdes)... | ecosystem: Environmental > Aquatic >... | reverse complement strand
CTGCCTACCCCCTATGCCTTCTGCTTGTCATATCATCCCGGTTCTATCGGGACTTCGTCGATTACCTCAACCAACAGGTGGATCAATGAACGCTTTTCGTGCGCGCACTGCTGCCTTCGCGACATCGTCCCGGTGTTCTTCCGGGAAGCACCACCTTGGGTGGCAAGTCTCATATTATCCCGATGTTTTTCGGGACATCGTCCCGGTACTCTTTCGGGGCACCGTCCCGGTATCCTTCCGGTAGTGCGCCACGAGCAGAGGCTTCGTTCGCGCAACATCCCCGAAGCGAAGCGAAGGGGACATGCAGCCGTCTGCCGGTTCGGCGAGATGCCTCGCCGAACATAGTTGTTTCGGCGCTTTGCCATCGTACCCAATGGGTATCCCCGTGGGATGAGCCTTCGATGAGAACCATATTCTTTTGGGTTCGTTTTGAGGAACGAATACTCCGCATGGAACTTTTATCGAGAGAAATCACGAGTGATTCGTTCCATATTCGTTCCTCAGGAACGAGTCCCCTGGCAAAATCAAAGCCCCCTCTCGTTTTGCCTCCCCTAAATCCGAGGGATTTGGGGGAGGTGGCCGGAGGTCGGAGGGGGCTGACCGAACCGATGGTTGCAAAAAGCCCCATTCTCAGGGGCTTCTGTGACCGACCGGGGACTTCTAGCCGAGGGAGTGTTCGCGCAGTATCCCCGTACGGGATATTATCCCGGTGTTTTTACAGGACATCGTACCTGAAGGGTAAGTACATCCTCCTCGGGGGATTTATCGGGTTTCTGCATCCATTTTTCAGCCGGAATCGCTTCCCGAAAATAAGAACGGATGGCATTGTCGAATCAATACATTCTTCAATTACCAACATACCTCAAATCAGCTACAATCAGACCGTAAAATCCAGTCCCCGGGCACAAAAGGTGATCCATGACTGAAGTTATTGCTGTTTCAGCAGGCCAGCCGCAGAACGTGGCTCTGCCTGCCAAAAAAGGTCCGCGCGGCGAGGTGCTTATCTATGCCACCTGGTGTAAAGGCTGTCGCATTTGCGTCGAATTATGTCCTCCCAGGATCCTTGCCATGGATGAGGATGAAGACTACCCGCGCATTGTGGCTCCGGAGAAGTGCACCGCCTGCCATATCTGCGATACCCACTGCCCTGACCTGGCAATCGTGGTCAGGAAATTGGATTAGGAGGCAGGGATGGCTGTCAAATTGATGCAAGGGAACGACGCCATCGGTTGGGGGGCCATTGCTGCCGGTTGTCGTTTTTATGCTGGCTACCCCATTACCCCGTCCACCGAAGTGGCCGAAATCCTGTCCCGTGAACTACCCAAAGTGGGCGGAAAATTCATCCAGATGGAAGATGAAATCGCCAGCATGGCCGCCATCATCGGTGCGCGTATCGGCGGGCTCAGGTCCATGACCGCCACTAGCGGCCCCGGGTTTTCGCTCATGCAGGAGAACATCGGCTACGCGGCCATGACCGAGATCCCGTGCGTGGTCGTGAACGTGCAGCGTCTCGGACCCTCCACCGGCCAGCCCACCGCGGCCTCCCAGGGCGACCTGATGCAGGCCCGCTGGGGAACGCACGGCGATCATCCCATCATTGCCCTCAGCCCGATCTCCGTCCGTCAGGCTTTTGATCTGACGGTAAAAGCCTTTGACCTGTCCGAGAAGTATCGCACCCCGGTTATCCTGCTGACGGACGAAATCGTCGGCCACATGCGTGAACCGGTCGACCTGCCCGATTTCAAGACCATCAAAATATTTGAGCAAGAGGTAACCGAGAGCCCGGCCACCTACAAAGCCTTCCGTAACACCCCGGATGGAGTCCCGCCGCTGGCGCCTTTTGGCGTTGGCTACCGTTACCACATCACCGGCCTATTCCATGATGAGCTCGGGTTCCCCACCCAGCGCCTGGACGAGATTGACCCCTGGCTGGAACGCTTCAACGCTAAACTGGATAACCATATAGAAGACATTACACTTGTTGAAGAAGATGTTCAGGCTGGTGCGAAAGTTGCCTTCCTGTCCTACGGCGCTTCGGCCCGCACGGCGCGCCATGCTTTGAAGCTGGCCCGCCTCCAGGGTAAAAAAGTGGATATGCTGACTCTGTTCACCATCTGGCCTTTCCCCGAGAAACAAGTGGAAGCCCTGGGCGAGCGCGTTGACCGGATTATCGTCCCGGAGATGAACCTGGGACAACTGGCCTACGAGGTCGAGCGCATGGTCGGACGGAAGAAGGTCAAGCGGGTTGGCCGCGCCAACGGCGAGATGGTCACGCCGCAGATGGTCCTGGATGCGATGGAGGGCTAATCATGGACGAAACCATTCTGAAAGCTTACACCCAGGAATCCGAAGAAGCGCTCATCTCACAGACGGACTGGTTCGAATGCAGCGAGACGCTTCAGAAACTCAGCAAGAAGAAGAAATTCCCCACCATCTGGTGCTCCGGCTGTGGCATCGGTATTGTGATGGGCGCTCTCATCCGCGCCATTGACCACCTCGGCCTGGCTAACGACAATGTGGCGCTAGTGGCTGGCATCGGCTGCACGGCGCGTATGCCGGGCTACCTGGACTTCAATACTCTGCACACCACCCACGGGCGCGCCCTGGCCTTTGCCACCGGCCTGAAGATTGCCCGCCCCGATATGAAAGTCATCGCCATCATGGGCGACGGTGATGCGCTGGCCATCGGCGGCAATCACTTCATCCACGCCGCCCGGCGCAACCTGGGTATCACCGCCCTGGTGGTCAATAATGCCATCTACGGCATGACCGGCGGTCAGTACAGCCCGACCACCCCGCTGGGCGGACGCGCCACCACTGCTCCTTATGGCAACATCGAGCCACCCTTCCCGATTTGCGACCTGGCCATCGCCGCCGGCGCCACCTACGTTGCCCGTTCCACCGTCTACCATGCCCTCGAGCTGGACAAGTACCTGGCCGAGGCCATTGCCAAGGACGGTTTCAGCGTAGTCGAGGCAGTCTCCTACTGCCACACCACCTTCGGCCGCCTGAACAAGCTCGGCACCGCCGTCGACATGATGCGCGCTCTGAAAGACAACAGTATCCCAAAATCTGCTCTTGACAGACTCCCGCCGGAGGAACAGGCTGCCAATACCAAGATCGTGCGCGGTAAATTTATCGACATCGAGCGCCCGCAGTATACGCAGGTTTATGCTAATTTGATTACCCGCGTACAGGGAGGTGAGCAATGACCAGGAAAATGGCCGACCCCGCCAGGGACGGCGGGATCTTCGAGCGGACCGAGGTCCGGCTGGCTGGCGAAGGCGGGCAGGGCATGATCCTGGCCGGCATCATCCTGGCCGAAGCAGCCACCATCTACGAAGGCCGGAACGCTGTCCAGTCGCAGAGTTATGGACCGGAAGCGCGCGGCGGCGCGAGCAAGTCCGAGGTCATCATCTCATCCGGTGAGATTGACCACCCCGAAGTCCTGCAACCAGACGTGGTGGTGGCGTTGAGCCAGGAGGCATTCAAAAAATTTGCTTCCACCGTCAAGCCAACCGGCCTGCTCATCGTGGACGCAGACAAAGTGGATTCCAGCAGCGCTCCGAAGGCCATCCGTCTGCCCATCACGAAAATGGCGTTTGAGACGACCGGCCGGACTATTACGGCCAATACCGTTGCTCTGGGCGTGCTGGTCGGGCTGACGGGGGTGGTTTCGCAGAAGGCGCTTGAAAAAGCCATCATCGCCCGGGCCCCGCGTGGGACCGAGGAGATGAATCACAAAGCACTCGAAGCCGGTTTCGCGGCTGCCGAGAAAGTAAAGAATTCTTAAACACAACCTTACAAATTACTTCTCTTCGCCCGAACCAATCCCCAGCGGTTTCCACTTGGAATCGTCCTTGAGCCGGTGCTGGATGCCGTGCCGGTCGTGGATCTCGTCGAAACCTTCGGACTTGATAAACATCTTCTCGCCATCCAGCAGGGCCGTGATCCCTTCCTGACCTGGTTCGGGGCGTTTGAGGCCCTTATACTTGGCAGCCATGTCCGGTGTGTAATCGGTCGGCTCTTCGTAGGTGGTGATGTAGCCCTCGAAATTGCGCAGGATGATTTTATGGTCTGACATCGAGATTAGGTAATTGGGCATTACCGGGATCTTTCCGCCGCCGCCAGGTGCATCGATCATATAATTCGGGACGGCATACCCTGACGTATGTCCGCGCAGGCCTTCCATGATTTCGATTCCCTTGGCAACGGCCGTCCGGAAGTGCCCGGCACCATGCACCAGGTCGCACTGGTAGAGATAATACGGGCGCACGCGGATGCGCACCAGGTCCTGTACCAGTTTGCGCTGGATATGTACATTATCGTTGACACCCGCTAACAGCACGGTCTGGTTGCCGAGCGGGATGCCAGCCCGGGTCAGCTTATCGCAGGCCTCGGCCAGTTCCTTGGTGATTTCGTTCGAATGGTTGACATGGATATTCAACCACAGCGGGTGGAATTTCTGCAGCATATCGCACAGATCGTCGGTGATGCGCTGCGGCATGAAAACCGGAACGCGCGAGCCGATGCGGACAATCTCAACATGAGGAATTTCGCGCAGCCGGGTGAGAATCTCCTCCAGGATCTTGGGAGCCAAAACAAGCGGGTCACCACCCGAAAGCAGCACATCCCGTACCTGGGTAGTATTTTTCACATATTCCAGTTGCATCTCAAACTCATGGCGCGAGAACTGGGCTGTCGGGTCGCCAACGATGCGGGCGCGGGTGCAATAACGGCAATACGAGGCGCACTGCGTGGTAACCAGCATCAGCACCCGGTCCGGGTATCGATGGACCAGGCCCGGCACAGGCGAGTGCTTATCCTCGGCCAGCGAGTCTACCATTTCCGCCGTGAATGGAACCATTTCACAGTCTGTGGGGATGACTTGTTTGCGAATGGGATCGTTGGGGTCGTTAGGATCGATCAGGGAAATGAAATAAGGTGTCACTTCCACGCGGAAGAGATGGGCGGTACTGAGCGCCTTGTGCTCGGACTCAGTCAGGGGGATAATCTTTTCGATTTCTTCCGCCGAATTCAGGCGATGGCTCAACTGCCAGCGCCAGTCGTTCCACTTTTCATCAGGGACCTCGGCAAACGCCGGGGCGCGCTTGGAAAGGAAAGGTAAAACTGTCATTTTTCCTCCGGTAAATTGTGAGAGAAACGGGTAATGGGTGGGAACGCGTCAAAAAAACCGTGGCAGGCTCGGGATTCATTTAATGCGCACGGTGGGTCATGATCGGGGCGAAAAAATCCAGCATCATACCAGTTGACATATCCCATGCAGGTATTGTAAGAGTAAACAGGGGCGAGGTCAATATTAAAACTCATGAGTCGATGGTGAGAAATTGGAGTTTTACTGCTTCTTGCATAAATCCCTAAACCTGCTATTATTGAATTGTACGCATTTCATGGGATTGAGGTTCAGTTGTTTTCGCTGTACCCGGTAAGATACGATGAGCAGCATCAAGGGCGATGAAAAACCAACGAAGGAGAAACAAATATGGAACTCGCCATGATTGGTTTAGGAAAAATGGGCGGGAACATGGCCCAGCGCCTGCTTAAGGGCGGACATCGCGTGGTTGGCGTCAATCACTCCCCGGAAGTGACCCGCCAATTAACCGCCGAACACGGGCTTGTTCCGGCTTTTTCGACCCCGCAGGCGGTCGCCGCGTTGACCGCGCCGCGCGCCGTCTGGGTGATGGTTCCATCGGGGGCTGCGACCGAGGCTGTGGTCAACGAACTGGCCGGCTTGCTTGCGCCCGGTGATGCCATCATTGACGGGGGCAACACATTCTATAAGGACGACATCCGCCGCGCCGGGGCGCTTGAACCGAAAGGCATCCACTACGTGGATGCCGGCACCAGCGGGGGTGTTTGGGGATTGGCGGAAGGCTATAGCCTCATGCTCGGCGGGAATGAGGACGTGGTCGAACGGCTGCGTCCGATTTTCGAGACGCTGGCCCCTGGTTCGGACAAAGGTTGGGGACGCGTCGGGCCGGTGGGAGCGGGGCACTTCGTCAAGATGATCCATAATGGCATCGAGTACGGTCTGATGCAAGCATATGCTGAAGGTTTTGAGATCATGCACGCCAAGCAAGAGTTCAGCCTGGACCTGGAACAGATTGCACAAATCTGGCGATACGGGAGCGTAGTCCGCTCCTGGTTGCTCGACCTTACCGCCGACGCGCTGGCAAAAGACCAGAACCTGGCCCATATCGAAGGCTGGGTGGCCGACAGCGGCGAGGGCCGCTGGACGGCGGCCGAGGCGATTGACCTGGCCGTGCCCGCACCGGTCATCACACTGGCGCTCCAACAGCGATTCATCAGCCGTCAGGATGAAAGTTATGCGGCCAAGTTGCTGGCCGCCATGCGCAATGAGTTCGGTGGTCACACCATCAAGACGAAGTAGGGTAGATATCATCCCCATAAGTGGGCGGCGTCTGCCCAGATCCAAGGAAGGCTTTATGGAAAATCTCCCCACCACGATTGTCATTTTCGGCGCTTCTGGCGACCTGACCTCGCGCAAGTTGATCCCGGCTCTCTACAACAATTTCAAGAAGTCGCGCCTGTCGGAGCGCGTGAATGTGGTCGGGTTTGCGCGCCGTCCCTATAATGATGAAACCTTCCGCGCCGCTCTGCAGGACGGAGTGGTCAAGTTCAGCGCGGAGAGTTTCGATTCCACCGTCTGGAAAAAGTTCGCTGAGAGGCTGCACTATTTCCAGGGAAACCTCGACATCATGGCTGATTTTCCGAAACTGGAATCTTTTCTGCAAACTCTGGAAGGCGGCCCGTCCAACCGGTTGTATTATCTTGCCACCGCACCGGAGCATTACGCCATGGTTGTCAGCGAATTGGGCGCGGCAGGCATGGCGAAACAGGCAGAGGACATCGCCGTGGGCAGCCAGCCGGACGGTGGGGGGGTGTGGCGGAGGATCGTCATCGAGAAGCCATTTGGTCGCGACCTGGCATCTGCCCAAGAACTCAACCGCACCGTCCATACCGCCTTCGATGAGAGCCAGGTCTATCGCATTGACCATTATCTGGGCAAAGAGACGGCGCAGAACATCATGTTCTTCCGTTTCGCCAACACCATTTTCGAACCAGTCTGGAACCGCCGCTACGTGGACAACGTGCAGATCACTGTAGCCGAGAGTGTGGATGTGGGTCACCGCGCCGGATACTACGACACCGCCGGGGTGGTGAGAGATATGTTCCAGAACCACTTATTACAACTGCTGGCACTGGTGGCGATGGAAGCACCCAGTTCGTTCAGCGCCGACGCCGTCCGCAATGAGAAAGCCAAAGTGCTCGAGAGCATCCGCCCGGTCGCGCTGACCGACACGGTGCGCGGCCAGTATGCTGATTATCGGGGGACGGAGGGTGTTAGTGCCAGCTCGCAGACGCCCACCTTCGCAGCGCTCAAACTCAATATCGATAACTGGCGCTGGCAGGGTGTGCCGTTCTACCTGCGCTCCGGTAAGGCAATGGGCCGCAAGAGCTCCGAGATCATCATTGAATTCCAACGCCCTCCACACCTGATGTTCCATTTACCGGAGGGCAGCGATTTTACGCCCAACATTCTCTCGCTCTGCATCCAGCCTGACGAAGGCATCCACCTGCGCTTTGAGGCAAAGCTCCCCGATTCTGATCAGGAGATGCGCTCGGTGAACATGGATTTCCACTACCGCTCCTCGTTCACCGGTTCCCTTCCGGAGGCTTACGAACGGTTGCTGCTGGAAGCACTGGAGGGCGATGCCTCACTCTTCACCCGCAGCGACGCCATTGAGGCCGCCTGGCGGTTGATCGACCCGATCCTCCAGGGCTGGGAGATGCAGAACACCCCGCCACTCGTAATCTACCCGATTGGCAGTTGGGGGCCCAGCGAGGCGGACCAGCTGCTGGCCCGCGATGGATATCGCTGGAGACAGGGCTGCATGGACGATGATGAGACCATCCATGCCGGAAGTTGAAATCCAAAAGAACAAAAACCTGGCAATGTTGGATGCCAGGTTTTTAGCGATTCCCTTAACCCTTTATTCCTCTTTTCCTTCTTCATCGCCAGGAGAAGTCTGTTTGGGAGCGCCACCCAGTTTCGGCTCGTTCGGTTTGCTGTCCAAGTACTGCTGGAGAAGAGATGGGGCTTCGGGGTGGTCTATATGGAGGGCATGGATATAGTCTCCGGCTGGTGTAGGCGGTTCATAGCGGAGCGGGCGCCGGACACCGAGCAGCTCGAAGAAACGGGCAACCCAGACGATCAGGTTGTAGCGATACTCTTGCATTTTAAGTGACTGCCATTCCACAATGGAAGCCATGGCTCCCTGTACGCGCGCTTTCTCGCGTACGATGCGATAGATCTGTTTTGGTTCGCGGTATCCGATGGGAGAAATTAATAACATGTTGGCAGCAATGATCAAGATGCTGAATGAAATCAGCACCACCCAGCCGCCTTCGGTCCACTTGCCGGCGATTTGACCAACGAACACGATCCCAGAAAGGACTGCTGCGAATCCAGCCCCGAAGGCACCCCACGAACGTTTCGCACCTTTTGGGTACGTTTTTAGAATGTGACGGCGGATGGCAAAACCCATCACCATGATCGGCATGAAGACACCGATACCGTAATAAGGGACAGCTGCGCTGGTATTACCACGCACGATCAGCTGGATGAGTATTGCGACAACAAATCCTGCTGTCACCGAACGTGTGAATGTGCCCTTGGGGTTACGATACACCACGATTTCCGGGATCTCTCCAATCGCAACGTCACGCCACGCAGTCGCCTGCAAATCCTGGAAGGCAGTCATGGACGCAGCTGCCAGCAGTCCAACTGCCAGGATCTGATAAGCCCAGTAAAGGATGTTTCCTCCAGGAATTTGTGTGAAACCGATGAAAGACAGATTACCGACCAGTGACCGACCGGCAGTGCCATTGAAAGCATTGAAGTGGACGGCGAAGTAAGCCAGGAAGGCCGTTGTGATGCCTCCATAGAACAGGAAAGAGGTTTGGACCATACGACCGATGCCCGACTTACCGCTATAGTAATTCCATAGACCCGATAAGCGTGGCAAGTGTTTCTTGCCCCATTTCACCAGGGCAAAGTCTTCGTTAATCACGAACTGGATCCCATTGGACATGGCTTCCAGACCGCTCAGAGCCACCAAGCCTCTCATGGAGGCGGTCAGCATATGGTACGCGGCCTGCCAGATGGAGGGTGTGGTAGAAGGAGGGGTGTAGGGCAGCGCGGCTACTGCTCTGCCTTTGGCTATGAAAAGGCCGACGCTCATGACAACGGTGAGCATGAGGAAAATGCCCAGCATGGTAAAAGTCACACGCGCTGATTCACCCCGCCCGCGGATGGTCAGCCACCAGGTGATCGTTGCCAGGCCCGCCCCGATCAAAAAACGATATACCCATAGCGTATTATAGGAATTGTTCAGTGACAGTAATTGGTCCACGCCGGAGAGTGTTGAAACCACAATTGTAAACACATAATCTTGGATCAACACCACTGCCACCACCAGGCTCAAGCCGGGGGCAAGATAGCGCATCGAGGCTGTATACGAACCGCCGCCTTCGTTGAAAACCCCCAGAGAATACATATACAGGAAACCGAATACCGCATTAGCGACAGCGATGATTATAACGGCGAGGAAAGCATATTTCTGTAGATTATAGGGATGGAGGGCGCTCATCATCTCGCCGGTGGCGTAGAAATACGAAGTGAAATAGTCTATGCCGAACAGGGCCAGCGCGGCCAACAAACCGATCTGTCCGGCACCATGCAACAGGGTATGTTCCTTTTTTTCAATCGGAGCAAATTTGAAGGCAATGGCGATGATAACAATGAGGAGCGCGATTGAGAAAAACATATATTTTACCGTTTGTTATTTGTATGGATTCGAAGCTTGTATTGGATGGAATGAGTCCGCCACCAATCTCCTTGTTTCTAACCAAGAGGATGATTATCCTGCTTTTCCAGGAGAACGTCAAGGATGTGTCAAGAGAAGACTGAAAAGCGTCAATATCTTGTCAAGATTGATGAAAGTGAAAAGGAACAGACAAGAGCACATTCCTGAAGATTATGGTGGTTGTCATAGTAAAACAACCAGGCGTCATTAAAATCAAAACGAGTTGCTTGATCGAGCAACTCGTTTTGGGTTAGGCTTGGGGCAGTCAGTCCAATTTAGCTTCGTCGTCGCCGTGGGCTGTCTGCTTGGGAGCGCCACCCAGTTTCGGCTCGTTCGGTTTGCTGTCCAAGTACTGCTGGAGAAGAGATGGGGCTTCGGGGTGGTCTACATGCAGAGCATGGTCGTAGTCCCCAGCTGGCGTCGGCGGTTCAAACCGGACCGGACGACGGATGCCAAAGAGCTCGAAGAAACGAGCCACCAATACAATCACATTGTAGCGGTATTCCTGCATTTTTAAGGATTGCCATTCCACGATGGACGCCATGGCTCCCTGGACGCGCGCTTTCTCGCGCACGATGCGGTAGATCTGTTTCGGTTCGCGGTATCCGATGGGAGAAATAAGAAGCAGGTTGGCGGCTATCACCAGAACGCTGAATGAAATCAACACCACCCAGCCGCCTTCAGTCCACTTTCCAGCAATCTGACCCACGAAGACTATGGCTGAAAGTACCGCCGCAAACCCTGCCCCGAAGGCGCCCCAGGAACGCTTTGGACCCTTCGGGAAGGTCTTCAAAATATGCCGGCGGATGGCAAAGCCCATCATCATGATGGGCATGAATACGCCGATGCCGTAATACGGTATTCCCAAATCCGTCCTCCCCCGGATGAGGAAAGTGATGATGACAACCAGCACAAATGCGATAGTTACTGAGCGGGTGAAGGTGCCACGTTTATCCCGGTAAACGATGATCTCCGGGATCTCGCCGATAGCCACATCCCGCCATTCGGTGGCCTGCAGATCCTGGAAAGCGGTCATGGAGGCTGCAGCCAGCAGCCCAACTGCCAGAATCTGATAAGCCCAATAAAGGATGATTCCTCCTGGGATCTGGCTAAAACCAATAAAGGATAGATTCGCCACCAAGGAGCGTCCGGCTACGCCATTAAAAGCATTGAAGTGGATTGCAAAGTATGTCAAGAAGGCCGTGGTGATCCCTCCGTAAAAGAGGAAGGACGTTTGTACCATGCGCCCGATGCCTGATTTGCCGCTGTAGTAATTCCATAAACCTGATAAGTGCGGTAAGTATTTCTTCCCCCACTTCACCAGGGCAAAATCGTCATTAATCACGAACTGGATACCATTGGACATAGCTTCCAGACCGCTCAGAGCGACCAGACCTTTCATTGATGCAGTCAGCATGTGGTACATGGCCTGCCATATGGTGGGTGTGGTGGCAGTGGGGGTGTAGGGCAGTGCGACCACTGCTCTGCCTTTAGCGATGAAAAGGCCAATAGCCATGGCGATTGTCAGAAGAATGAAGATGCCGAGCATAGTGAAAACAATTCGGGCGGATTCACCCCTCCCGCGGATGGTCAGGAACCAGGTGATTGTCACCAGGGCGACCCCGAGAGCAACGTGGATGATCCAGGTGATGTTATAGGAGTTGGTCAGGGACAGCAATTGGTCCACACCAGATAGACTGGAGACAACGATGGTGAAGATGTAGTCCTGGAGCAGGACGACCGCCACCACTAGGCTTAAGCCGGGGGCAAGGTAACGCATCGAGGCTGTATAAGAACCGCCGCCTTCGTTGAAAACCCCCAGAGAATACATATACAGGAAACCAAATACTGCATTGGCAACAGCGATGGTAACAACGGCGATGAAGGCGTATTTCTGCAGATTATAGGGATGGAGGGCGCTCATCATCTCACCGGTGGCGTAGAAATACGATGTGAAATAGTCCACCCCGAACAAAGCCAGCGCGGCCAGCAAACCAATCTGGCCGGCACCGTGAATAGCAACATGATCCTTCTTTTCAACCGGGGAGGCTTTGAAGGCAAGGAAAACGATCACAATAAGTAAACCAATGGAGAAAATCATCTGAATTCCTTAGTTCGGAAAATAATTGATCAGGTCAGATCAGATCAGATCCTTTTATCATCCAACGTTTTTAGCCGGTATCCGACGCCGGGTTCGGTCATGATATAGCGCGGGCGGGCTGGATCAGCCTCAATCTTTCGACGCAAGTTACTGATGTTCACACGCAACAGATGCGCATCTGCTTCGTAGCTGGTGCCCCACACTGCATGGACCAATTGCTGGTGAGTAAGCACTTTGCCGGCATGTTGAATGAGAATGCGCAGGATATCGTATTCCGTAGGCGTCAGAGTAACCGTTTGCCCATTGACCCTCACATCCCTCCGGGCCAGGTCCACGAAAAGACCGGCAGCCTGATAAACCGGTTCGCTTTCGGGCAGGGCCGACCGGCGCAGGGCTACTCGCAAGCGAGCCATCAATTCGCCTGAGCTGAAGGGCTTGGTCAGGTAGTCATCGGCTCCGGCGTCCAGGGCAGCGATTTTGTCCTCTTCCCGATCCCTTACTGAAACCACGATGATGGGGATCTGGGTCCACTCGCGCAAGCGGCGAGTCACTTCAATGCCGT
>Ga0209777_10007023_pt1 | contig 12574 bp, 10 predicted proteins | sample FrelakmetHBP12HB_FD_187147 | JGI IMG/M metagenome (GOLD analysis project Ga0209777, IMG submission 187147) | Freshwater lake sediment microbial communities from the University of Notre Dame, USA, for methane emissions studies -HBP12 HB (SPAdes)... | ecosystem: Environmental > Aquatic >... | reverse complement strand
GGATATGGAATAGTAGTCGGCCATTTCCAACAGAGGATCCATATCCACAGGATGGCCGTACATATGAACCGGTATGATGGCTTTGACCTTGACCTTGCCTCGTTTTTTCTGAGTACGGAGATAGGAGGAGATTCGATCCAGATCGATATTGAAGGTTTCCGAATCGGAATCAATAAATACCGGCGTTGCCCCGCAATAACAGACCGCAAAGGCCGTGGCCGCCATGGTAAAGGTGGGTATCAGGACCTCATCGCCGGGACTGGCCCCCAAGGCCGCCAAGGCCAGATGAAGGGCCGTGGTCCCGCTGGTTGTACTGATCCCATAGTTGAGGCCGCAATATTGAGCAAACTTTTCTTCAAATTCCTTTAAATATTTTCCCTGTGAGGAAATCCAATTTGTTTTCAGGCAGTCAACGACTTTATTTAACTCTTCCTTTCCCAAAAGGGGTTCGTTAACCGGTATCATGATTAAAAAAACTCCTTATCTTCCATTCCGGCATAAGGGCCTTGTTTCACTTCCAGGATCTTGCTGGGTTCCAAAATCTTTATCCCATGGCCGCCATAGGCCAGCAGAACGGTGTCCCCTTGAGTTAATTGGCGTGAGGTGATAAATTCTTTATTTTCTTTATATAGGGTTATCTCTATCTTCCCTTCGATGATAAACAGAACCTCCTGGGTCACGCGAACATCACGAGCAATGAGATTATGGACATGCGGTTTCACTTCATGGCCGGGAGGATGAACCAGGATCCCAAGTTGCTGGGAAAACTCAAAGGGGCTGAAAAAGTTGACGCCCGGTTGATTAAAATCATTCCGGACAATGATGGCAATGGGTTTGCCTTCTGCCTCGATGCGCTCAATGGTTTTCATGGTTGCCTCTCCCGGTCGATATTTGAGATGGGCAGATCATTCATTCCGCGAAAGCCGTCTTCCTGCGGTTAAGCGGAGCGGCGAAACGTTTCAGTTATATCCGACCCAGCATTGAGGAGTAATCATTAGTTACCCCAAGCATATCCAGCAATACGGAGATCTGTCCCCTGTGGTGCGTTTGGTGATTAAACCACTGGAGAAGAATCTTCCATAAGGTGCCCTCCATATCTTCTCCTTTAAAATTTTTATATTTAAAAACAGATTTCAGTTTGTTTTCATCGAGTTCTTCAATAAATTGCAGGATCACCTTATCGATTTGTTTCCTATATTCAAATAATTTTGTATAATCGGCTTCAATTTCTTTCCGCAAACTCTTGCCATCCAAGGCCATGAGTTTACTGCCGGTCAAGGCATTGCTTTCTTTAAAGACGTCCCTAAACCGCTTTAACCAAAAGAGATCAGAGAAGAAGATATGAAAAGAGGTTTCATATATCGAAGGGAAAAAAGCCTTTGTTTTCGTCATGATCTTTTCTTCGCTTAAAGGCGAAAGGATTTCGATCACACTCTGATCGACGCTGCTGTTATACTTGGCGAGTGCCTGAAAAATGGTTTTCATGTTTTCTCCTTTCCAAGAAAGTTTCAAGAAATTATTTTTTCAAACTTTTCCCCATGGTAACGTTACGAGTGCTTGAGAAGGGCAAAACCTTTGGGTGTTAACCTTAAGCATTCTGTTATCTGTCCGTTGCGAGCATTCTTAAAAAGGTACTTCTTCCTTTCTCTTTATTGATCTACAATCAATCCCGTTTCTTTTATGGCAATGAGTTCTCGAATTTTAGGCAACAACTCATTCGGAACCTCAACAAAAGTTTGTCCTTCCTTTTCAAAGGCAGCTTCATCTTCAGCCACAGCTTCTTCCTCTGTTTGCCGTTCATAGTGGGCAAGAACCCGCGAACACGATCTTCATCCCATTTTGATGGATAGTTAATACTCATGTGTTTTTTCTCTTTTCTATTTTACCTTTTCCCCTCGCCGTTTGCAATGGCGGCTAACGTTCCGGGCCAAAAGAATTGGAAAGTATTTGGATGTTAATCTTTTGCGCCATGTTATCTGTCCGTTACGAGCATGCTTTGATGAAAAATTTAGAAAGTGCCCCTCGTTCTCCCCCCAGTTCCCTCTTTAAGTAAAGTAATTTTTGAATAAAGTGGCCGACGTCCCCTTTCCTTCCCACCCAACTCCGAGCTCAGTCCAAAGACTTTGAACTTTTCCACAATAGGAACCATGGCTATAGCTACCTCCAAGGTTCAACCCCTTTTCAGTTTATTCAGGAGGCCGGCTTTAACCCCCTTTGGCCTCACCTAAATTTACGTTAACTAAAATCTCCTATATCCCCGATGGGACCATCTTGATCATCCGTTTCATTCGCAGTGACCGTAACCTGGATATCTGGGGAGAACACTTTCAATTACCCCAGAATTTGGTTTACTCGTATGGTCACGCAAAAATCATTCCCCACTTACACGAGATTCAGGTCTTTTATGGAGAGGATCTGGCGGTCACTTTCTTTTATCATCTCCCTCCTTGGTTCGACCCAAATCCCTAAAATGGGCAACCGATGTCCTGCTATTTAGGAATGAGTCCCCTTCCCGGGCAAGTGTATTAACACGGATGTTCCCCCTATAACCGCACTAACCATCCGAATAGTTCCTTTGTGGGCTTCTATGATATTTGTGACAATGGCCAGTCCCAATCCGCTGCCTTTTTCCTTGGTAGTATAAAAAGGTTGAAAAGCCATGGCCAACTCTTCATCGGATAAGCCCGGCCCCGAGTCCTTGATCTCTATTTCTACTCCCTGGGAATCATACCGGACCTTGATCCCGATGGTCCCGCCCTCGGGCGTTGCCTGAACGGCATTCAATAAGATATTAAAAAAAGCCTGATAGAGTAAATCCTGGTCCACTGGAATGGTCTGAGCCCCTGGGATATAATCTTTTTGAACTGTTATCTGTCGGTGGGTCAATTCCGTTTCCAAAAAATGTAAATTTTTTTCCAGGATGGTTTCTATCCGAATCGGATTCATCCTGGGAATCGGGGGCCGGGCAAAGTCCAAAAATTCAGTCACAATGCGATTTAACCGATCAGCCTCTTCCCGGATGACCGAGGCCAATTGGTTTTGAGGATCAATTTGAATCACCTTTTTTTCCAACAGATCGGCCGTACTGCGGATGATCCCCAAGGGATTCTTGATTTCATGAGAAACTGAAGCGATCATTCCCCCCAGTGTGGCCATCCGTTCGGACTGATGTAGCTTGTCAACCAGTTGCTTTTGTTCCTCGGCCCTCTTTTCCATAATCACTTCCCCCCGTTTAACAATGAATAAAAGGATCAAATACAGGAGGGCCATAAGACCAATCGAAAATAAAACCATAAGGTATTGATCCCAGATAATGTCTTCATAATCTTGGGAAATATCCTGGGTGATCTCGAAGACCCCCAGAATCTGACTGTCAGGTCTGGAGGCAGGCTCTACCCGAAAAGGGATGGTGGTAACTAGTTTGCGGGTCGGAGCCCCGCTCCCAGGTCGAATCTTTAACAGAACATCTTCGGAAACAAATCGGTAGTTGTTCTTACCGGCCATGGCTTTCTTGTAATCCGTACCTCCTACATCCTTCTTGCCGACCAGACCTCGGTCGGTACTGTAGGCTATAATATTTTGCGGGTCATACATGTTGACTTTTTCAATCTTAAAACTAAAGATCGTATTTCGAACGATCAGATCCAACTGCCTGAATTGCTGGGGTTCTCTAAGACGAACCTCTTTCCTCTGTAGAGCAATCGGCAGGACAAAATTAAAAAACACCTGATGATTGAGGTTCTCGGCCAGAAGTACGGCAAAGGCCTCGGTCTTTTTCAGTAAGGCATCCTTGGATCGCTGAGTAATCAATAAAGTCAAGGATACGGCAAAAATCAACATAACAATAAAGCTGCTCAAAAAGAAATATTTGACCAGCTTAAAGGGTTTTGTAGTTTCCGGCAAGATTTCCATAGGTCTATTTACAGGATAAATTTTTTATTTTGTTTTGAGGTAAGGTCCGCATCTTTGCCTTCTCTTTCAAATCCCTTTCTCCCCAGCAAGGCATAGGTCAACTTTTTCCCTTCTTCCACACCGGGCTGGTTTAAGGGATTAATACCCATCAACCGGCCGGAGACATAGGTCTCCAGTTCCCACAGGAAAATCAGTTGTCCAATGGTAAAAGGATTGATTTTGGGCAGGGTAATGGTAAAACTCGGACGCCCGTTCCGGGCCAAGGATAAACGGGTGGCCTGCATCTCAGCTTGAATCAAACGGTTCAGGGAATGACCTCCCAAATAAGACAGTTCTTCCATTTTGGAGTACAATTTCGGCAAGGGAATCAGTCCGGCATAATTCCTGATCCCTATAAAAGAAAAAACCTTGTCTCCAGGTCCTTCCATATACAGCTGCAATTGGGAATGTTGATCCGTGGCCCCCAGGGCCGTCACCGGCGTTTGCCCATTCCAAATCTCCCGACCTTTGACCGAATAGCGCTTCCCTAAACTTTCGGCCCATAATTGACAAAACCACTCCCCCATTCCTTTCAAGGTATCTCCGTAGGGCATGATCACCCTGATGTTCTTTTTCATCTGCTTGTAACTCAGGAAGGAAAGGCAGGCACAGTAATAAGCAGGGTTTTCCCAGAGGGACGGTTTTTGACAGCATCCGGCCATTTCTCTGCCCCCGGCCTGTAATTCCTCGATATCGATTCCGCACATGGCGGCCGGTAGCAAACCTACAGCCGAAAGGACCGAAAACCTTCCCCCAAGTAAAGGGGGTATTTCAAAACTCTTGAATTGTTCTTCTACGGCTATTTTTCTAAGCACTCCCTGGACCGGATCGGTGGTAATGACCAGGTGATCCTTTTCCTTCCGGTTGCCCAGCTTTTTTTTGAGCAATTCCCTGATAATCAGAAACTGGCTCATGGTTTCAGCCGTTCCGCCGGATTTGCTGATTACATTAAAGAGAGTCTTTCGAGGTTCCAGGACGTCCAGTAAGGCTTTAAACCCATCGGGGTCCACATTGTCGGCCACAAAGAGCCGTGGGAATCCTTTCCGCATGGTTTTGGACAATAGGTTATAGTGAGGATGGGAAAGAGCTGTATGGAGGGCCTTGGTCCCCAGGGCCGATCCGCCGATACCCAGAACCACAAAATTTTCCACCCAGGTTTTGGTTCCCTGAACGAATTTTTTTATTTTTGGCGCCAGAAACAGATCAAAGGGTATGGTGAGAAAAGGGAGAAGTTCTTGCCCTTTTTCTTCCTCAAGCTGTCCATGTATAGCTTGGATCGCAGGTTGTAACTTTTCTATTTCCGCCTCGGAAATCCCCTCCTTTTCTCCCAGGACCGGGATCATCATTAAGTTGGCATCAATCTCTATCCGCATTTCCTGAGTCCAGGATGAATCCTGCCATCTTTTCATACAGTATTCCCCTTATATGTTTCTTTCTTCATAACTACACAGGCATAAAGACTAAAGGCGAATAGACTGAAGGAAATCACCTGCGCGATCACACAAAGCCAAAACCGTTTGGATAGGTCGACGGGTGATTGGGTCATAGGTGATCATTATTGCCCTTCAGTCTTCAGCCTTTCTACCTGAGTAGTTATCTTTCTTCGTACAATAGCACTATGTTTTTTCTATTTTCAACCTTTTCCGCCAGTATTCCAGGCGGGTTTTAATTGTTTTTTCATAGCCTCGTTCCGTTGGATGATAAAATCGGTGACCTTTTAATTCCTCCGGCAGATTTTCCTGGGCCACTAAGCCTTCTGGATAGTCATGGGCATAACGGTATCCTTGGCCATATCCTAAACCTTTCATCAAGGCAGTCGGGGCATTCCGGAGGTGTAGGGGAACCGGCAGTGATCCGGTTTTATTAATAGCCTTTTTAATGACGCCGTCGGCCAGATAAAGGGCATTGCTCTTGGGAGCAGTGGCCAGATAGATGGCCGTTTGAACCAAAGCAAGTTCTCCTTCCGGGGATCCTAAAAAATGATAGGCCTCCTTGGCTGCCAAAGCCTGGAGCAGTGCCTGGGGATCAGCCAGACCGATATCTTCCGAAGCGAACCGAATCATTCTCCGGGCGATAAAAAGGGGGTCCTCACCGGCATCCAGCATCCGGGCCAGCCAGTACAACGCCCCGTCGGGATCACTGCCCCGCAGGCTTTTATGGAGGGCCGAGATCAGGTTGTAATGCTCTTCTCCCGCCTTGTCGTATCGCAAGGCCTTTTTTTGAAGGGCTTCTTCCACTATGGCCCGGCTGATCAGGCTGGTGCCGTCGGCCTCGGGTTGAGTCAAGGCCAAGGCCTGTTCCAAGGTATTCAAGGCTATTCGGGCGTCGCCGTCGGCCAGAATTTTGATCAGTTCCAAGGCATCCGGGGCCAGACTTGTCTGAATTTTGCCCAGTCCTCTTTCCGAATCCTCTAAGGCCCTTTGAATAATCTTCTCCAAATCCGGCCCAGTTAAGGTTTTTAAAACCAGAACTTTGGTCCGGGAGAGCAAGGGGGCAATGACCTCAAAAGAAGGATTTTCAGTGGTTGCTCCGATCAGGATAATACTTCCCTTTTCCACATGCGGCAAAAAAGCATCTTGCTGAGCCTTATTAAAGCGATGAATTTCATCAACAAATAAAATGGTCTTTTGGCCCTTCTCCTTTAATCGTTCTCCGGCTTCTTTGACCACTTCCCGGATCTCTTTGACTCCGGAAAGGACGGCCGAAAATTGGATGAAATGGGCTTTGGTATAACGGGCCATCATCTGAGCCAGGGTGGTCTTCCCTGAGCCCGGAGGCCCCCAGAAGATCAAAGGAAAGATTTTTCCCGACTCCAACATGCGCCGTAAAAATCTGCCTTCTCCCAGCAGGTGCTCCTGCCCCACAAATTCTTCTAGGTTTCGGGGACGCATTCTATCAGCCAGGGGGGAGAGGTTTTCCGAGTGAAAAGTTTTAAATAATTCAGAAGTCATTTAACACTCAAAGAAGATTAATAAACTTTTGGATACAAGATGCATGATACAGGATGCACGATGGACGATAAAACCCCTTGATCCAATCGATGGTGACATCTTTTTCTCATCTTGCATCATGCATCATGGATCGGGTATCCTGCATCGTTTTATAATTACCCTATGTTAACCGATATCGCGAACGAATTACATTAAAACAGGATCCTGGTCGATTCAATTCTGCCTTTCGAGGCCCCAGATGAGCTCCCCACCAAGAACAAAAATGAGACAGGAGTAATAAATCCAGAAAATAAAGACCACCAAAAGCCCGAACGATCCGTAAATGGCGGTAAAACTATTGATAATATCCACATATAGGCGAAAGAGGTATTTGGCTATCTCCCATAATCCGGCAATCAACAAAGAGGTGATCAAAGCGGATCGGTTGCCGGGCCTTCGACTGGGAAGAAATCGAAACAAGATAAAAAACATCAAAACAGAAAAAAAATACCCCACTCCCAACCCAACCAGTCTGGACCCAACAGGCTTCTGAAATATTTCAGGCAGAACGATCCCGATTCGATCTGGAAAGGTTTTTATCAGATCGAAAATGCTGGTTAGGATAATTGAAAGCAAAAAAAAGAGTCCGGAAAAAAAGACCATGATAAGGTCATAAAGTTTTTCTTTGAAATACCCATGCCGTATAGTCGATTCCAGGGTTTGATCCAAAACCGTTCGGATGGAACTAAAAAGACGGGTGGCTGCCCATAATAAACCCAGAAATCCTATCAGTCCTACTATTTTTCTGTTCTTGATTAAGTTCAGGATATTCGAGGTCATCTTGGCGGAGGCATTGGGGAGCATCTTTTCCAAATACATCTGGACATACCCGTGAACATCCTGTGAAGAGTAGAGAAAAAATCCGAGGATGGACAAGATAACCAGGAGGAGGGGGATAAAACAAATCAATAAATTAAAGGCCAGGCCTGAGGCCAGGAAAAAAATATCATCCGCTTCCATTTTCTTATAGAACCCTAAGGACTTCTTGGAGGAAGGCCGTTTCCGACTCAAGGATTTTCCTTCCGGTCAATGGCCTCGATCTTTTCCTGGGCCTTTTGGATTCGGTTGACAGCCTCATCGGTTTTCTCCGAGGCTTTTTCCATTTTTTTTAAGGCTTTTTCGGCTTTTCGCTGGGTCTCTAAGAGTCGCTGTTCGGTTTCTTCCAACTGCTTAATCAATTTTTCCAACATGAGTTGTTCTTCTGAAGGAGCTTGCCTTTCCGGTTCTATTTTTCCGGATGGATCCGTCATAGGAGCTTCCGGAGGGACAATGATCGTTTTCGGCGGCAAACATCCCCCCAAGACCAAAGAGGCAATAAAACTCAGAATCAATATGATTTTTTTAAGGAATATCATATTTATTATTGATGAAAAACCCATTTTTACAGGGTGATCAAAAAGGTTCAAATGCAAGGCGCCCTAAATTCCGAGGAATGAGGCGTACATAAAAGTACGTCGCAATGACGAGGAATGAGGGCAACACCGCAGATGAGCCTTTTTCATAGCCCTGTTACAACTCCACATCCTTCAAAGGACATACATCACATCGAGGCTCCTTTTTTTTGCAATACTCCTTCCCCAGGCGAACCAGAAGGGCATGGTATTCATTATACAGTTGGGGGTCTGAAGGCAAATGATCCATAAAAAAAGCTTGGAGTTCCTCGTAACCGATATCGTCATCAATGAACCGATGCCGGGAAAAGATCCGGTGGGTGTAGGTATCAACCACAAAGGTGGACATGTTAAGGGCGTAAAGCAAAATACTGTCTGCCGTCTCAGGTCCGATACCCTTCACCGCCAGCAGCTCCGGGCGAAGAGATTCTAGGGGTTGATTCTGCATTTTTTGGATTTTACCTTGATATTCATGTAAAAAGAAATTAAAAAAATTTTTTAACCTCCTGGCCTTAAGGCGATAATAACCGGCCGGACGTATCCACTCCGATAAAACCGTCTCGTCCACCCGATGTAAAAAAGAAGGGGAAAGGGCCCCTTCCGCCTTCAATCGTTTGATGGCCTGCTCGACATTTCCCCAGGCTGTATTCTGAGTCAGGATGGCGCCTACCATCACTTCTAAGGGGCTGTCTCCCGGCCACCAGTGGCTGGGACCCAAATGATTATACATCCGGTCATAGATGTCCAGGAGTTTTGAATTGTTTTTCGATCTCATAAAAAAATTTCTTCTCTCAAACCTTCAATTTTTTATAATTTCCAAGCAGTTCACTTGAACCCTCGAACCCTTGAATCCTTGAACCCTTTTTAAATATAACAAACCATCCCCATTTAAACAATCTCTTTTCCCCTTGCCCGCCTTCTCCTTCAGACATCTCTTAGTTTAAGCTTGGGGAAATAGCCGGTTGGTTTAAAGGGTCATCCGGGGCCTTTTTTTTATGGTTGTCCACCCATAACTCATGAGCCTTTTTGCCCAGCCAATTTTGAAAGAATATTAAAATGCAGGCCGAGAAAAAGGCAGGAAATCAGCTTGGATCAATGTCATGTTCCAAACATATTTATCCGTTAGGCCGGATTATGGCCATAAGTTACCTTTTGGACAACCCCAAAAAGGCCCCGGATGACCCTTATTGTTTGAAGCTAATTTAAAAGTGAATAGTGGCCAGCTTTTCCTCACTTGACGAAGCCATGAAAATAGCCTAAAATCCTACCAATTTTAAAGGAAACAATAACTCATGGCCGGGGAATCTCGTTTACGCAAAACCAGAAATATCGGCATCATGGCTCATATTGATGCCGGTAAGACCACGCTGACCGAGCGAGTCCTTTATTACACCGGCCGGTCTCATAAGATGGGAGAGGTCCATGACGGAGAGGCCGTTATGGACTGGATGCCCGAGGAACAGGAAAGGGGGATCACCATCACTTCAGCCGTAACCACCTGCCAATGGCTTCATCATACCATAAATCTTATTGACACCCCTGGTCATGTTGATTTTACCATTGAAGTCGAGCGTTCCCTGCGCATCCTGGATGGAGTCGTGGCTGTGTTTTGTGCCGTCGGCGGAGTTGAACCCCAATCGGAAACCGTCTGGCATCAGGCCGACAAGTACCAGGTGCCCAAGATCGCCTTCATCAATAAAATGGACCGCATTGGTGCGGACTTCAAAAATACCGTGGAACAAATTAAAGAGAAACTGGGGGCCCGGCCCCTGATCCTCCACTTGCCCTGGGGACGGGAAGACGAATTTCAAGGGACCATCGATTTGTTGAACATGCAGGGGATTCGCTGGCGGGAAGAATCACTGGGCATGGAATACGATTCGGTCAATATTCCGGAGAACCTGCGGGATGAAGCGGTTTTTTATCGGGAACAGTTGGTGGAGACCTTGGCGGATATGGACGATCACATCATGGAATTGTATTTGGGCGGTCAGCAAATCCCTTCGGCCGATCTTTTAGCGGTCATTCGCCAAGGCACCATTGACCTGAAGATCGTCCCCATCTTCTGCGGGGCGGCCCTGCGCAACAAAGGGGTTCAGCCCCTGTTGGACGGCATTATTCATTTTCTTCCCAATCCCATGGATATCCCTCCGGTCAGCGGTCGAAACCCGATCAATCAAAAAATGGAAACCCGCCCGCCTTCAGACCAGGCCCCCTTTGCCGGCCTGGCCTTTAAAATCATTATGGACCAGGGAAGAAAAATGACCTACCTGCGCATCTACTCCGGGATCCTGAATGTGGGTCAAGAGGTTTTCAATCCGACCAAGAATGTCCGTGAACGGATTGCCCGGATATTGCGCATCCATGCCAATAAGAGAGAGCGGATTGAACAGGCCAGGGCCGGGGATATTATCGGTCTGATGGGGCTTAAAGATACCACAACCGGAGACAGTCTGACCGATCTCGAGCATCCGATCATCCTGGAAGCCATTGATGTTTACGAACCGGTCATCTCCCTGGCCATCGAGCCTAAAACCATCGGCCAACAGGATAAAATTATCCAGGTCTTGGAAAAAATTTCCCAGGAGGATCCTACCTTTCGTTTTAAATATGATGACGATTCAGGGCAAACGGTCATCTCCGGGATGGGGGAATTGCATCTTGAGGTCTTACTGCACCGCATGGAACGGGAGTATAATTTGTCGGTGAATATCGGCAAACCCCAAGTAGTCTATCGGGAGACCATTTCCGAAGCGGTGGAAGTTGAAGAAACCTTTGATCGTGAACTGGGAGGCGCCCATCATCAGGCCCAGGTTCGATTGCGTCTGATCCCCAACGACCGGGGGAAAGGGAATATGTTCCTCCATCTGATTCCGGAGGATATCGTACCTCAGCCCCCGATTGAGGCTATTAAATCTTCCATTGATGAATCCTTCACCTCCGGGGTCCTGTCCGGTTATCCGGCCACCGACATCAAAGTCATCCTTGAATCCGCTCAGACTACCGAAAGCCAATCCTCTGAAATGGCCTTTCGAGTAGCGGCTTCCATGGCCTTTCGAAAAGGCTGCCTTAAGGCCAGGCCGGTGCTTCTTGAGCCGGTCATGAAATTGGAAATTATTGTACCCGACGAATTCCTGGGTGAAGTCATCGGAGATATCAACGCCCGGAAAGGAAAGATAGAACAAATCTTACCCCGGAAAAAGGTTCAACAGGTTCAAGCCACTGCTCCCCTGTCCCAATTGTTCGGCTATTCCACGGTCCTTCGTTCCGCCAGTCAAGGACGGGCCACTTTCACCATGCAATTTTCCCATTATAGCAACGTCACTGTTTCGCAAAAATAACTATTGACAACTCCTTCCAATTTATATTAAAAAATTAACCTTGTGTGCGTTTTTATTGCCGGCTGATGAAAAAATGCCCGTCTGTCCGCCGCGGCGAACCTCATTCCTCGGAATTTCTTCGCGTTCAAAGCAACGCAAAAGTCCCATGCCCTTTGGGATGGGTCCCGGATTCGGGCGCCTTGTCCGCCTTGAGTAGAGACCTTTTTAATCAGCCTGCGTAAAATAATTTTTTCTCGTCATATTTAGGAATAAAGGATGAAATTCTGGAGACTGCCGCTGGATGCCGGTTCCCACTCCATACCAATCGGGGAACTACATATCATTAAAGACCGCTGTAAGGGCTGCGGATTTTGCATCGAATTCTGCCCCAACCAGGTCCTTAAGGAAGCCCCGGAATTCAATAAAAAAGGCTATCATCCGCCGCTGGTAACCAAACAGGAGGAATGCGTCAATTGCAACCTCTGTGAAATCATTTGCCCGGAATTTGCCATCTACAGTGTCCTCAAAGAATACAAAGAACTGACGGCTGAGGATATTGCCGGTTATTCAAAAAAATAGGAAGTTCAACCACGCATGTCTGATTCAGGAATCTTGACCGGCGAATATTTTATCAACGGCGACGAGGCCTGCGCCGAAGGGGCCATTGCCGCCGGCTGCCGTTTTTTTGCTGGCTATCCCATCACCCCGGCTACGGAAATCGCCGAACGGATGGCCAGGCGCCTGCCCCAGGTGCAGGGAATTTGTATCCAGATGGAAGATGAGATCGCCTCCATGGCCGCTATCCTCGGGGCCTCCTGGGGCGGAACCAAGTCCATGACCGCAACTTCCGGGCCGGGATTTTCTTTAATGATGGAAAATATTGGTCTGGGCATGATGACCGAGACCCCCTGCGTCGTCGTCA
>Ga0209777_10007022_pt1 | contig 12575 bp, 8 predicted proteins | sample FrelakmetHBP12HB_FD_187147 | JGI IMG/M metagenome (GOLD analysis project Ga0209777, IMG submission 187147) | Freshwater lake sediment microbial communities from the University of Notre Dame, USA, for methane emissions studies -HBP12 HB (SPAdes)... | ecosystem: Environmental > Aquatic >... | reverse complement strand
TCCTGAAGCGCTATGCGAACGCTCAGGCATGCTGAGATTTTCTCGCCACCACTCATTTCGTACAGCGAGATTACATTATCATTTATTGTTTTGAAGACCAGGTAATCTTCCTGCCAAAACAGTTGAGACTCTCCACCGACGAGACTTGACCAGTACCGCTCCGCGTGCTTACTTATCTCTCTCGTGTAGACGGGACGTAACGAGCTCAATTTCTTAAAACTAGCTCGAATCTCGTCAAAAAATGCAGCATCGGATTCAATTTCTTTAATTTCGACTTCAGCTGCCATTAGATCTTCTTTCTTCTCTTTAACGTCACTTTCGATTGACTTTTCTTGATTAATCTGTTTGAGCAATTGCGTCAGGATGCCTTTTTTTTCGTTGAAAACTCGCTGTTTCTCGTTTAGCTCTTCAATGATTCGCTGATGTTCCTGTTTATCGTAGACCCCCTTGGTTTCGAGGGCTCTGCTATCTAATTCGGCTCGCTGACCTTCTAAATCCTGAAGTCTGCTGCGTAGCTCATCGAGACTGGTCTCTATTTTTTCTAATTTCTCGGCGCTGCTCAAAGACGCTAAGTAAAGATCGTAAGCTGGTTTCACTTCTTGTAGTTCCTGAGAAAGCCTCGTTTCGTTTTGTTCGTTCCCGCCTGCTTCAGAAAGCTTCGCCGTTTCGTCACCGATGCTTTCCAGATCCTGAGAGAGTCGCGATTGCGTTTCCTCGACGTCAGCAATCTTTTTCAGTGTTGCATTTTCATCAAATCTTTGAACGTTGTACCATAGCGAGTTGTACTCCTCAGCTACTGGTCTCAGCTCATCAAGCTGCCCCGTTGTTTTTTGGATTAGTTCAGAAGAGTCACCTAATTGGTCAATCTCGACTTTTAAACTCTCGATTTCCGTATTAACGCTGTGCACTTGGTTCTGATAAAGCTCTAGCTCGTGCTTCTTCTTTTCGAGCATCCTGAGCTGCTTTTCAGCTTCAGCGGCTTGCTCAATTGCTGCCGACTTTTCTTTCTTTAATACCGCCAGTCTTACCAAGTCTTGCTGAATCTGTTCCACTTTTTGCTTTTGCTTTTGTCCAAGCTCCAAGATTGATTCGCAAGTTTCGTGAGTATAAGGGCAGATTCCTTCTAAAAGATCTACCAATTCCTTCTCAAGTTGCAGCTTCTGGCCATTTTTTTCTCCTAGAAGCGCAATAATGTCATTATAGTCCTTATTTAAACCCGCCAACAGATCAGCTTCTGTTTTTAGAGCTTCGTAGCTTTGAAGTTGCAGCTCAACCGCTTTGATTTTTGCGTCGTATTCATTGAGCGTTTTTTGATCGTCATCTAGTTTGCCCAGAAGAGTATCGTATCTCCGTTGGTTACTCTGTAACTCTTCTAGTTCAGCCTGAAGCGTTCGATAATCGTCTGAGTACTTTTTGAGCTCTTGCGCCTTTTGTTTGGAGGTTTGAAAATTATTTAACTCGACTTTTTTATTTTGCTTTTCATTTTCGAGACGATCATATTCCCTATGTTTGACGGAAAGATCCCCCTGAAGTTTCGCAATTTGTCGAAGGTATCCTCTCACCGTTTGAAGCTCATTTGAGATTTGGCTATGTCTCACAAAAAATTGATAATTGGCTTCGACGATCTCCTTTGCCCGACGACTGTCTGCCAGTTCTCTTTCGATATTGCTCTGGTTGATTTTTAGAGCATCTATTTGAGTCGCAGCGTCTTTAAGGTCGCGTTCAAGTTTGCTTATTGTTTCACTGAGCTTGTCTAAAACTTGTTTACGGGCCTCTAGTGAAGGTATTTCTTTGTCGATATCTTTAAGCTCTTTTTTTAAGATACTCGATTCATCTTCGTGTTCCTTCAGACTCTCGATTTGTTTTTCCAGGTGTTCAACACTAGTCCTGATTACGCGAACGTCGCCGTCCTGCTTAATTGCCTTCTCTTTGAAGTTGTTCTTGACGTGCTTTGAATTTTCATAGGCTTGCTTATAACGGTATAACCCTAGCACCCTGTCAAAATGGTCTTTCCGAGCTTGAGCGCTGTACTCGAACTCATCGATGATTTTGCCTTGTTGAACACAGATGACATTTGCAAACAAACTGCTGGCTGAATCATTGTAGACGCTCGAAATACCAAGCTCATCCACGATTCGCTGGTGGATCTCCTCCTTTCCAAACAGGTTGGAGTTCTTGTCGTCAATATGAAGTTCCCACATTTGTGGCGACTTACGAGATAGTCTGTTTAAAACGCGGAACGCCTTTCCATTGCTGGAGAATTTGACTTCAATTAAGCCGTCAGTCTCACCTTTCCTAAGAAGATATTCCACCACACCTTGTTTGTATTTCGTCCCTTTATAGTCAATTACAGCAGATTTGATTCCTTGGGGGGCAAAGCCAAAAATTGCTTGTCCGATACAATCTACAATGGTACTCTTTCCTGCGCCGTTCTCCCCGTAAATGGATATCGTACCGTCACCAAACACTATTTCGCCAGAATCAACGAATGTCCTTATGTTCCTAAGGCGAATGCTATCGATCTTCATAGGGTATCTCTTCGAAAACGAGAGACATGCTGCACTGTCATTTCGGTGTCTTCGACACTTGCAGGGCCCATGTCGAGTATCTCCCTCATAATACCTCGCGCAAACGCAGCTACCTCTGGTGCTTGCGTGTCGTAACTGGCAAAAGTGTGTTGGAACATTTTGAGTTCAAGTTCATCCATCGAAGTCTCGACTTCATCGAATGCGCCTTCGGGACTCGCTGTATTGTCTATCATCAAACAGTAAAGCGGTGAATAGCGGGACTCAATCGCTGCTTTTGACTCGGCCAAGCTCAGATTCGGAGGTGCTTGTCCGCCAAACACCACCCTAACGAGAGAGTCGGCTATTTGATTGTACGTATTCTCTCTGTCTAACAATTCAAGGGTCTGTTCGGTTGCTTGATCGTTACTAGATAGCTCGACGTTGAGACTAACCATGCGGCGAGCGCTGCGAACTTCGACTTCTGAAACCTCGGCTACCCCATCTTCTAACACCACGTCATAAAAGACCCTTTTGTAATCCTGATCAGTGAATCTGTAGTATTCCGGGCTGCCCGGGTTGAAAATCCAGTCACTTATACGAAAACTGTTGTGAGCGTGTCCGAGCGCTAAATACACAGCTTTTGGTCTGAGCATTTCAAGCTCTGCCAATGAAATATCTGGATGCCCTTCGGCAACGTGATGCTCAACTGCAGCGTGCAACAATATAATATTGGGCGCATCCGACATTTGGTTGAGAAAATTCTCAATTTTTGACCGCAGATAGATGCCGTAATACCCGAGCCCTATGATGTTTGTGTTGCCGATTTGCCTAATCGCGTTTTTGAGATCGTCCCCTTCTGGGCCAAGATAGTCGACGAGCTCCAAGTATTGGAGCACGTTATTGGCCGTGTCGCTCTGAGAGCCCTTTCTCCTATCGTGATTTCCATCTATTACGAAAAATGGGATCTCAGCTTGTTTAAGTGGATTCAGTATTTTGATGGCTTGGATGAGGGTTGTGTGGTCAACTAAATTTGAGTTAAAGAGGTCGCCGCTATGCAGGACAAAATCAACCTCTTTCTTGACAGCATAGTTGACAATTTCTTGTGTTGCTCGGCTCCAGTCTTTCAGACGTTGTTTTAATCCGTATTGTCGATAGCCTAAGTGACTGTCGCTGAGATGTACAAACCTGAGTCGAGTTCCGATCGCGAGCACCTCTTTTTGCAATGACAGTTTCACAGCTTAGAATAATTCCCTCTTACTATAGGGTAAACGCTGGACAAGCACGGACCATGCGCAAATGCTCAGCGCTAACAAGCAGAATTCTGTTAAAATGAAGGGGTTATTCTTAAAATAGTTTTGCGAGTCGTAGCAAGGGTGGCGCATCGAGAACCCTTTGTGACTCGCCGGTGAAAGCGAGGAAATAGATATACAGCAGCTGAGCACCTATGCAACATTTTTTGGCTCCCACCTCCACGCTCTTTCAGGTCGCTTCGCAGTTCAATTGTTTAGGAGTCCCTGGCCCACACTTGGTTGACGTTGCGGACTATCGACAAGATCAAACGCATGGTCCTAGCGCGGCTTTGTCGGCGTTTCTCGCCACGTTGGCGCGTCACTACACCGCACCAGATGGCCAGGGCGGAAGATTCACGCAGTCGCCCAAGCATCAGGTCGACCTCTTGGCCGAAGCGTTGCCTGCCGATCTTGACCGAGTGAAAAACGGTTAGCTGCAGGCCTTGGGAATCCGAGACCTTGGCGCGGCCGCTGATGCAGTTGAGCAGAACTTCAATCAAATCCGTGTCGGTTATTGTTGAGTTGGATATGCTCAGCCTTATCAGCGCAAGGAAGCTTTTTGATGGCCGATACGGGCGAATCAGGCTCGTCGTATCTAATATATTGAAGGGAAAAGTGCATGGTTGCTGCACGATTAGGAATAACTAAATCATTTAAAAATCTAGCAGAGAGTTATGCCTAATAGTGAGAAGATGCCTGAAGATGCACGCGAACCTGATGTGCGGATGGAGGATTTGGACATCGCTGGGCTGCGGAAAATGATGGAGGATTTGGACATCGATGAGCTTATCCAAGCACTTGGGCATAGCAACTTTTTTGTTAGCAGCATAGCTGCGGAAGCCCTCGGCAAGAGAGGTGATGCTCGAGCCGTTGAGCCGTTGATAAAGGCGCTTGGTGACTCTGTTGAGGGTGTGCGCGAAGGCGCTGTATATACCCTCAGAAACGTTCGCACGGAAGCTTTCTACGTCCTCGGTAACGTCCGCGCGAACGCTGCGATAGCCGTCGGTGAGATAGGCGATACTAGAGCCGTAGAGCCGTTGATAAAGGCGCTGAGCGACTCGGATGAGAGTGTGCGCGAAGGCGCTGCGGGAGCACTTGAGAAGATGGGTAAACTCCCTTCCTAAGCGTGCACGACGATGCATAGGTCGTTCTCAGCTACTCGTGGGACGGGACAGTCGAAGGTGAACCGCAGATAGCCCAGGTCTTCACCTCATCTCTCGCAGCGGGCGGCTATGGGTGGGGGGGGATGCCATCGCCGGGCCGGCGGAGGCGCTCTGCCGGCAACTTTTGCGCGCCGCGTATCTCGGCATGCTCTTGGCGGCGGTGGATCTCGGCAAAGAAAGAGTGGTACTCACGATGATCGGCGGCGGTTCTCAGCGATTTGTCTTGAGCCCGCAGCTCAAGGAATCGTTGTTTCATCTTTATGTCTTTCATACGCTTTTCACCACCCTTCATGTTTCACGTTCGAAGCGGCAACTGCTACGAAAGACACAGAAAAAAAAGCCAAAACTATATACGAAATAGTCTCAACAATGTTAATGCATCTAGTATGCGCGAAGGCAGACCACATTGATCCCAATCAAATGCACGGTCTGCTTTTGCTTCTTTATCGCTCTTTTCGACGTGAATTTTTGTTGTTATATAGAACGCGATAGTAAATCAAAGTTGGGGTTTGTATCGCATTCGTGCACAGAGCGTTCGGTGCCTGTCTTTGTGTTTTTTAGATTCGAATCGCGGCGAGGTTTGTCTCGCATACGCGAACGTACGCTAAATATATTTAAATATTTATATAAAATTTTATTAATAATTCATAAAGGGACTTTTCTTTTGCCTACTAAGAGTCGATACCGTTACAGCTCAACGATCGTAGTCTTATTTTTTTTAAAGTGGCATGGTTTTGTTACCATTTTGTTACACTTTTTGGGACCTTTGCCTTTTTTCCTCAAGATTGCTTGACTTGGCGCCCGAACAAGAAAGAAGGAGATCACGATGATGGCGATAGCCTATAGCGAGCGGACAAAAACCGCGACACCTCCCGAGAACTCTTGCAACTGTCTAGCGAGAAGATCCCCTATGAGGGCTCTAGTGCCGCAAGCGATAAAGAAGAGCGCGTGATTCGCCGAAAAGAAGAGGTAACAGTCCTCGTCTTGTTCTGAATCGGTAGCTGCTTCAAGCTATTGTAATTGTGCGTTTAGGTGGACGGGATCTTTCCTTAATATTCTGAAGCGCTCTTGCAGCAGCTTTTTGCACGCGCTGATTATCATCATTGAGCGCTCGGTTAAGGGGATTCAACGCACGAGGGTCGCCTAGTTGTCCGAGTGCCAAAGCAGCAGCTTCGCGAACATCGCTGTACGGATCGTCTAGAGCTTTTATGAGGGGCTCTACCGCTTGCGCGTTGCTGAGTTGTCCGAGTGCCAAAGCAGCAGCTTCGCGCACGTTTTTGTATCTGTCGGCCAGCGCTTTGATGAGCGGGCGCACCGCGCGGGGGTTTCCGAGCTGGCCGAGGGCTTCGGCTGCAACCCATCTAACGTCACTATTTTCGGCATATAGCGCGTGTATAAGCGGTTCGACAGCGCGGGGGTTTCCGAGCTGGCCGAGGGCTTCGGCTGCGGCACGGCGCACCCCGTTGTCCTTCGCGTGCAGTGCATTGGAGAGGGGATCGAACGCCTCGTGCCTCTTGAGCGCTGCTATAGCGCTCAAGCGTACACGCTCGTTTTCGTCCTGTAATGCTCCAACGAGAGGGGCAATCGCTCGTTGATCGGTTATGCCGCCAAGCGCGTCAACGGCTTCTCTGCGCGTATTTTCATCGTCGTCGAAATACGGGCTGCCAGATTCTACCGTGTGCGCTAGGTCTTCAATGTCGCCATTGGCGAGCATTTTAGCAATATCCGGTTTGTTGTCAAAGAGTCTCACGGCTGCGTCCCTTCAAACGATTCGCCAGCTTGACAAAGCGTTGCGCCCATTAAAGTCATTCTAGGAGATCGTAAACCTTTTGAATTGGATTGACTTGAGCTCTGAAGTCAACAAGCCGACAAAGCTAGTTTATCATAAACGAGATGCAACAAGATAGAGGTTTAAAAAAAAATTTAAGCTAGACGCTACTTAACGACCTCAACAATCACTTCGAGCACCAAAGGGGAAATAGCTGCAGAGGTCTTGTGGTCTGAGTTCGGCCCCCTCCCTCTTGGAGGCATTCTAGCAGCTGGCTAGACGCTCGAACGAAATACTCGCGCCACTACACGACAGCTCGTACGCCCGACCAACGCCAAGACCGCATAGTCTGCCTCAGCGGCCGTTATCAGTTACTTCTTATGAAGAGCCAAGCATACGATGGCATAGTTCTTTGCCTTCGCGTGCTTCGCGATTGTCTGGCGCAATCTCAAGAGCCTTGTTGAAAGCTTCTAAAGCCGCGTCGCGCTTACCAAGACGCCCCAAGGCACAGCCTTTGTCACTCCAGGCAGTTGCCAGAGCGGGATCGGATTTAGTTGCCTTTTTGAACTTGCTTAATGCGCCTTTATAGTCACCTTTTTCGTATAGAGCAACGCCTTCGTTGATCTGCTCCTTTCCAGTTGCCGACCCCACCACTGTCTCTACGGGCGCAGTCGATACGCTCTTATCGACGCTAGGCTGTTCGATCACAGCGGTTCCGCATTCTCTGCAAAAACGCGCGGTAGGGCTTAATGCTGTTCCACAAGACTTGCACAACTTTTTATCGGTCATAAACTCGGTTAACAATATCGCAACAAAGCAATAAAGGTTGCGTATTAGCCTGAGCTTCGAAACCGAATCAGCGGTACGGCGTTGAATCGTAATATGGAAGTTCAATGATTTCTGTAAATGTTTCGACTTGTAATCAAGGGAATGCTGACGAAAGTCGAGAACAACGCTAGGTGATGACTAGTGGCGTTATTTTAAGCAGGCTAATCTAGTTCGATCATTTTGAGACGAGAGCCCCAAACCGTTGACGATTGTAGGTGCAGTCTAATAGGACATCGCGGTTTCCGAGACCAACCCTGTGATCGCACGACTTCTTTTGGGTCGGTCGCTGGCCCTAGAAGTCCATAGCATTCAATATCTGCTTGTTGAGGTGTGCACACTGGGCTCTTAGGTAGTACTTGCTCTGCACAATCTGTTGTCTGAGGAGCGCTTCCATCTCTTCTGCGGTCCGATACGTAAACGGATTAAGTTCCTTTAACCGCTCTTGCGGCAACCCCTCAACAGAGGTTGGCACAAGCACACTGTCGCCCCAGAACGGGTGTGGCTCATAGTCAACTGCACCGCGCGCGGCTTGGATCAAGAACAACTGTGATTCTTCAATGGTCGGGCCTGTCCCCCCGACAGGCTTCTTTTTGCCTTTCACTTCTTCAAAAAGAGTCTTTGCAAGCCAGACGGATTCGTCACCAAGGCGCGTATCGGCCCAGACATACTTAGCGCCGACGCGTCCGGTCGTGTTGATCAGGTAAGATTCTATCGGATTATCAGTCCCGACCCTCTCCTTCATAAAGGAATAAAATCTGTGGACGTGGGCTGCGTTGCCAACGCCCATCGTGAATGGAAGACAATACCTTGATTCGTACTTCTCACCCCCGACGCCCTCTCGGCCTTGCGCCGGGTGACCAATTGTCCTTCCGTCTGCGAGCACTTTTGCGGCGAACGCCGGATTCTTCAGCTTCACCCAAGCAAAGTCTGAGATATACCCAGGACTAATGAATACGGCCATATTGAGCGGTCCGGCGGAGTCGACATTTCCATCGAAGTAGCCGGTGTCCTCCAAGAAGATGATGCTCCGTGCGTTTTGATTCAGTTTTCCGTGATACTGGAGTATCTCTCCACGGAAACTCACGTCGCCGTGCTCGTCCCATTCCGTGTTTTCGTGGAGCGCGTTCGGCGACGTCCCGGCGTTGTAGATAGCGTGCTGCGTAACGTCGACGTCCTCTGTTTTAGTCCAACAGCCGCGTTCTGGGCTGACAACGCGGTCTTTGAACACCGCAACAACGTCGTCATTTCGAATAAGTTGATTAGATATGAACTCAAGCGGATTGATCCCAAACTTGTCAATATAGATCTGCGCAATCTTGTCATCATAGACATAGTGCCCGTGAGTGGATTTTCCGCTGCCTGTCAATCCCCACACCGACATCACTATTTTCTTGCTCGTTCCGTCAACGCGCTTAACGGTAAACTCCTTTAGCGAAGCGTGCTCGCCTGTCCCCCCTCTTTTATAGATCTCATAAATCCAGTGCGAAAGGAAGCCCTTCTTCGCTTCTCCCATGTAGGACGATCCGACGACGATAGTGTAATCATGGAAGGGAAACCTGATGACTTTGAGCATCTCGTTTTTCCCGGGTACGTTGGGATTCTCGAGGTAGTGAGGGATCATAAAGAGTCGCACGTCGGGTTGTGTGTCGGGATCGCACGGAAAATTAACCGCTTGCCAACGATACGCAACGTCAGGAAATTGCGCGTCGCAGTAGAGACGACATTTCATTTCCCCTTTTGAACCCTTTTGCCCGAGCGAGGCATCTGCCTGAATCAGGGGTTGATCAAGAGTGTGCTCCAGCACGCGGAGCATCAACAGCTGATGCTCGATGCGCAGATCCTCCTCACGCTCAACAACGACGCTGCCTGCAGCACTTCGGTTCCAGATGTTTGATGCCCAGTTCCAAGATCCGTTTTTAAACTGCGTTCCGTAGAGCTTTGCTCGCTCAAAGAGATCCGATGGATTATTCTGGATGGGCGTCAAACCCACCTTCTGCTTGGCTTCTATTATCTGCTGAAACAGCTCGGGAAAACTCGCTATTGTTATATCATCGGTGGAAATTGGCATAAAACCTCAGCGCGTCTAGTTCGGCTGGTACTTCCGAAAGTCTTGCTTAATACTTTACCAAAGAGTATATATCTTTCGTCAACTGGCGTCAAACAGCTTCAACTACGCTTTGGACGGCCGCATCGACTGCTTCCGCGTTCATACGCCGCAAGGCTGAAGATGGCAACGCTCCTACCCGCGACTTACGTCAAGTCCTGAGGTAGGTGTGACTTTCATCCTTTCTTTCCGCATGGAATTTCATAAAGAAGGATGCGTTTTGTGCCACGATAGACCGCCTTATCTTTTCTGACGTACTCAAGCGACCGCTTAGAGGAAAGCGCTCTCAACTCGTTATTTCGGACAAGTAAGAGCCAAGCAGCCTTTAAATCTTCAAGCGATCCGAGCGGACAGTTACGCTTGCTTGCAAGCACAAAGGAAGACGGAAGTGCGTTGGAGGGAGAAATCAACTCGACGCCAAGCCGAAGACAATCAGCAAAATCAGCTTATCTTGCGATTCAGCAATAGGATATTCACATAAGGCCTCTTAGTGCATTGCTACGCTGTTAGCTCATGAATATCCAACGGCGCTCGCAAGGAGCGGTGCGGAAACGGCTGAGCTAACTGCCAAAGAAAAACGTTCAGCTGAAAAGGTCTCCTTCGTACTTTGTAGCGCCCATGCTTAGCGCCATTTCGACTGCCTCTTTGTCCTTCATTAGAAAGACCTTGTCGTCCCCGGTCTCCTCAACGTCGACGCTGTTTTTGAGAATCTCTTTGTGCTTCTGGAATCGGCCGATTGTTACGACAAACTCTTTAAGATTGTCGATGATGGTAATGTCATACCCAGCTGCCTGAAGGATGTCTTGAACTTTCTCTAGATCTTCCGTGTGGATTTCAAAACGATATTGAGCTCCGTTGTAGTAATCGCCTAGTTGCTTGAAGAGCTCTCGATCGTTAAGGTACTGTTTAAAGACATAGTCGTTTTGAAGCTTAAATATGTTAATGCTAGCCATTTTAACCACGAAAAGATACGCTTGCAAGTATTTAGCTCTATTTCTGATGGACTCTGTGGCCGTGTGGACCTGCGGTATCCAGATCGCTTTTTGGTGTGGCAACGAACAAACCAACACGAGAAAGGTTAACTTACATCAACAACAATACGATTGATAAGCAGACGATTCGTTCAGTGCTTAACTCGTCAAGATGATGTAATGATTAGAGACATCGATCAATATTTTGAAAAACTGGAATCTGAGCTTCAGACCTGTTTCGCCATCGCCTCTGAAGCACGGAAAAATGGTGAGGATCCTTCTCTTTCTCCTGAAATCCTACCTGCTCGTGACCTAGCCGAGCGCGTTGAGAACCTCATCGGCATCCCTGGACTAGCGCAACGTATACGGCAGCTTGACAAAACAATGTCCCGCGAAGACGCTGCTCTCGCAATTGGTTTGGGCTTTGCCAACGGCGAATTCGGCTCTTACGAGAACAAAGTACAGGTAGTAGAGAAGGCCGTCAGAACCGCAGTCGCAATGTTGACGGAGGGTGTCGTCGCCGCCCCCATTGAGGGCATTGCACGGGTAGAGCTCGGCAAGAACGACGATCATACCGACTACCTGCAAATATTCTATTCCGGCCCCATCAGAAGCGCCGGAGGGACCGCCCAAGCCCTCTCTGTGTTGGTCGCCGATTACGTAAGGCGCGCCGTGGGCATTGGCCGGTATTGGCCGCGTGACGAGGAGGTTGAGCGATATGTAGAGGAGATCCCTCTTTACAAGACACTCGTGAACCTGCAATATACACCACCAGCGAGTGACATCAGAACGATCGTCACAAATTGTCCCATCTGTGTCAATGGTGAAGGAACAGAACAAGAGGAGGTTTCAGGCTATCGAAACCTTGAACGGGTGAAAACGAACGCGGTTCGCGGTGGCATGGCGCTCGTTTTGGCAGAAGGGCTAGCCCAGAAAGCGCCAAAACTGAAGAAGTACGTTTCGCAGCTCGGACTTGACGAGTGGGAGTGGTTAGATGAGATTATTCACGTTAACGTGTCCGAAGAAGGAGGAGAGGATGGGTCAAAAGTCGTTAAAAGGCGCGCCGGCGAGAGCAAGATTGCCCCAAGCTGGAAGTACATGGAAGATATCATCGCGGGCCGACCCGTGTTCTCGCATCCTTCGCGCAAGGGGGGCTTTCGGCTGCGATATGGGCGAGCACGCAACACGGGCTTTGCTTCTGCTGGAATCAATCCCGCAACGATGGTCGTGCTCGGTGAATTCTTAGCTCCGGGAACGCAACTAAAGATGGAGCGACCCGGCAAAGCTGCAGGCATTTCCTCAGTCGATTCGATCGAAGGACCGACCGTAAAACTATGTAACGGAAGCGTCGCCCGTATTGACTCTTACGACGCAGCTCTCACACATAAAAATGATATCGACGAGATCCTTGACCTTGGAGAGATTCTCGTCAATTACGGAGACTTTCTTGGCAATAACCACCCGCTGATTCCTTCTCCGTACGTGCACGAATGGTGGACGCTAGATCTCGAAGAAGCTGCAACACGCTTAAACGAACCTATCCCTTCCGTTGATGCAAATGCGCTCACTGCGTCAGCCGCGCTGGACCTGTCACGGCGCTTTGGCATCCCGCTGCACCCCAAGTTTACCTATTTGTGGCACGACATAAGGCTCAAAGAGCTGGCGCAGCTGGCCGAGTTTGTCAGCCAAAAGGGCAACATAGCACAGGGCGAGTCACCGGTCGAAGTCGCTCACGATTCTGACCCGCCGGTCGAACTCATCGTGCCGTGTGATCCCAAAATAAAGCAGCTGTTAGAAGCCCTCCTCGTCCCCCACGCCGTAGCTGAAGATAACGTGATAATTGACGACGCAGCAGCATTCATCGCGAGTCTCGGGCTCAGTCAGTCGTTGAGCAAGGAGTGGTTTTCTCTTAAAAGTCCGCGCATTAAAAGAAAACCACTCCTTG
>Ga0209777_10007021_pt1 | contig 12576 bp, 2 predicted proteins | sample FrelakmetHBP12HB_FD_187147 | JGI IMG/M metagenome (GOLD analysis project Ga0209777, IMG submission 187147) | Freshwater lake sediment microbial communities from the University of Notre Dame, USA, for methane emissions studies -HBP12 HB (SPAdes)... | ecosystem: Environmental > Aquatic >... | reverse complement strand
TTCCTGGACGAAGGCGTACGCGGAGCCGGACCTGCTGCCCTGGCTCTTTGCGCAGCACCGGCCGTAGCGCCGGGGCCTAGTAGCCTGTCAGGAATAAATCTGTGGGTGCCACGGCTGCGCCTTGTGCAGCCGTGGTCGTCGGCTGGGCCGCACGGCTGCAAACTGCGCAGCCGTGGCACCCGCATAATTAAAGTTGATGCACTACTAGCATCGGAGGACAATCATGCTCACCGGCCAGCCGCTTATCGATGAAGTCAACGCGACCACGCTCACCCCCGGCCAGTGCGCATTCTGGTGGCTGGGCCAACTCAGCTACATCCTGAAACTGGGTGACAAGGTGCTCTACCTGGACCCGTACCTTTCGCCGAGCAAGGCGCGGACCACCGGGCCCCTCCTTAAGCCCGAGGAGGTGACCAACGCCGCCGTCATCACGGGCAGCCACGACCACAGTGACCATATCGACCGGCCGGTCTGGCCGGCGCTGGCGCGAAGCTCGCCGCAGGCGAAGTTCGTCGTGCCGGCGCTGCTGGTGGCGAAACTGTCGGGGGCCCTCAAGATACCGGAGGACCGTTTCGTCGGCCTTGACGACGGCGCAAGCGCCGAGCCGGCGGGCATCAAGATCACCGGCGTGGCCTCCGCCCACGAGTTTCTCGACCAGGACCGCTCCACGGGCAAGTACCCGTATCTGGGGTTCGTGATCGAGGCGGGCGGCTGCCGCATCTATCACTCCGGAGACACGTGCAAGTACGAGGGGATGGAGGCGCGGCTGAAGCAGTTCGGCGGCTTCGACGTGGCCTTCCTGCCCATCAACGGCCGCGATGCGCCGCGACTGCGCTCCAACTGCATCGGCAACATGACGTTCCAGGAGGCCGTGGACCTGGCCGGGGCGGTGGGCGTGCGGCTGGCGGTGCCTTCGCACTGGGACATGTTCAAGAACAACAGCGAAGACCCGCAGAAGTTCGTCGACTACATGAGCGTCAAGTTCCCGCGCGTTCGCACTATGGTCCCCAAGTACGGCGAGCGCGTGATGTGGCAGGCCGAAGGATGTCCGGCGGAAAGCCCCCCGGCAAAAGGGCGGCCGCCGGCCGCACCACGATAGGCGCTGGCGTCGGGCCCGCGGGCAGAACTCCGATTAAATCCGCAGGACGGCCCCGCCGTCGCTGTCCGTCGCGTAAGCCTGCCGCACCTTCAGCGTATCGTCGGCCGAATAGTCCGATGAGGCGGTGCTGCTTGCGCCCGACGTGCCGCCCAGGACGCCCGTGCTCGGGCTGACCGGCGCCGGCGGGACCTTGCCGGCCGCCTCGGCCAGGATGTCGACGCCGATCGACGCGCTGGCGAGGACGGGCAGCGGCGTGACTTCGCCGCCCAGCGGGCGCCCGGCCGGCAACGTCGCCAGGCTCCGACCGGCCGCCTGCGCCGCCAGGAACACCGACGTGAAGCCGTCGATGTCGCCCAGGGTAATCTTGCCGTCCGGCAGCCGCACGCCGAAGCCCGTGCCGCGGAAGTCGGCGTCCAGGTCCCGCGCCGCCCACTTCGCCATGAACGCGGCCTTGTCGGCCGCCGTCACCGCGCGGTCGAGGTCCATGTCGCCACGCAGGCTGCCGACGTAGAAGACCGCATCGCCGCCTTCCACGCCGTCGCCCGTCGGCAGGTCGTCGGCCTCGTTGACGATGTAAAGGTTCCCGCTCCGCGGGTCGCCGTCAAGCCCGTGGTTCGTCAGGTCCTTGATTCCGCTGCCCGACAGCCGCACCCTCACCCACGTGTCCATCGCCTCGCCGAAGGGGAGCGTAATCGTCATGGTGCCCGTGCCCGAACCCGCGATGGTTGCCGACGTGATAGTCCTCGCCACCTCCCCCGAGCCCGGCGGGAACGCGACCGCCTGGATCGTGACGTCGCCGGCGACGAACGTGACAGGTTCGCTGAACCCGACTGTGATCGTCTTGACGCCGAGGCCCGAAGGATCGACCGAACCGGGGCTGCGGCCGGTGCGGTTGTTGAGCTTTACGCCCGTGACGACGGGGAATTCATTGATGGTTACCGTGGCCGGCGAGCCGGTGACGGTGTAGTTCGGGTCGGTGCTTATCGCCAGGACGACCGTCTTGTCGGGCTCGGTGATCTTGTTGTCGACGGGCGTCAGGTTGACGGTTGCCATCGCCTCGCCTGTAACGAACGAGACCGAGCCGGCGAGCGGCTGGTAATCCGACGGCGTGGCCGTGCCGCTGGTCACCGCGTAGAAGACCGTCAGCGGGGCCGTGAGGTCGCCTACGCGGGTGAAGGTCCACGTGCCGTCCGTCGGCCCGGCCTCCGAGGCGTCAGGCTGCGTGGCGGCGACGCTGACGGTCGGCAGGTCGTTGTCGAGGATGTTGACGGTGGCCGAGGACGGCGAGCCGATGATGTAGTCCGCCGGATGCGCTGAAATCGAGAGGACGACCGTCTCGGTCGGCTCGTCGGCGCTATCGTCCACGGGCCTCAGGTTCACGGTCGCCGTCGCCTGGCCGGTCACGAACGCCACGGACCCAGAGAGCGCCTGATAATCGTCCGTCGTGGCCGTGCCGCCCGTCACCGAGTAGAAGACGGTCAGCGGGGCCGTAAAGTCGCCTACGCGGGTGAACGTCCACGTGCCGTTCGTCGGCCCGGCCTCCGAGGCGTTGGGCTGCGCGGCGGCGACGCTGACGGTCGGCAGGTCGTTGTCGAGGATGTTGACGGTGGCGGAAGAAGGCACGTTGATCTTGTAAGCCGCGTCCGGCGAGATTTTCAGGACCACCGTCTCGGTCGGCTCGTCGGCCGTGTCGTCCACGGGCGTCAGGTCCACAGTGGCCGTGGCCTGGCTGGCGACGAAAGAGACCGAGCCGGCGAGCGGATCGTAGTCCGACGGCGAGGCCGTGCTGGAGGCGTCCACGGCGTAGTAGACCGTCAGAGGAACGGACAGGATGCCGACGCGGGTGATGGTCCACGTGCCCTTCGTGCGGTCCTGCTCGGCGGCGTTGGACTGGGTCGCCGCGATGCTCACGGTCTGGGGGTCGTCGTCGAGGATCGTGACCGTGGCGGAGGCCGTTGTGATGGTGGCGCGCAGGTCCGGCAGGAGGTTCAGCTTGACAGTCCTGTCAGGTTCATAAATGGTGTTGGGTATCGGCGTCACATTGAGATCGACGGTGGTCGCGTTGGCGGCGAAGGTGACGCTCCAGCCGAGGTTCTCCGCGTAATCGGTGGTCTTGGCCGTGCCGGTAACAGTGTACCAGACGGTCAGGGGCTTGGTCATGTCGCCACTGCCGCCGCGGGTGAGCCGGAAGGTGCCGTGGCCCGGGCCGCCTTCGGAGATGGTCGGATCGAGGGCCGCGGCGCTGAGGGTGTACGTGGCTGGGGGAATGTAGGCCGACAGATACGTGGTCGCTATCGGCGCCTGGGTGGAGCTGTACGTGCCGCCGGGCAGCACCCAGGTGACCGCAAGGTTGTCGCTGCCGGTCCCCTGCTTGTATCGGATCTCGACGTAATAGCGGGTGTTGGCCGTCAGGGCGATGGCGGCGGATTTCTGGGTGGCGGCGTTGCCGGAGTTTTGCCATTCGCGCGATCCGGTGTAAGTCGTCACATACGCAATCTTCGAGATGTTGGCCGGCTGGTCGTTGGTGCTGAGCCACAGTTCGGAGGCGTCGTCGCTGGCGATGTAAAAGGTGTAGTTGCCGGTGTACTGGCTGCCCGTCGGCGTGGTGATGTAGGCCCGGATGCGTGCGCCGTAGTTGGTGATGCCGTCATTCACCGGGCCCTCGAAGTAGCCGCCCGTCAGGTCGGTCCAACCGGTCGGGTTGTCCGGGTAGTTGGCGTTGGTCGTCAGGTTCGAGACCGCGTTGCCGCTGATGTTGAGCCAGTACTCCCGCAGGGCGTAGACGGGCAAGTTGGCCACCGGGGCCGTATAGGTGAACGTCTTCGCCGTGTTCGGGGCCACCGTGTAGCCCGACTGCGACACGACGTTGTTGGCGGTGACGGTGTAGGCGGTGCCGGCGGTCATGGGCGACGCCAGGGTGATCTGGACGGTCTTCTGGTCGGGCAGGAGGGCCACTTCGGAGACGGCTTTTTGCCCGCCGGCGTAGGTGACCGCGTAGTTACCGATCACCTGGGCCGCATCGCGCTGGACGGTCTCGTTGAAGACCGCCTTGATGGTTGTTGCATCCGTCCCTGCGGCGGCGGAGGACAGCACTACAATGCGGTACGTGCCCGGCACGACCACCTGAGCGCTCTCCAGGCCGTCGTAGTTGACGGCCGAGACGGTGTAGGTGTAATTGGTGCCGGCCGCCAGGGCCCAATCGATGAACGAGGTGGTGGCGGAGGCGCCGACGTTGACGCCGCCGCGGTAGACCTTGTAGTAGGCCACGCCGCTCTCGGCGTCGGTCGCAGGCGCGCAGGTGACGGTGATCTGGGTCTCGCTGGCGACGGCGGCGGAGGCGCTCGCGGGAGCGCTCGGCGCCGTGCCGTCGAGGAATACGTTGGCCCGGCCCGGCGTGCCGAAGTTGGTGCTTGCGGCCCAGTTGGCCGGATCGTTGCCGTAGTCCGTTGCGACGCGTCGCTGGAGGGAAGACCCTCGGCCGTCGGCGCGGACCGGCCACGGGGCCGAAATGCCGTAGGTCAGCTGGTCCACGCGGTAGTACGGCACGACAGTGGGCGTTCCGGGCTCGGGTGCGCCGGGGCGGCTCAGTTCAAGCGTCTCGCCGGCATTGTTCAGGACGCCCGTGTACGGGCCGTAGATCGTCACCGACGGCGGAACGTCCGGATGGCGCGAGCGGAACAGGGCCGGATCGATGCCGACCACCAGCGCATACCCGTGGGCGGGGATCGAGGCGTTCGTCGGGAAGGCGAAGGTTACGCCGTCGGTGAACTTCCACGTGTTGGCCGGGTTCAGGGGGTCGTACAGCAGCACGTCGCTGCCGGTGATGTTGTAGAGTTCGATGTACTCGTCGCGGCTGCTCGCGGGGCCGGCGGCGTTGTACATGATCTCGTTGATGACCACAGGCCCGACGAGCGGCGAGGCGTTCGCGGCGCCCGGCGTTCTGGCCGAGCCGTACACGAAGTCCTTAGCGCCGGTGCTCTTGAGGTAGCGGATGAAGGAGACGCCCTGGAGGTCTCCGGCGGCGTAACCGTTGTCGGAGGCCATGAACTTCTCGTCGTAGCGATACCCGCCGGGCACCAGGTCCGTCGGGTCGGCGACCGAGCCCGACGGGGGCGAGGTCAGAATGATTTCATCTCCCAGTTCGCTCAGGGCGAACTGGCCGGCCATCCAGCCCTGGTCGGTGGAACCGTCGGTCGGCACAAGGTACTTCACCGCCGCGTTCGGGGCGACGAAGGTGGTCGTGCCGCTGACGAGTTGGGCCTGGAGGAGGAAGTTGGAATCGGAGGCGGTCAGGTTCAGGGCGCGAATCGTCAGGATGTTCGGCCCGCTCGACTTGAGGTCGCCCTTGTGCTTGGTGACGTCGATGTCCTCATACACGATGGACTGGCTGTCGGGGTGGTCCGCGGTGGCGGTGGCGTTCCAGGGCCGGACTGCGGGGGCGTCCCGCCGGGCGATCTCGACGCCGTTCAGGTAAGCCACGAACCCGTCGTCGTAGCGCATCCTGAGGGTCAGGGTGGTGAGGGTCGCGGGGTCGATCGTGTTGGTGAACGGGATCCGCACATAAAGGGTGCTGTTGACGCCGTACATCGCGGCCTGAACGTTGGTCGAGATGTACGGGCCGAAGGTCGCGCCGAGGTCGTAGCCGAGGCCGTTCGTGCCCGTGCTCCAGGAGGAATCGTCGAACGGTTTGCCGAAGTTGCCGGTCTCCGTCAGGACGAGGTAACTGTAGGCGCCGATGACGGTGCCGTCGGGGATCCGGTACTTGAGCATGTTGTGGTCCGTCTTGCTGGAGTCGCTCAGGTACCAGCCGCCCAGGTTGACGGCCACGCCGGTGGTGTTGTAGAGTTCGACCCAGTCTCCCGGGGGCTCGAAGTCCTGGTGGGCGACGAGTTCGTTGACGACGATGGCGTCGGGATCGACGCCCGTGTCGGCCGCGCCGGGATTGCCGCCCTCCTGCCAACTCGTGCGCCAGCCGTCCTTGGAATCCCAGAGGCTGCGGGCCTGCATCGGGTCGGCCACGACCATGGAGAAGCCTTTTCCGTCGGTCAGCGGATACCAGCCGTCCTTGAAGTGGAAGTGGAGGATTTCCTGGCCTGCGGCATCGAGGAGCTGGACCGTTTCGCCGGCGTTCGAGAGCGACTTGGCGTAGGTGCCGAGGATGCGGATGCCCGTGCCGTACCTGGAGGCGAAGGCGTCCGGGTCGGCGACGACGACCGCGCGCTCGCCGGCCGCGAGGACCTGGTCCGTGAAGGTGAAATCGACGGCGTCGGCCAGGCGTATGCCGGCCAGGGCGAGGTCCGCGCCGCCGATGTTCTGGAGTTCGATGTACTCAAATGCCTGCGTGGTGTACGGGCTGCCGGTCGGCGCGTTCGGCGGGTTGTACATGATCTCGGTCACGCGCAGGGGGGTGTCGACGTGGAACGGCACCTCCATAAGGGCGCTCCACACGGTGCCGTCATAGATGCGGGCCTTGACGGTTGCGCTTTGAGAGATCGAGACCGAACCCGTGTAGGTGAGGCCGGCCACGCCTCCGCCGACGGCGCGCGGGTCGGCGCCGTCGGTGGTGTAGTAGATCGTGCCGGTGGCGTTGGGGTTGGAGAGCGTCAGGGCGAACCCGGACGTGACTTCACCGCCGAGCTGGCTGAAGTTCGGGGCATAGAAATAGCCGTTGGTGGTGACGTTGCCGATGGCCGGGTAGAGGCCGATAGCCTTGAACTGCGAGAGGACGTTGGCGGTGCGTACGGGGAAGTACTGGATGTAGATCCGGTTCATCTCGGTCAGGTACTCGTTGTCGCGGGTGAAAGGAGGGTCCCGGACAAAGGGGGACGCGTTGTTGAAATCGCCCCAGCGAGCCGACTCGGCGACGATGGCGGGGTCGACGATCTGCTGGAGGGCCAGCATGCGGGCCGCGGTGTTCTCGGGCGTCAGTGCCCCGCCGTTGAAGAACGCCTTCTGGACGCGGTCGGCCCAGAGCATCTTGAACTCGGTGGACGTCTTGATCTGGCCGTAGATCCGCGACGGCCGCATGTCCTGGTTGACGCCGGTTTTGTTCTCGGTGGTGCCCTCGAGGACCCGCTCGCCGTCCCAGATGAAGAACCTCCAGCGGCCGTCGGGGGTGCGCTCGCGTGCGGCGTACCAGTTGTGGTCGTCCCAGTCGTTGTTGTTGCCGTACATATTGAGAATCATGTAATCGACGTACTCCGCCATGTCGACATAGTTGTCATTGAGGATCTGGAACTTCTGGTCGGCGGTCTTCGTGCCGTCGTTGGCGACGGCCATCATGGCGTTCCAGTTGACGTTGTCGCCGGCGACGAAGGTGGTGTCGTGGTTGACGTCCCAGTCGTCCTTGGTGCCGCCGAAATACGCGGACTGGAACGCGTCGTCCGGCCGCTCCGTGACCGTGTAGATGCCCCAGTACAGGCCGTCGATGTAAAGGTGGACGTACCGGAAGTGGGAGGACGCGTCGCCCATGTCCGCCATCGACTGGCGCATCCACTGGTCGCGCTCCATGATGCCGCGCGCCCGCTGCACGGGGTCGGTGGCATAGTACGGCCAGGAGTCGTTGAACTCGCCGCGAAGGATGAGCGTGTCGAATGACTGGACGGCGCTCGGGTCTTCAAACAGGTCGAAGTCGAGCTTCGTCGGCCCGTAGTCGCTCGTGAAGTCGATCCGGAACGAATGCTTGGGGAAATTCTGGCTGCGGTTGACGCCGCCGTAAATCCGCAGGCCGTTGTTGATCTGGAAGTCGGCGCCTCCGCTCGGGTCGATGAACTCGGTCGAAGACGCCACCTCCCACAGAGTGCCCAGATCGCCGTTGTTGAGGTAGGCGTTGGGGTAGATGCCTGTGGGCCCGAACATGTCCGCGATGCTGGTGGCGATCGAGAGCGTCGGCAGCATCTGGAGGTCTTCCCGCAGGGTCGCCGCATACCGCGGGTCGTTGACGACCGTGTCGTCCATCCCGTAGTCGGCCGGGTACGAGTAGGAGGTGCCGGTAGCCATGACCCACGGGGTCGGGTAACCGGCGGGCAGCGTCGGCTGCGCCAGCACGGCATCGAGGAAGATGTAGGTCTGGGTCTTGCTTTCGCAAGGGTCCCAGTCCGCCAGGTAGGCGGCCGCCCGAACGACGGTCGTGGTGCTGATGTGAATGGGGCCGGTATAGAGGGTGCTGGTGGCCGTCGGGGCGCTGGAGTCGAGGGTGTAGCGGATCTGGGCGCCTGGCGTGGTGCACGCGAGCGTCAAGTCCAGCGGCGAATCGTAAAAGCCGTGATCCTTGCTGAACGTGACGTTCGCCACGGTCTCGACTACGCCCTGGTTGTTGGGCGCGCCCGGGGTCGGCGTCGTAAAGAAGCGGAGCGAGGTGCTGAGCAGTTTGCCGAGGACCAGTTGGGCGTCGAGCAGGGAGTCCAAGTCGTTAATGCCTCCGACCGGGCCATCATTCAGCAGCCGTATCGCCAGGATGTTGTCCCCGACCACCAGCTTGTCCCGGTGATCGGAGATGTTGAACTCGACGTACTGCGTGGCCAGGTAGTAGGGGTTTTCGCCCGTGGCGGCGGAGTTGTAGGCGAGGGTCGCCGGGGCGTTGGAACGAGCAACCTCCTCGCCGTTCAGGTAGGCCACGAAGCCGTCGCCGTACTTCAGGCGCAGCGTCAGGCGGTCGACCTGGGTCGGGTCGTCGACAGTGAAGGGGATTCGCACGTAAGCGGTGGTGTTGACGCCGCGCATCGCCGCCGCGATGTCCGTCACCACCGAGTCTTTGATGCCGCGTATCGGCAGGCCGCCGCTGGTGACGTCGCCGACCAAGCGGAAAGCATTGGCGTCCCACGCGGTCTTGGCGCCCGGAGCGGCATAGAGTTCCACGCCCGCGGCGCCGGTGCTTTGGAAGTAGACCAACTCGATCAAATGTTCCCCGGCCGTCAGGCTCGTGACGGCAATGGCCTCGCATGCGGCAGTCGTGGGGTGGGCCAGCGTGTCGCCGGCAGCCGTGAATTTGCTCGCCGCATCCTGGAGCGCCGTGAAGGACGTAAAGACCGCGCCGTCGATCCTCAGGCTGAAGCCGTCGTCGCTCTTGACGCCGAAGGTGTACGTGCCCGTGGTCGGGATCTTGACGGTGGCGGTGGCCCGCATGGCGAAATAGAGGTCGTTGGCCGCCGTATCGCCGCCGAAGGCGAAGTTGCCGCCGAACCGGCCGGTGGCGATGTTCTCCGGGTCGGCGAAGTTGATGAAGGGGAACGCGTACGACCGAGCCGACGGGCTCGCCAGCAGTTGCACCGCGTTGGTGGTCGTGTACACGCCCTTGGTGGCGTGGGCCTCCGTCACCGTGAACGACGGCCCGAGAGCCGGCAACCCGAGGTTGTACTCTATGAGATAAGGCCTGGTGACGCCCGTCTGCGTGCCCGTGCCGATCTTGTTGTCGTTCCACTTGCCGTCGGAGTAGTAGAGTTCGCCGGCGTCCTCGCCGGGAGAGGCGTCGGAGGGTTCGCTGGTGCTCCAGTTCTGGTACGCGAACGGCTCGCCCGTGACCCAGACGAAGCCCGCGCCGCGCTGGCTGGAGGTGGGCGGGGTGCCGGCCGGGGGCAGCGGCCAGGTGCTGGTGTTGCCGTACTCGGTCCCGCCGTAGGCCTCGTTGTCCGTGAGGCCGATCCAGACGTTGCTGCTGATGACCTGGCCGATGCTTCGGACGAAGGCGTTCTCGGCGGAACTGCCGATGGTCACGAGGTGCCCCTGCTGGCCGGCGCCCTGTGTCCGGGCCTCGGCGTCCGCCTTGGCGGCGGCCCACGTTGCCGGGGTGGAGACCAACTGGTACAGGTTCCACGTGCCGTTGGCGCCGTAAGGGGCGTAGAAGAACCGGTCGCCGACATCGTACTCGACGATGTATGCGTTGCGGGTGAAGCCGGTCTGACCCGAGGCGCCGTTCTTGCGGTCGGCCCATGTGCCGTCGGTGGCGATCTCGACGGCGCTCTCCGCGCCGGCGCCGCCGCCGTCGTCGGGCTGACCGCCGGCCCAGTTCTGATAGGTGAAGGCCTCGGTGCTGCCGCTGCTGTTCTTGACCCAGTCGAAGCCGTAGCCTCGCTGGCCGCTCACGGGCGCTGTGCCGGGGTTCGGAAGCGGAAGGCCGCTGGTGTTGCCCTGCTCGGAAGCGCCCGTGGCGTAGGTCGAACTATCGGACAGGCCGATCCAACTCGGTGTGGTCAGAAGGCTCTGAATGAAACTGTTCTCCGCCGCGCTCGTGATGGTTACGAGGTGCCCGGTCTTGCCGAACTGGGTCGCCCCCTTGGCGGTGTTGTAAGCGTCCAGCCACGTGCTGTTGCTGTTGACCACCTGGTACAGGTTGAAGGAGCCGTTGGCGCCGTAGGGCCCATAGAAGAACCGATCGCCGAGGTTGTACTCGACGACGTAGACGCCGTGCGTCACGCCGGTCTGACCGGCCTCGCCGTTCTTGTTGTCGGCCCAGGTGCCGTCGGCGATCATTTCGACGCCGTCCTGTGTGCCGGCCCCGGCGCCGTCGTCGGGCTGGCCGCCGGTCCAGTTCTGGTAGGTGAACGACTCGCCCGTGACCCACTTGAAGCCGTAGCCGCGCTGCGACGAGGTGGGTGCGCTGCCGTCCGGCGGGAGCTGCCAGGTGCTGGTGTTTCCCGCCTCCGTCGTGCCGAGGCCCGAGAAGGTGGCACTGGTGCTGTCCGTCAGGCCGACCCAGCCTGCGGCGCCGCCGTACAGGCCCTTGACGAAGGTGTTCTCGGCCGCGCTCGTGATCGTTACCAGGTGCCCCGCGATGCCGCGCTGGGTCATGGCCTGGGCCCCGTTGTACGCGTCGAGCCACGTGATGCCGGAGCCGGCGTTGATCACTTGGTAAAGGTTCCATGTGCCGTTGGGTCCGTAGGGTCCGTAGTAGAACTTGGCGCCGAGGTCGTACTCGACGACATAAGCGCCCCGGGTAAAGCCGGTCTGGCCTGCCTCGCCGTCTTTCTGGTCGGTCCACGTGCCGTCGGTGTTGGCGATGTCGACGGCGTCCTGCCCTGGGGAGGTGTCGTTGGGTTGTCCGCTGACCCAGTTCTGGTAGGTGAACGGCTCGCCCGTGATCCACTTGAAGCCCGCCCCCCGCTGGGTCGGGGTCGGCTCGGTCCCGGGCGTCGGAAGGGGCCAGGTGCTCGTATTTCCGTATTCCTGGGTGCCCAGACCCGAGAACAGGGACGTGGTGCTGTCTGTCAGGCCGATCCAACTGGTGGTCGCGATGAGGCCCTTGATGAAGGTGTTCTCGGTCGCGCTGGTGATGGTGGCCAAGTGCCCCGTGACACCGAGCTGGGTCTTGGCCTTGGCGGCGTTGTACGCGTCGATCCACGCGATGTTGCCGGTGACCACCTCGTACAGGTTCCACGATCCGCCGGGGCCGTACTGCCCGTAATACAGGGTCGAGCCCCCTTGGGAGGCGGTCGGCACAGGGGTCAGTGCCGAGGCCGATAGCACGGGGATCGGAATCTCGTACCCCAGGCCGGTCTGGCCGTACAGCCAGTTGGTGTAGTCGAAGCTGGGGTCCAACTCGTACCACTCGTTGCCGGTGGTTTCCATCGAGCCGTCGGTCGGCACAAGCATGTAGTCCGAGGAGCCCGTGGTGACCACCGTCGTGTCGGCGGTGCGCTCGCTGGTTCCGTACGAGACGTCCGTTGTCTGCGCCGGGAAGGTCGAGGGATTCGCCGTCTGGTCGAACTCGGAGACCTTGTTGCCGGAAGGGTCGACGAGAGCCAGGTAGTCGCCGCCCGCGCTGAGCTTGAAGTTGGTGTGGATCTCTCCGTTGGCCATCACCGTGTTCTTGCCGGAGGCGAAGACCACGAGGTATCCGTTGGCCTGGATGGTGACGTCTGGGAAAGTCCACTTCGTGAGGTTGTCGGACTTGTTCGTAAGATGCCACTGGGCGCCCGCCTGGCCGAGGTCTATTGGGTCGGTGCCCTTGTTCCAGATTTCGATCCAGTCGGAGGAGTCGCCCTCGTAGTCCACGAGCGTGTTATTATTGCTGGCCATGAACTCCGAGATGACAGGCTGGGCGGCCAGCAGGAGCCGTTGCTCCAGCGGTTCAAATTGTGGAATCAGAGCACCTTTTTTGGGTGCACTTTGTGCCATGGGCGATGCCCCAGAATTGCGGCCCAATTTCAGAATTGGATGCACAACCCCCGTATGAGATTATGACGCGCATCGGGGTCATTCGCAAATCGAACTTGCCGAAAAGTGAAGATTTTCGGCCACCTTCGGCGCACCGGACCCAGGGAAAGGGGAACCGCCATAACATCAGTATCCACAAGGAGTTACGGATGCGCACCGCGCGCCGTCGCACAAAAACCTCCCGTAGGCCCCCCCGTAGCCCCCCTGAATACGCGAGGCTTGAGTGTCTTGCCCTCATTCACGGCAACGCCGGCCCTTGAATGGAGCGGTTCGGTCCTCATGGGTCGGCACGCGGCGTTTGCGTACCCTATTTCGCCTGATTGACG
>Ga0209777_10007020_pt1 | contig 12576 bp, 8 predicted proteins | sample FrelakmetHBP12HB_FD_187147 | JGI IMG/M metagenome (GOLD analysis project Ga0209777, IMG submission 187147) | Freshwater lake sediment microbial communities from the University of Notre Dame, USA, for methane emissions studies -HBP12 HB (SPAdes)... | ecosystem: Environmental > Aquatic >... | reverse complement strand
CGGACCGCTCCAGCGCCTGGAAGTAGTCGTCAATAGCACCAGAGTAGTTTAAGGTACTCAGACAAAGGTTCCCCTTTGCAAACAGCTCCTGCTGTCGATTGTCGAAGTTGAGTCGGTAAACATTGCTGTTCAAGAAGAGAATCAGCATTACAGCCGGTACGGCTATGAACGCAGCGCGCTCATAAGACCGCGTTCGGATCCGCTGGTACAATTCCACCAGAGCGATGGCAGAGAGAATGGCCAGGAACGGGAGTGTTGGCAGGCGAAAACGAGAGTTGACGAAATAGAATACGAATGAGAGTGCATACAGGAAGACGAAAGCAATCATGCCTTTGGTCAGTCGAGACCGGCGAAACCCGATCACCATTCCGATTAGCCCCAGCGGCGCGAGAACTGCCATACCTATCGGCAATACTTTGAGGGATGTAAACTGGGCCCGGAACGCGATCAAGTTCCGGTTATTGGAGATGTCGCTGCCGGAGAAAATCAGGTAAAGCTTCTTTGTTTCCAGAGCCAGCCAGCGTAAGGGATTCGCGCCAATATCGCTTAGTGCCTGATGATAGTAGTAGTCGCTGACTTCGGCGGGTCGCAGTTGGCGACCAAGTGCTTGCTCGGCCTGATACGCAATGTCATCATATTGCCAATCGCTGCCCAGCTTGCCCGGCATGATGGCACTGACACCATCGGCATCCTTGTTGTTTCCGATGAAGAAGTTGATGCCGCCCTGAGTGGCGATCGTAAGTGCCGGCTGCGGTCTGGTCAGATTGTGAGCCAACACGAGCGCAACAGGAACAAACATGACCGCGAGAAAAAGCGCGATTTGAGATATCGGTTTTGATGCCGGCGCCTTGAGTTTGTCCAACCAGAGAAGGTAGATCATGACCGGCGCCAGCAGACCGGCGTTGGGTCTTGTGATAATCGCCAGTCCGGCGGCCAAACCTGAGAGAACCAACCAGTACCACTTAGGTGACTCCCGATATTGGAGGTAAGCATACCAGACCAATAGCACCAGCGTAACTACCAGTGACTCCAACAGCAATTCCCCCTCGAAGTAGACAATATCGCTACAGAACACCACAAGAACTGACGCGACACTTGCAATTGTTCTATCAAAGGCCTTGCGCGCGATCAGATAGGTCAGCACCGGGGTGAAGGCGCCTATCAACAATTGGATAGCCCTGGCTAAGGCGATGCTGTCCCCCGTAAAGAAGTAGATTAGACCGAGGAAGTAGCTGTAAAACGGAGCGCGGAAAAAAGGTTCCGTGGATGTTAGAGCGCCGGAAGCGATGGCTGTGGCCGTGAGATGATGGAACAGTGCATCGACAGTGGGATGCAAGAATTCCAGCAACTGCTTGTATTCAACAAAATAGGCCAGGCGAGATATCAGTCCAACGCCAAACAGAGTCAGGACAAGCGTCTTGTCGTTCCGTAAGCTCATCTCTGCCAAAATACTATGTTTGAGGCGCTCTTGCAACTATCGCGGTCTCATGCATGTCTGTGCGCAGCATACACTGCAATCCCGTGCACGATAGCCGTTCGGAAAGCGGCCAGGACGGCGTACGACACCGCGCACGGAATGCACTTGTCCTTCTAAGTGTTTGCAGCTAAAGAAGTTGAAATGCCGGGTGCGCAGTGGGCCAAAATAGGCTGCCTGCTACTGTGCAGGAATCTGCAATCTCAGGGCGCGGCACAGCAGTTGCTTCGATAGGAGATGATGATATTTCTCAACGACAGACTCCTCCGGACCATCGCGCTCATCATAAGCTTGGGGCTTTTCTTGTTGAACGGCAAGGCGTTTGGCTCACTTGACAGGCTCTCCCCGTCACTATTGCAGGACTCTTCAAACGACCAGATGGTAAAGGTAGTTGCGTTTCTCAATCCCGAGGATAGGCTGGCGCTGGGCAAGATATTGGTTTCGATGGGTGACGTCAGAAAGCAGGATAACCACGCTCGGCTAGTAAGGAGTCTAAAGGAAGTTGGTCCGCAGACCGCTTCATTCGTCGAATTTATCAGCGCTCTTGCCGATTCCGGCAAGGTCGCCGATATCACGCGCTACTGGATCACGGATGCCGTTTCGTTTTCTGTTGATAGAAACCTCCTAGCAAGAATCGCCGATCATCCAGACTTGCGCTACTTGATCGAGGATCTGCCACTTGAACTAGTCGAACCGGTGTCAATTGAACAGTCGCAGTCCGGTTTTGCCGGCAGCGACAACTCAATGACGATCACAGGTGTACGCGAACTGTGGAACAAGGGCTACACTGGACACGGCCGATTGGTATGCAATTTCGACACCGGCGTTGAAGGAGCGCATCCGGCGCTGGTCGCCAGCTGGCTGGGCGCCAATGGTGGAAGTGCGAGGCAAAGCTGGTTTGATCCCTATGGCACAACATATCCGATTGACAACGGGGGGCACGGTACGCACACGATGGGCATCATGGTGGGTAGAGACGGAGCGGACACTATTGGAGTGGCATTCAATGCGAACTGGATCGCGGCATCCGTGGTAGATCGTGGCCAGAACCTGAGCAGGACCGTGTCGGACATTTTGGCAGCGTTCCAATGGGCGGCCGACCCTGATGGCAATCCGGAAACAGTCAATGACCTTCCCGATGTCGTGAGCAATTCATGGGGCATTCCGCGTGGGTTGTTCGCGCCGTGTGATCAGACTTTTTATCAAGCGATCGACAATCTCGAAGCACTCGGAGTCGTAGTAATTTTCGCGTGCGGCAACGAAGGACCAAATGCAGGTACGATCCGCAATCCGGCCGACCGTGCCACTAGTCCGACCAATTCGTTTTCGGTAGGTGCGGTTGACCAAAATCAGTCCGATCTGCCAGTGGCTTCGTTCTCCAGTCGCGGCCCAGCTACCTGCGATACTACCCAGATCAAGCCGGATGTGGTGGCGCCGGGTGTCAGCATTCGTTCGAGTTTTCGTGGCGCCACGTACAAGCTCATGTCGGGTACGTCAATGGCAGCTCCGTTCGTGGCCGGCTGTGTGGCGTTGATGCGCGAATACAACCCTGCGGCCACCGTTGAGCAAATCAAGACTGCGCTGATTGCTTCTGCCGGCGATCTCGGCGCTCAGGGCAAGGACAATGACTATGGCTGGGGCTTTATCAATGTCGCCCGCGCTCTCAACTACCTTCCCAAGCCGCTAAAACCGCACATCAGTCTCAACGCTGTCCGTCTGGCCCAGGAAGAAAACGGCATATTGGCCACAGGCGGGACTACAGCGTTGGAATTGTCAGTGATCGATTCCGTTGAGGCCTGCTATGACCTACGGGGCGAACTGAAAAGCAACAATAGCAATGTATATATCCTCAATGACTCCGTTACCTTTGGTTCGGTGACCACTGGCGGGGCGATCAACAATTTCGGCGCGCCGTTTTTGGTCAAGGTGGATGGCCAGCTTCTGCCGGGTACGGCCGTAGATTTCACGGTTGAGTTCTACAGCAAGCAACAAGGATATCTGAATAGCGTCAATCTCAGTCTTGTCGTTGACCAGCCGGTGAAGGCGGCGACGGCAATCATGCAAACTGAACGACTGGGTTTTGAGGCCACTAACTTCGGAGTCAGCCGCCGCCTGTTTGACGCTGCCGCTGGCTATAATCTGCTGTCGCATTTAAGCTTCATGATTGCCGACTCTCTTGGAACCGTCTATGATGCGCTGCCGGGTGACATCGATTATTATGCAAGCGACTCGCTGAGCCGGGAGAGCTTCTCCGGCGGCAGTTCCGTGGTTGCGCATTTCAGCACCAAAGACAACGCCTTCGCGGTGACGGAACGGGTTACTGTCTATCAGTCGCCAGTCGAGGCCAACTTTGTGCTGCTGGATTTCAAGCTACGTCGGGGGTTGACAGCCGCGTTTACACGCTGCCATCTGGCATTGGGCGTCGATATCGATTTTACTGACGGTGAGACGGTTATCAGCGACGGCAGCGATTTTGTGTTCCGTTCGAGTTCGTACGATCGCTATGTTGGCATCCGACTGCTGCCGCGAGACGGTCAGACCTTCGGGCAAGAAATCTCAGGAAATGCTTACAAAAGCGGTATTCTCGACGATCCCCAGAAGTACAGTCTGGTGTCGGCAGGCGCGACCAACTTGTCCGGAACGATAGGCGACAACGCCCTGGTGGCCGGTGTAGGGCCGCTCGATATCGTCGACAACGGCGAAATCGAAATGGCGGCGGTCATTGCCTCGGGAAACAGTATCGATGAAATCCGCCTGGCATTACAGCAAGGTGAAGCCCGTTACAATCAGGTTACGGGCACTGATGGCGGTGATGTCAATTTGCCAAGGGCGTTCTCACTAAACCAGAATTACCCCAACCCGTTTAACGCCGAGACGGCAATCGGTTTCTCTTTGCCTTCGGGGGGGGACTGCCGGTTCGAAATTATCGACATTCTCGGCCGCACAGTCAAGAGCTTCGATCTGCAAGGGCTGCCAGCAGGCAATAGGACGGTGACTTGGGATGCCAAGGACAATAACGGCCATGACGTCGCCAGTGGCGTCTACTTCTATCGCCTGAGCTTTGGTAGCAGTTCACAAGCGCGCAAGATGGTTCTGCTGAAATAGGAATGGATGAATCGGGCCAATAGGCGTATATTCATAGAGATGGATATGACTTCGATTAGGCTTGTGACACTGTTGGGGCGAGGTTCGGAGGTAATATGAAACGATTGATTACAGTTTTTCTGCTCGCTTTCTTGGCTTTCAGTTTCTGCAACGTGCAAGCTTTGACAATTTCACCGCAGTTGCGGGAGAAACTAATACGCGAAGGGGCCTGGGATGCATTTTCCAAGCAGTTTCGGCAGTGGCACGAACAATTGGAAGCGGCCGCAAGTAAAGACGGACTCCTTAAGTTGGGTACAACTCTTGATGCCAATGGCGTCACGACGATGAAGGTCGTCGTGATTCTGGTGGATTTTTCCGATAAACCCGCCAGTGCGGGTTCGAATACAACGGACACAGCGTCGTTCCGAGACCTGCTATTTAGCAGTAATCCCTCCAGTCCTCGTAGTCTGACTGATTTCTATGTCGAAAACTCTTATGGCAAACTTGTCGTCGAGGGGGGGGTATACGGTTGGTACCGAATGCCCAGACCATACTCGGAGTACGTGGGTAGCAACTACGGCCTGCAGGGCACTTCACCAAACGCGCAGACCCTTGTCATGGATGCGCTCACGGCGGCCGACCCTACCATTAACTTCGCCGATTACGAGAACTCGAGCTTCGGTATTGACGCAGTTTTCATTGTTCATGCCGGAAAGGGTGCGGAAGAAGGTGGGGACTCAACCTGTCTCTGGTCGCATCAGTCGTCAACCAGTTACCACACTGGCGAAGGCGCGACTGTTCGAAAGTATCTGATCGGGCCTGAGGAAGAGTTCGGACATCAGTCATTTGTTGGCGTCTACTGCCATGAGTTCGGCCATATCCTCGGTTTGCCGGATCTGTACGACGTTGGCAACTCGAAATTAGCAGGTTTGGGCTATTGGTCGCTAATGGCTTCGGGGTCGTGGAATGGCAACGGCCGCTGGCCGGCACATCTCGATGCCTGGTGCAAGAATTATCTGGGTTACGGCAAGCGCATAACGATTAGCTATCCAGATGACTCCAACCTCGTCAACGTAACTATGGGAAGCTCGGTAAACGACACACTGCGCTACAAGATACTCTTGGCGAGTGGTGGCTATAAGGAGTACTTTCTCGTGGAAAACCGCCAGCAGATCAGTTTCGACAGAAGTCTGCCGGGTCCAGGTCTATTAATCCTCCACTGTGATGATAATCTCTCCGGCTCGAATGATATTGGTCAAGGCCACTGGCATGTATCAGTCGAGCAGGCGGACGGACTCGGCGACCTTGAGGTCGGACGAAATGACGGTGATGCCTACGATGTCTTTCCCGGGCCGTCGAACCTCTATACCGAATTTACGAGCCTGACAAATCCCAGCACGGCATCATTCTATGGGATCGCGAATCAGGCCGCAGTCTGGAATATCACCCAGAACAGGACGGCCAAGACCGTGACATTCAATCTCGATGCGACATTTAGCCGCGTAAATCTGCAGTTGACCTCCAAGTCATTTAATGATTCAGTATATGGCAACAATGACGGCATTCTGATGCCGGGTGAACGGGTGAGGCTGTATTACACAATCAAGAACAATTGGAAAGCCGCCGACAGTGTGACGGTGAAAGTAACATCTCCCACTCCGGGCATCACTTTTAACTCCAATCAAAACACCTACGGCAATTTGGTCGTTGGACAGGTGAAGAGTGACTCGACGGCGCCTGTCGATTTTACACTGGCTCTTGGTATGCAACCTAGGAGCGCGAAATTTGATCTGACGATAACAACGACATCTCCGCCTGACACCTTCCTGACCACTTTTTATAAGTACGTCGGTGGTGTAGAAGTCCTGTTAGTCGATGATGACGGTGGCAGTTCACTCGGAAATCCGCTGAATCGGGAGTCTTACTACAAGTCCGCCCTTGACAGTCTCAATATTCCCTATGACTATTGGGATGCTACGCACACTATTCTGCCCGACACCACCAGCATGAACTCACATCACTACGTCATTTGGTTCACCGGCGACGATCGTCCGGATGTTCTCAATGCTACCAGAGTCACGCTTCTGCGCAATTTCCTCAACCGGGGCGGGCGCCTTCTTTTGACCGGGCAGAACATAGCTGAACAACTGTCGACATCTGAGGACTCGACGTTTCTGCGAGATTACCTCAAGGCCAGATTCGTGGATAACTGCTCTGCGTCGAGAATTTCCGGCTCGCCGCTGGAACCGATCGGTATGGGTGATAGCCTGTGGGTTTATACCTATGACGGAGCTTCTAATCAGTCATCGGCAGACATCTTGGACGTGCTTCCCGGCGCCAATCGTCCCTTCAATTACGAGTTCCCTTGTACTGGAGCGGCTGCGACTGCATATGCCAGTTCGGTCGGTTACCGAGTGGTATTCTGCGGATTTGGGCTGGAAGCGATCGTCAACACGAAAACGGGTTTTGCCAAGCGTCAGACGGTGATGCAGAGGATCCTGGATTTCCTTGCTTCCAGTCAGGCGACGGGAGTCGACGACGATTTCAGCGATTTGCCACTGCCGTCAGCATTTGGACTGAGCCAGAACTTCCCCAATCCCTTCAATCCGGCGACGATGATCCGTTACGAGATCAGTCCCAAGGCGAACGGCCAACGTTTTGCTCTTGATGTCTACAACATCATCGGACAGAAGGTGGCGACTCTGGTATCAGGCATTGCCAGAACCGGAAGTTACACCGCGGAATTTGACGCTACTGCCGAACCAAGTGGCGTCTATCTCTATCGCTTAACGGTCGGGACGGAAACCATCACCAAGAAGATGGTCTTAACTAAGTAGAAGCTGACATTCTCGGATCGGACAGATCTGTTCTGTCGGGTCCGAAAAATCCTACCTATTGCCGTTATCACTCTCATTTTTCCAGCGCAATTGACATCCGACCGGACGACAGGTATTATTATCGCTCCGGAAGGAGCGCATGGGTTTGAACGACAACTACCCTTTCATTTTTGCTAACACTGCCGGCACGACGTGGGTTACCAGAATCGACGCGCGGATGAGAATCATCGCCGGATTGATTGCGGTAGTACTGATTGCCGTCCTGCTCGATCCCGTTGCCTATCTGTTTCTGACACTGACTATCGCTGTCGGTTGCGCTGTGTTGCGGCTGTCCCGGGTTGACTTCAAGAGATTCCTGGCAATCTTCCTGCTGATGGCGACGGTCACGCTGACGCTGCACCTACTGTTCAATCGCACGGGACAGATCGTCATTGCCCGCGTGCTGGGGTTGCCGATTACGCAGGAAGCGCTGATTGCGGGGCTTTTGTTTAGCTGGCGATTGGCGCTGTTTCTTATGGCGGCTATCTGCCTGACGAAGATGATTTCGCCCGATGATTTTGCGACGGGAGTCTGGCGACTGTTGACGCCCCTCAAGAGATTGGGATGCGCAATAGACGGTATCGGGATGTCCTTTTGGGTGGCCATCCGATTTGTGCCGGCGATCTTTGCACAATACCACCAGATCGTGTTCGCCCAGAAAGCTCGCGGAGCAACATTCGACGGCGGTTTGATAACGCGAGCCAAGAAAATGGCTCCGCTTCTAATCCCTGTCACGGTGGCAGCCATCCGCAAGAGCGATATACTTGCGGACGCGCTGACTGTGCGTGGCTGGGGCGTCGGCGCGGAACGCACTTTTTACGGCTCCCGTCCGCTGGCTGGCGCTGATTATGCTTTTCTAATGACCACCGTGGTGTGGGGAGGAGTGATTCTGTGGATCGCCCTGTGAGGAATATCCTACTGCGGCTGGCGTTTGTCGGCACCAACTACGCCGGATGGCAACGCCAGCAAAACGACACCTCTGTGCAGGGCGTTGTCGAACAGGCTATCAAAGCGGTCACGGGAGAGTGCGTCTCACTCGTCGGTTGTAGTCGAACGGATGCGGGAGTACATGCCGAGGACTACGTGGCCAACTTCAGAACTGCAACGGCAATTCCTGCCGACAGGTTCCGGCCGGCGATCCAAACGAAACTACCGCGTGAGATACAGATACTGGCATCGAAGGAGGTTGCTCCCGGGTTTAATGCCCGTCGGTGCAGCTATGAGAAGACGTACCGATATCAGATTGTTCTTGGTACTTCCCCCTTTCTTCAGGACCGATGGTGGCAGTACACCAGCGTCGTAGATTTCAGCGTATTGCCGGAATTGGCGGAATTATTGATTGGGATGCATGATTTCAGCGGTTTTTGCGTACAAAAGTCGCTGAAAGATGACAACCGATGTGTGATCAAAGATGCAGCTTGGCGAAAGAGCGGCAAGAAGTTATATTTCAAAATTACAGGCGACCGGTTCCTGCATCACATGGTGCGGTTTCTGGTGGGAGCGCAATTTGAAGTGGCAGCGGGACGACTAACCCGCCGTGATTTCGAGCTAATTCTGAAGAATCCGGCTGAGAAACGGGCGTTATACCCGGCGCCGGCGGAGGGTCTGTACTTGATGAAAGTGAAGCTAAGGTAGTTCTGGAGGAGATAATGAAGTTCTTTATTGATACGGCGAATGTGGGCGAGATCAAACAGGCCGCCGCACTCGGAGTGCTGGATGGTGTTACAACCAATCCTTCATTGGTGGCCAAAGAGACCGGCAAGTTTGAGGACATTCTCAAACAAATCTGCGAGATCGTCGACGGGCCGATTTCGGCGGAAGTAGCTGCTACGGACTACGAAGGAATACTGCGCGAAGGTCGAACTCTCGCGGCGATTCATAAGAATATTGTGGTAAAAGTGCCGTGCATCAAAACTGGTCTCCAGGCGACAAAGACATTTGCCGAAGAGGGAATCGGTGTAAACGTGACCCTGGTGTTTTCGCCGACGCAGGCGCTGCTGGCGGCCAAAGCCGGAGCCCGGTTTGTGTCACCGTTTATTGGGCGGCTGGATGACATTTCCGAAGATGGCATGAATTTGATCGAGCAAATCGTTGGTATCTACGACAATTATGCCTTCGAGACGGAAGTTCTGGTGGCGTCGGTGCGCCATCCGCTGCATGTAGTGCAGGCGGCGCTGATTGGCGCGGATGTCTGCACGATGCCGTTTAATGTTATTGACAAGTTGATACAACATCCGCTGACCGACCTCGGGTTGGCGAAATTTCTCGCGGATTGGGAGAAAGTGAAGAATAGATGATCTCGCGCTATACTACGCCGGAAATCGGCGGGCTCTGGACCGACCAGCACAAATATGACACCTGGCTGCAGGTCGAATTGACGGTAGCACAGGTGCAGGCTGAGATGGGGATGATACCCAAGTCGGCTTACCAGCAACTTAGGACGAAAGCCACCTATTCTATCAGTCGCGTTGAGAAGATCGAAAGGGAAGTCAAGCACGACGTGATCGCGTTTCTGACGTCCGTTTCGGAAAGCGCGGGCGTTGCTGCCAAATACTTGCACTACGGAATGACTTCTTCTGATCTGGTTGACACGGCTCAAGGGGTGATTCTCAAGCAAGCGGGCGAGATTATTCTCAGGGAGTTGGATGTCGTGGTCAAGAAGGTGCGCCAGAAGGCGGTGAAATACAAAATGACGCCCGTGATCGGACGAACACATGGCGTGCACGCTGAACCAACCACGATGGGACTCAAGTTTCTCATGTGGCATCAGGAATTGCTGCGGCAAAAAGAGCGACTGATACATGCGACGAAGCAGGTTGGTGTCGGAAAAATCTCCGGCGCGGTCGGCAATTTTGCGAACCTTGATCCCAAAGTCGAGGCGGCTGTTTGTCGCAAACTCAAGATCGAAGCTGCGCCAATCTCGACTCAGATAGTGCAGCGCGATCGACACGCCGAATTTCTGTCCGCCATCGCGCTCCTGGGAGCGTCGCTAGAGAAGTTCGCGGTAGAGATTCGCGCATTACAACGCACCGAAGTGTTGGAGATGGAAGAGGGCTTCTCCAAGGGACAAAAGGGTTCCTCGGCCATGCCGCACAAGCGAAATCCGGTGACGTGCGAAAAGATCAGCGGGCTGGCACGAGTGCTGCGTGGAAATCTGATAGCGGGATTGGAGAACATACCGCTGTGGCATGAGCGTGATATCTCGCATTCGTCGGTCGAGAGAATCATCCTGCCCGACTCAACGATTCTAATCGTCTATCTGCTTAAGGAGTTCAGTCGCGTCATGGATACGCTGTTGGTTTATCCCAAGAATGCGCAGAGAAATCTCGATCTGACGGGTGGGCTGGTATACAGCGGCAGGTTGCTTCTGAAGCTCGCGGAAAAATGCGGTTCGCGCGAGACGGCATATCGTCTCGTACAGCGCAACGCTATGGCGGGTTGGGTCGGACAAGGTCGGTTCGTCGATCTGGTGGCTGCCGATCGGGAGATCATGAAGTATCTTACGCTGGTGGAACTCGCCGAATGCTTCGACGCGAAGTATTATTTCAGGCACGTGGACAAGATCTATAAGAGGTGTCTGAAATGATCGCGCGGGAAGGTCTGCCATTTGTTCTGCCGACATGGTTCGCGCTGCTAATTGCCGTGGCAGTATATGTGTTGTTTCATGCCGTAGCGATGGTGATAGCGGCGGTGCTGCTCTTAGCGCTGGCGCTCTTTGTGACTTATTTCTTCCGCGATCCCAAACGGGTACCACCGTCCGGAAATGAGTTCATCCTCTCGCCGGGAGACGGCACCGTGATTGTCATTGAGCCGATAACTGACGATAAGGGTAACAAAAAGACGTTGGTTTCGATCTTCCTGTCGGTGTTCAATGTACACGTCAACCGAATACCGGTATCGGGCAAGGTGATCAGCGCCGAACACAAACCGGGGAAGTTCCTCAAGGCGTTTGAGCGAGCGGCAGTGACTGAAAACGAAAGAACCGAGATCACTATACAAGCGCCACAGGGCACGGTGAAGTTCTGTCAGGTGGCGGGAATCATCGCGCGCCGCATTGTCTGCTACCTGCAAGGTGGCGAGACAGTGACGCGCGGCGAACGGTTTGGACTGATACGTTTCGGTTCGCGGATTGACCTGTTTCTGGAACAAAATGTGAGTATCAACGTCAAAATAGGTGATCGCGTCAAGGGGGGGGAGAGTATCATTGGATCGTTCAAGCAGAATAGCTAGTTACCGAGGCATTTTCCCGGGCGCCTTTACGATGGGGAATCTTTTGTGTGGTTTCCTGTCAATAATAGCCGCACACAACGGCAATCTAGCGCGGGCGGCGTGGTTGATCATACTGGCCGCGTTTATGGATGCGCTTGATGGCAGAGTCGCGCGTCTAGCGCGATCAACCAGCAAGTTCGGGCAGGAGCTCGACTCGCTGGCAGATATAGTCAGTTTCGGTGTAGCGCCGGCGTTCCTAACCTTGATAGCGGTTCTGAATGACTTCGACGCCTATATCGGCTGGGTAGTCGCCGTGTTCTTTGTCATGACCGGCGCGTTTCGTTTGGCTCGGTACAACGTCATATCCGACCCCCATCGCAAAGCGCGGTATCTTGGTCTGCCAATACCGACCGCAGCGGTTACGATCGCCTCGTATATCATTCTCTGCATGAAGTACTTCCAAGATATTCAATACCCTGAGTTCTTTGTGACCATGGTTCTAGCTCTGTCCGGACTGATGGTTTCCACGGTGGCTTATGACACGCTGCCGGAGAAGTTTGACACTACAGAAAATCGTTTGAAGGCGCTGGGAGTTTTTGTATTCTTGGTGGCGGTATTGATCAAGCCGAGGATGATGATTTTCCCCGGCGTAGCGTTGTACATCCTCCTCGGTGTTGTGAAGGAGGGATGGCGAATCATGGTGGGAAGCAGCCGCAGGATCAGAAAGGACAGGTCTCATGTCGCAGAAGAGTAAGAAAGTTATCTGCCATATCAGTCTGAAGGACGGTGTGCTGGACCCCCAAGGGGTCACTATTCGCAACGCGCTGGCACAGCTTGGCTTTGATGATGTCGTGGAAGTGCGTTCAGGCAAAGTGTTCGAACTGACCTTCAAGCCTGAAGTCACCAATGATGTTCGCGCCAAGTCTGAGGAGA
>Ga0209777_10007019_pt1 | contig 12579 bp, 12 predicted proteins | sample FrelakmetHBP12HB_FD_187147 | JGI IMG/M metagenome (GOLD analysis project Ga0209777, IMG submission 187147) | Freshwater lake sediment microbial communities from the University of Notre Dame, USA, for methane emissions studies -HBP12 HB (SPAdes)... | ecosystem: Environmental > Aquatic >... | reverse complement strand
TTAGGCTGGGCCTGGGTTTTCAAGGTATTGTTGACAGGGGTGCGGAATTTGACGATTATCTGGTTTGGAACGTATTGCTGAGCTGCCATTTGCGGAGCATCAGTGACGTTTCGGAAAGCGGTATTACCCGCAATGTCAGCAGCAGGTGCCGTTTTAGTGGGATATTTTGCCAGAGCCGTTGAAGCCAACAGGATAATAAGGCATATATGAATTATCTTTTGCATAACTTTTCCGTTTCCAAAGGTTAGTCTATGTTTGCAGAATATTATAGGAGCTAATAATCTAAAAGCAGGAGCAAATTGAAGCACATACCGCCCCGCCACAGTAAACCACAAAGGCTTTGACATGTTTTCGACCCTGCCTCCATTTTCTAAATTAATCATGTATAATAACATAAAACGGCAGATTTTGCCAGCACCTTTTGCTTTTTTTGAGTTTTTGCCTTAAAATAATTCGGTTCTTAAAGTGGACTATACCCCCAAATCCCCTATCTAAGTGCAATTTGACATCAACGTAGAAACCGTTTGCTATTTGCTGATACTTTTAGTATTTTGGGGTGCTATGGTCTGCGAGCATTAACAAACCAGCTCTGACGACAAATAAGGATTTTTCTATGCGCAAGCTGTATAAACTGCCGGCTCGTCGCGCTTACAGCGTGATAATGTTCGCTGCGCTATTCTGCACGCTGGCGGGGAAGTTTTTTCATGCCTGGCGTATGGATCTCGTGGGTGAATACTTCAGGTGGGTACTGTCCGACATTGCCGTATTGCTTGGAATCGAAGTTGTGCTGGCGACGGTTTGCTTTCGCCGGCCGAGCAAAACAGTAATACGTACCGCTATTATTTTCTCGGCAGCTGTTTGTACCTGGTCGGTCATGAATACCGGCTGGTTGATAAGGACAGGAATGCAAATCCTGCCGACAGTTTTTTTGCCATTAGTCCGCGACCCGCTCAACTCGCTGGGTATAGTCGGTGTAAATCTGATAAAAATGCCTGTAGCAGCCGCTGTTCTTCTTGGACCAAGTGCAATCGCCCTTGGTTTTTTCTTCTGTGTTCTGGCCAAGCCACAGCGACCGGAGTATAACCGTAACTGTTTGCAAAAAGGGTGCTTGTCAGCGTTGTTATTATTTTTATTGCCGTTTTAGCCCGCAATATGTCAGGCCGGGGAGGTTCTGCACAGATAACTTCGACAGGTCTTGTCTACAACAGCCAACTGAAAGCTGTGATGAGTTTTCTTTTTTCCGATTCGGACCGGCTGGCCAAAACCGATTCAGCCAACGCCAAACGAATAATACCGGCTTATGACCAAATACAGATTGCGACATCGAGTAAACATCAGCGGATAAATCATAATGTTGTTATAGTATTCCTTGAGGGTATTCAATACAGGTACACCTCACTGGGTGACAAACAAGGTAATCCAACGCCATACTTAGCCCGGTTGGCAGAAGAGGGAGTAGAATTTTCGAACACACGCACATCGCTTACCCACACGACAAAAGCATTATTTTCACTTCTGACAGGACGATTTGCTTCGGCCTCTCAAGACATCGTCGAGGCAGTTCCCGCAGTTAAGCCATATTCCAGCATTGTGACAATTCTGAAGAACCAGTTGAATTTCCGAACAGCATTTTTTCAGTCGGCAAAGGGCAACTTCGAATCTCGAGCCGGGTTGGTATACAACCTGGGTTTTGATGAATTCTGGACCAGAGATGACCTGAATGACCCGAATGCTTTTGTCGGCTATCTGGGCTGTGATGAGTTTTCAATGCTAAAACCCATTGTGGAATGGATAAAAGCCGATGAAAGGCCTTTTTTCGTAACAGTCCTATGCTCGGTTACGCACGACCCTTATGAGGTTCCCAAGTGGTTCGAAGCTCCAGCAAAAGAGGCTTTAGAACGTTATCAGCAGGCAATTACGTATACGGACAATTTTCTGGCGGCACTGGACGTGGAACTGACTAAATTAAATCTCACAGACAAAACTATTGTTTGTGTTATCGGCGACCACGGCGAAGCGTTTGGCGAGCACGGACTTCACGGCCACGAGCGCATAGGTTTCGAAGAGGCTTTACGTATACCATTTTGTTTGCGTGCTCCGCAGCTGATAGAACAAGGGACAAAGATTACAGAGCCGGTCAGCTCCGTTGATTTGGCACCGATGCTCCTGGCTTTGTTAGGCTTCGATACCGATAGTGCAGGCTTTGACGGCTTGAACGCATTAGCAGATATACCGAAGAATCGCAAAGTATTTTTCTCCGGATGGCTGCAACAGAGCCCATCAGGTTTCGTAACGGGCGAGCGCAAGTTCATTTACAATCCAACTAACAAATCGGTCTCGGCCTATGACCTGAGCAGCGATCCATTCGAGTTGATCCGCATAGAATTGCCCAAAGCTGAGGAGCAAAGTGTTGCTGACGACATCATTGCCTGGCGTAAAAATAGTATTTTTCGCCTCGAACAAGCACACGTTGGCAAAAAGATGCTTTTCAATACCTGGCTTTGCCGCTGGAACAACAGGGTTGCATCAGCTAAGTACCGTGCGATGCAAAAGTAACATTAAAAAACTAACTATGTACTAAGTTCGATTCTCGATCTGGGCATGTTTATTAAGCAACATGGATATGTTGTTTTTTGTAAACATTGCATAAATTGCTTAGTCCTCTAACATGTTACAGCCCTAAATGTGTAAAGATAGGTTAGTTGAGTTGTCTTTAATGTTGACAAAAAGCAACGTGCTGTTAAATTGCGCCATTTGCTTAGTTGACAATATAAAATGTATAAAAAGACGTAACTTTCTTTGCGGCAATTTTTTAAAATAAATCAAAGAAGCATTTCATTTCATTTCTTGTTATTGGCATACATATTGCTGCGTGGATTAATTCACCTTATGAGGTGATGATGTAGGGCGGAACATCCTAAAAATTCGGTCTTCGGAGGAGGGTTGCGTCCGCCCGATATCAAAAAAAGCCAAAATCAAGGTTGCCGATGTTGATAGTTTGGCAGTGTTGATTTTGTTAATAATATTGTAAGATGGGGTCGCACCGGAGGAGGAGCGGCCCCATTTTTTGCGCCGTGTACTCCGGCAAAGACCTGCGAAAATCATTTTTTTCAAGCTGCTTCGGTTTAATTTTCACTACTCAACACCAATCACAAACCATATAATCAACCATTATGGAGCGGGCAGTTTATAGAATTATCGATGCGAATTTTAACCGGGCACGCGAGGCAATTCGCATTATAGAGGAGTTCTGCAGATTCGCATTGAACTCAAGCAGCCTGACCGAACGCGCAAAGCAGCTCCGTCACGAATTATCTGCGGCCATAGACAAACTCGACAGCAGTAAACTGATCTCAAGCAGGGACACACTCGGCGACGTAGGTATCGGTAAAACAGTGGACAATCAGCTTCAACGCAATAACCTGCACAGCTGTTTTACGGCTGGTTGTAAGCGCCTAACCGAGGCACTGCGGGCACTGGCGGAAACAATACAAACAATAAATCCCTCCGTAGCCAAGACCATTGAAAATCTGAGATACGCCAGCTATACGCTCGAAAAGGATATTGTTCTTTTCTTTGATACAACTGAAAAATTCAAACGGGTCAAACTGTACGTAATAATCAGCACCGGTTTACCGGCAGATGTTTTTTCTTTGGCTGGCCGCTGCGTTGCTGGTGGAGCCGACTGTATTCAACTACGAGCCAAAGGCATCGAAGACGACCAGCTCTTTGCCCTTGCGGCAGAATTTGTGCAGCTTTGTAAAAATGGGGGGGTCGTCAGCATGATAAACGACAGGGTGGATATTGCTGTGGCTGCTGGTGCCGATGGCGTACATGTGGGGCAAAATGATTTGCCCCTTGAGCAGGTTCGCAAGCTGCAGCTATCTCCATTGATCATGGGAAAAAGCACACATTCGGTCGAGCAATTGCGAGCTGCAATCGGCCAGCAGTCGACGTATGTATCTCTGGGGCCTGTTTTTGCAACCGGCACAAAACCCGGAGCCAAGCCTGTCGGTCTGGAGTATGTCAGAGAGGCTACGGATATATTAGCGAATACGGGCATCGGTCATGTCGCTATCGGGGGAATAACACCGGATAATGTCGGAGAGGTTTTAAGGGCTGGTGCGAAAAGTATCGCGGTCTGCTCTGCGGTGACCGAGGCGAAGGACCCGGCAGCAGTCTGTCGGACATTAAAAAAGGAAATTTGTGTCTAAAACAAGAGCACAGCTTCTCTACAGATTATCCACCAGCAGCAAAATTTTTTGGTTAATGAGCGCAAATCTTGAAAGGCATTTAACCGTATGGTTAGCCTGGTAAACAATTGAGGAATATAGGATTAAAGAAATATTTCACCGCTATCCATAATTACTTTGCTACAAACAAGTTATGGGGCAAAAAACTAATTTTTGAAGGAGCCAAAAAAGTAATATTTAAGCACTTGCATCGAATACCGCAAGTAAATCCCGCACTATTTACGATGGTATTGTGGAGCACAATGTAAGTTATCAACAGGTTATCCACAGGCATTTTGCTGCCTGGAAAGTCAAATTTGCTGATGATTTCGTTCAGAAATTATCGCAAAATTTTTTGAGGTAGAGTATAAGTCTTTATTGTTAATGGTATTTATAAAAAATTACAACGGCGAAAAAATTTGTTGTTTTGATTTTTCAAATTGTGTAAAAGCAACAAGTAAAAAGACAGCAAACTTTTGTGGAGATTAGTCATCAATGCAACAGAGGAAACTAAAAGAGAAATTACAAGGCAAATCCGGTTTCATTGTGGTAGCGGAACTGACGGGCGGGCCAGGTTTTAGTTTTGAGCCTATTGAAAAATTTCTGAGTGAGTATAAAACCACCGGCAGCTCGGTGATACCTGCGGGATTTGAATTTGCAGGTATTACACTTCCGCAAAGTCCAGGCGGGGTCGCTAATATCGAGCCTGCCGATGTAATAAGTGACCTGAGACTGAAAGAGCTGCTGGGTGAGCTTGACGTGATACCTCATGTGACTTGTAAAGACTACAACGCCGACGGCATTGTCAGCTCTCTGGTCGGCCACAGAAAAGCAGGTGTAGAAAGCATTCTGGTTTTGACGGGAGATAAGCCGGCAAAGGCCCAGGGTGTTTTTGAGCTGGACTCTATAGGATTGCTGCAGCTTATCAGGGATATGAACAATGAATCGTACATAAAGGCCTCGCCCGAAGGGCTCGATAAGGTTCACCAGTTCTTTGCCGGTGCTGCAATTTCACCTTTTAAATATACAGAGGCTTCGCAGATGCAGCAGTATTACAAAATGGAGAAAAAAATTGCGTGCGGGGCAAAGTTCTTTATTACGCAGCTCGGATGGGACTGGAAGAAATCGGTAGAGCTTTTCAAGTATATGCAAGAAAACTCGCTGGACGTGCCGGTAATAGGCAATGTTTATCTTTTGAGTACCATCACGCCGGCGGCAAGGCTGATGCATGATATTAAACTGGCAGGCTGTTTTGTCAGCGATGAGCTTCTGGCAAAGGTCTATTCCGAGAGTGTCGACGAGCATATCGAGCGAGCGGCTCAGCAAATTGCGATGTATAAGTCAATCGGGGCAGCAGGTGTCGATGTCGGTGGGGTGCAAAGCTTCGAGATGCTTACCCGGATACTGCGCAGGGCTGCTGAAATCGGCACCGGCTGGGAACAATATAAGGACAACCTTTGCTGGCCTAAGAAAGACGGCTTCTATTTGTACACCGAAGCCGGTGAACAAGTGGAGCTGTCAAGTCCCTACAAGAAGTTTAAACAAAGATTCTTTAATTTTTTTCACCGGGCTATTCTGGACCCGAACTACAGGGGCTTTAGTGCATTTAAAAAGACGATGGCAGTTCTGGGTGCAGAGAAAGGAAAAGGGGGATTTTATAAATTTTTTAACGCCTCGGAAAAAGCGTTTAAATACCTGATTTTTGACTGCGAGGAATGCGGGGATTGTTTCCTGCCGGAAAATTTTGGGCTTTGTACGATCGGAGGCTGTGAAAAAGGAATGGATAATGCCCCCTGCGGCGATGCCACGGTCGAGGGCTACTGCGGCAATAACCTGGAGCGGGTTTGCATAGGCGAGCTTATCTACGAGGCAGCGGCGGCGGAAAAAGGCGGCATAGAGAGACTTAGGGCGACAATAAACAAGTCAAGAAATCCCGCTTTGGAGCATACATCCTCAATCGTAAATTATCTTTTCGGCAAAGACCATACCATAAAAAATCTGCTAATTTCTACGGGTGAATCATTACATGCCTCGATTCCCAAGACCGGAAAGATAATGAAGATGCTGGCCGAGCTTGGGGGCGATGCCTATTCGAAGCCGAGTGGGCCGCTGAACTATATCAGGGCGCTGATTGAGTCTCAGGCAGCAGATGGGGCTGATTATATCGCAGTTAATCTCGATGTTTTTGGCGAGAACGACCCCCGACAAGGGCATTCGGGGGCAGGCCCGCAGGTGGCAGTCAATATGATGCGTGAATATACAAGGATGGTTCGCAAATGGGGCAATGGTGTGCCGATTTGCTTCGACAGCAGTAACGATGAGGTGCTGACAGCAGGTTTGAAAGAGTGGTACAACACGGACGGTTCGACTTTGCTCACCGCGGGCAAGCCTGTAAAGCAGCCGCTGATAAACTCGGTCAAGGTCTACACGATGGACAAGATGCTGCCGCTGAAAAAAGATTATGCCTATTCTTTTATTGGGCTTCTGGTAAGTGAGCAGAGACCTACTGGGCCAGGCGGGTCGCATTCGGTCGATGAGCTATATGGTTTGGCGAAACAAATCTATGAAACGGCGGTTAGGAAATACGGTTTTAGGCCGGGTGAGATTTTTCTCGACTCGACTGTATTTCCGATAGCGATAGATATGCCGATGGAGCCGAATGTGCCGGGTTACACGTACCGGGCGTTCGAAACGATAAAGAAGATTAAGAACGACCCGCAAATGAAGGGGGTGCACTGCTCGCTGGGGGTAAGCAACTGTGTCAGGGATTTGCCGGGGCGAAGAATCGGTGTTTGCAGGGCTTATGTCGCCAAGGCAGTAGAGTATGGACTCGATGCCGGCATCGTAAATACTGCCCATCACTATGGTTGCGTTGAGCCGGACGCAGAGCTGCTAAAGCTGGTGGATGTCTTCGCGAAGATGGATGGGTCGGTGGAGAGGCAGAACGAGGCGATGAGGCTGATGGGCGATTTTTGCCGAAAAAGCAGGAAATCGGCAGGGTAATAGGCTGCCAGTGGGGTTTGGAGAGGGTAAAAGAGTGGGTTTTTTGGGGTTAAAAACGGGGGTGGGGTGGCGTTAATGTGGGTCGTTTGGGCAAGATGGAAGGAGTGAATATTCGCAATTGTGTCAATCAAAAACGATGCGCTCGGTAAAAAACGGTCAAAAAGCGATAAAAAGGTGTTAAAAAGAGTCAAAAAAGTATAAAAAAGAGTAAGAAACGTAGCAAAAAGAATGCTTTTTGAGTACTTTTTGCGCAGACCCCTGCTATTTTGATTGATTCAGTTCAGAGTTCATAGTTTTGAGTTCGTAGAGGAAAAAAAGCAGGAAAAATTTCTGGGTCTGAAAACTGACCCTTCGACAAGCTCAGGGCGAGGAGGTTTGATTATAAGAAAAACTTATGGGATGTGAAGAAAAACTTATAAATCCTTTGCCACCGAGGACACCGAGGGTTGGGTTAGTTTTGAGTTTTTAGTTCTTAGTTTTGAGTGATTGTAGACACGGACGGACACAGATTGACACTGCTTTTTTCTTTGCCACGAGGACAGGAAGGCACAAAGTTTGTTTTAAGGCGTGCTGCCCGACAAATGGCGGGCTGAAATTCAAACGGTTGGTGCCTTGCTTTCAAGCCAGCTTGCCGCCAGCGCATCCATTTGAATTTGGCTGCTTCGCATCTTCGCCTTAAAACAAGAATGCGTCTGGCGGAAAGAGGCCCTTCAGTTGGGCTCAGGGTGACGCTTCGCATCATTTTTTTGGTCCTCCTTCGCAGGGTTCAGCTATGGAGGATTTACCATTTGACGGATTGGGGGATTTGGGGGTAAAATCGGTTGAGCAACTTCGGATGCGAGAAGAGATAAAAGACTCAAGATACCAGACGCAAGACTTATTTTAGTTGACGGGAACTTCTTATACAGGCAGAGCAGGCTGTGTTTCCCGTTTTATACAGTACGCCAGAGGCGTATAAAACTGTATAATTATTGTTAGGCCCTCAACACGTTATCGAATTAAGGAGCAAAGTATGAGCCGATTTGAAGAACGACTGGAAAAACTGGAGAAGGAACTGATGTGCGGAAGAAGATTTAACCGGTGGCTGCTGAATGTCGTGGGGTTGGCCGTCGTGGGGGTGGCCCTGGCCTGGACATTGACGAAGACCACGCCCGTCGCCCAGGCCCAAGAGGCGGGGACGATCCCGAAGATAGTCCGCGCCAATAAGTTCATCCTCGAGGACGAGAACGGCAAGACCCGGGCCGAACTGAGCGTGACCAAGATGGGATCGGAATTGACCCTGTCTGATGAAAACGGCAAGTCCTGCGTCAGGCTGAGCGTGACCGAGATGGGAACGGGACTGTCGCTGTTTGACGACAATGGTCAGCCCCGAGTCGGTCTGGACGTGTATAAGGACGGGTCGAGCCTCTGGTTGTGGGACGAGAAAGGCAAGCGGGCCGTCTGTCTGGCTTTGGACAAGGACAGATCGAAACTGGAACTGGCCGACGAGAACGGCGAGCTCCGCGCCAGTCTGGACGTGGACAAGAATAGGCCGATGCTGTTCCTGGTCGATGAGAACAAAAAGCTCCGCGCCAGTCTGGCTGCGGGTAAGGAAGGGTCGTCGCTGAACCTGTCCGACGAGAACGGCCAGCCCCGCGCCAGTCTGGCTGCGGACAAGGACGGGTCGGCGCTGAACCTGTGCGACGAGAACGGCCAGCCCCGCGCGAGTCTGGGCGTGGTTAAGAATGGGCCGATGCTGTTCCTGGTCGATGAGAACAAAAAGCTCCGCGCCAGTCTGGCTGCGGACAAGGACGGGTCGTCGCTGAACCTGTCCGACAAGAACGGCAAGACCCGCGCCAGTCTTGGGATTAACAAAACTACCACACCGGATGGAAAGGTCATCAGTTATCCCGAATCTTCCCTGTTGATGTTCGACCCGAATGGTAAGACCATCTGGCAAGCCCCGTGATTGCCGGGTTTGGAGCAAAATATTTTGTTGGCATTAGCATAACAGTATCATAAAATCAGTGGAACCCTGCTGTATATTATTATGTTGGGGTCAAGAAAATGGACAAGAACCAAGAAATATCTATTCAGACGCAGCAGAAGTTTGAGTTCTATTTTTTAGCGCTCGTTTTCACGGTCCTCGGTCTTTCAATTCAAACCTCTGTATTCACATCTGAGAAGCAAACAGCCATTGAGATTATTGCGTGGGTCTCTTTTCTGATTTCAGGGCTTGCGGGTTTATCGCGGATGGAATGGATTCCAGTTTCTTATCAGGGACATAGTGATCTGACGCTGGAAAAATCACATGCACAGGATGCAAAAGACGGCAGACCTTTTGTGGATAAATCTGGCAAGTCACTATCCAGTGTTGAAATTGCAGAGTACGGTCAGAAAGTGGAAATACGAATAAAAGAAAGAACCAAGATATTGGATAAGATTGAAACTCGGAGCAAGGTTAAGTACTTTCTTCATAAATGGATGTTTGTCATTGGCCTTGTTCTTCTGGTTTTGTCACGTGCTATTAATCTATGTTCTTAACTTGCTCCGGCGGCATAGACCGACCGAACCTGACGTTACGCTTTGAATTTGACACGATTTTCCTGCCACAATTTTCTCGATATGAGCATAATGGCAATATAAAATCAGTGAAGGTCGTGTTGTATATTATTATGTTAGATGGTGACAGAGATATGTCCACATTGACTAAATTTAAAGAGCTGGATGAGGTTTATCGCCTTTATGGAGTAGCAGCTCATCACTGCTACAATATAGAGTTGAGTTGTGCGTTTCTGATGCGTGGTCCCAAATGGAAGAAAGAAAAGGCATTGACCGCCGAGAAAGTCGAGGATATCGGCAAAAAACTTGACCGTTGCACACTTGGTTCGCTAATTTGTATGATAAAGTCCAATTTTGATTTAACGAGTGAGGGCGAGCGATATTTTGAGGACATCTTAAAGCAGAGAAATTATTTAATTCATGAGTTTTTTGGGAAACACTCGAAAGAAATGAACGCTCAGGATACGTTACTCAATATACAAAAGGAACTCAGACAGTTAGTAGTCTATCTGCAAGAAGCAAGTGCTGTTTTGCAGGAATGGTCTGGAATAACTAAATTTAAGTCTACTGTTCTCAAAAATTAGCAGTCACGGGCTTCACCGTTCTGGTGAATTCTGAGCAGGAAATCCTCGATGAACCGGCAGGTGAGCACTTCGCGGGCTTAAAACGCGATTTTTAAGTCAAAAACAGCTATTTGCATATTTACAACAAGGCATTCGCAAAAGACATGCGGCTCCAGACGTCCGCCATTCGGCGGAGGTGTGTAACGTTACATCGTGACATTGTAAGCGTGGCCTGAGGGAGCCGAAGCGAAGAAAGTAGAGCAAGTGGAAAGAGGACGAGAGGTAAGTCGTCGTGCCGACGACTGCTAAACAACTAAACAAAGCTTGTGAGTCTGAATTGTTCTTGCCTATTGAAGGTGCGTTTGTTACAAATACGAGCGGTCAGCTGCCTTGTACGAGGCGCTGTACAGGTTTGGTGGTTCGGCCTTGCTCACCACAGGTCGAAAGAGACTATACAATGAAGGGAGTTAAACTATGGAAGAGATGAAACAAACTCCGCAGTCTGGGGAAAGCACGGAAAAACGGGAGGGAGCGGTTCCGGAGGTTTCACAAAACGCGAGGAATATGGCAATACTATCTCACCTGCTGGGATTTTTCACCTGCTTTGTCGGACCATTGATTATATGGATTATGAACAAAGATGAGGACGCCTATATTGACCAGCAGAGTAAAGAGGCGTTGAACTTTCAAATCACAATTGTCATCGCATTTTTCGCGACAGGAGTGCTGAGTTTTTTATGCATCGGGCGGCTACTTTTTCCGGTATTAGGGGTTGTGGATCTGGTCTTTGTGATTATGGCTTGCATGGCAACCAGTAAAGGCCAGACATTCAGGTACCCAGTCTCCATAAGGCTTATCAGATAAAACTACGAAGCGTAACCGGTATCTCGAAGCTAAGAAACTTGCAAAACTGCCTTATTGTGTATATCATCGCGTAAATGGCAGCAAGAGCGCGTAAAGAAAAGACAGAGCAATCCCCTGTGGCGGTCAATAAAAAGGCCTACCATAATTTCGAGCTTGTCGAGAAGTTCGAGGCTGGGGTGGCGCTTTTGGGCAGCGAGGTAAAATCCCTTCGGTCGGGCCAAGCAGACCTTGAAGGCTCTTACGCACGGATCGATGGCAGTGAGTGCTGGTTAGTGGGCGCAAAGATTTCGCCGTACCAGCAGGCTGGTATAACCGGGCATGAGCCGACAAGAAAAAGAAAGCTTTTGCTGCACAAGACACAAATCCGCAGGATAAGAACCAAGTTAGAGCAGCGGGGATTTACGTTTGTGCCTTTGCGGATTTATTTTAATCAGAGGGGCATAGCGAAGATAGAGCTGGCGCTTGCCCGTGGCAAAAGGCAATACGATAAACGAAAGACTATCACCGAACGCCAGCAGAAGCGGGACATCGACAGAGACATGAAGAAACGCAGATAAGAACAGGAGTTTTGAAGATGGCTGAAGAAAAGAAGAAGGAAGAGAAAAAAATCATAGTTGACGAGGACTGGAAGCAGCAGGCTCAAAAGGAAAAAGAAATATTGGCTGCACAGGAAGAAGCTGAGCAAAAAAAGCCTGAGGCGGAAAAAGAGGGACGGGGGCCTTTGCCGAAAGGGGATTTTGCTGCGCTGATAAGTATGCTTATCACGCAGGCGCTGTTTGCGATGGGTTTGCTGGAGGTGGAGGGACAAAAGAGAGAGCCCGATTTGGAGATGGCAAGATACAATATCGATATGTTAGAGACAATCGAGGAGAAGACGAAAGGCAATCTTAGCGAGCAGGAGAAGAAGGTTCTTGAAAACACACTGGGCCAGATTCGTATGGCTTACGTGAAGGCGGCGGAGAGGTCAGCTTGAGCAATATTTTAGATAAAATTATCGCGGACAAACGGGTCGAGGTAGAGCATCGAAAGTCGCAGACGAGCATCGAGCATTTTGAAGAAAAAATCCGGTCAATGCAGAAATGCCGGAATTTCTATAAGGCTGTGACCAAGCGTAACAGCCGCGGCATAAACGTTATCGCTGAGGTGAAAAAGGCTTCGCCATCGGCGGGAGTTATTCGCGAGGATTTCGACCCTGTTAAAATCGCAGAGATTTACAAGGCCTGCGGCGCGGATGCGATAAGTGTTCTCACGGACGAAAAATACTTTCAGGGCAAGCTTGAATATATAGAGCAAATCAGGCAGGCGGTGGATTTGCCGATTTTGCGAAAGGATTTTATCATCGATTCGTGGCAGGTTTACGAATCGCGAGCGGCTGG
>Ga0209777_10007018_pt1 | contig 12579 bp, 11 predicted proteins | sample FrelakmetHBP12HB_FD_187147 | JGI IMG/M metagenome (GOLD analysis project Ga0209777, IMG submission 187147) | Freshwater lake sediment microbial communities from the University of Notre Dame, USA, for methane emissions studies -HBP12 HB (SPAdes)... | ecosystem: Environmental > Aquatic >... | reverse complement strand
AACACTTCTGCCGTGTGCGGCTCAAAGACCCTCTGCGAATAAAACATCTGCAAAAAGGATTGCTTCAACTCTCCGAGGAAGGAGCAATTCAGGTTTTCAAACCTCTGTGGGGCTCGGACAATATCCTTGGCGCTGTTGGTGTCCTGCAATTTGATGTCACCATGTCGCGGCTCAAAGACGAATACAGCGTTTACGCCGATTACGAAAAGACCGATTACGCCGCCGCCCGCTGGGTTACTTGTGATGACGCCAAAATAATGGAAGATTTCCAGAAGAAAAATTCGACAAACCTTGCTCTCGATACGGAAGGAAATCTAGTTTATCTGGCTTTGAGTGAATGGCGCCTGACACACACCATGGAAGAATGGCCGAAAGTTAAATTCCATAAAACAATGGAAAAAAGCTGATCGCGCTTTGCTTTGGAAGAAGCAAAAATATTAATTGAAGTTTTCAGTAAATTAACGTAACTGGTTTTCCAATTATATTGAAGTAAGCAATGATCCGAAAAAAGAGGAAGCCGTTTAGCATACAGTTTCCGTTGTTTTTCGGGGCATACTAAAATCACTGATACCTATGGTACCCTCCGCCTTTGGCGGGATAGTTCCCAATCCTGATATATCGGGATTGGATAATTCGGCTAAAAAACTTCAATGCGCCTATAGTGACCTTTAGGTTATTTGCTTTTGAAGTTTTAGCCTCATTATGACTTACAAATTTTAATGCGTTTCACTTTTAAAATTTGAGTCTCACTAATAAAGCCCATATATTTAAAGAGGAGAAAACAAATGAGTAATGCAAGCGGAACCAAAATGACGGACATAAAAATAAATACCAACAATCTTTACAGAGAAGAGTCATTCACTGACATGACCTTTGCCACAATCCGGTGCCTCACACCCATTAAGATTGATGGCTCGATTGATGAAAGCCGGGAGGCCATCTTTACCGGAATGACCCAGCTTATGTCCCCCAATGGACCGATTCCGGTTCATTGTTTGATTGAAGGGGCAAAAAACTTAAGCGAAGCGGCGGCCAAATTACCCGAAGCCATTGAAAAATCAGTTCAGGCGATGATTGCCGAGGCCAAGGAAATGGAACGTCAGGAATCTTCCCGAATCGTACTCCCCGGCCAGTAGGCAGATCAACACCGGATAAACAAATCACCGGATTACTTTAACCGTTTATCCATTCCTGTAAAACCACAATCCGGCTGGTAACAGGTCACATTCAGAAATTCACATTTCTGCTTGCAGGAAGGGCATTCCTCCGGCGGCTGAATTTCCACAATCGTGTTGCCGCAATTACTGCATTTCCATGTATTGTCCGGAATGGTCTTTTTATTGTCTGTCATTGCCGTATTTTCTCCTTATTGCTTTTTCATAAATCCAATGTAAAAATAATAGGATAGATATTTTTTCACTTACGTAACGAATGTTCTTGATATTATACCTCACTTTCGGTAAACGAATATACTATTTTTTGTCCGGGGTAAAATAATGTCAAAAAACTCAAAAAAAAATGATTTGGCGGGATTAACTCTGCTGGGCAAACCGGCAAAACCTATGCGTAAGCTGGAGACATTTCCCAATCACAATGATAAGCGCGATTATGTGATTACCCTGCAAACCGAAGAATTTACCTGTGTTTGTCCAAAAACAGGCCAGCCTGATTTCGCTAAAATCAAAATTCAATACATACCGGACAAAAAAATTATCGAGTCCAAATCATTAAAATTGTATTTATGGTCTTTCCGCAATGAAGGCGTTTTCCACGAACACGTAACTAATATAATTCTTGATGATCTGGTCGCCGCACTAAAACCTCGCTGGTGCAAGGTAAGCGCGGAATTCGCCGTGCGTGGGGGCATTGGTATAACTGTCGATGCAGAATATAAAAAATAATTAATTATTAATGATGAAAGGATAATAAATGGGAAAACGCACGGATATAAAAAAAGTTTTGATTATCGGATCGGGGCCTATCGTTATCGGACAGGCTTGTGAATTTGACTATTCGGGAACTCAGGCTTGCAAGGCGCTGCGCAAACTCGGCTACAAAATAGTGCTGGTAAATTCCAATCCGGCGACGATTATGACCGATCCGGGCATGGCCGATGTTACGTATATCGAGCCGCTTAATTTACAAGCATTGACGGAAATTATTGAAAACGAAAAACCGGATGCCATCCTGCCCAACTTGGGCGGACAGACCGGATTAAATTTAACATCGGAGCTTCACCGCAAAGGCGTTTTAAAAAAACACGGCGTGAAGGTAATCGGCGTTCAGGTTGACGCCATCGAACGCGGCGAAGATAGAATCGCGTTTAAGGAAACAATGAACAAGCTCGGCATCGAAATGCCCAATAGCGAACCGGCCGTTACTGTGGAAGAAGCGGAAAAAATCGCCGCCAAGCTCGGCTATCCGGTAGTTATTCGCCCCGCCTACACTATGGGCGGAACAGGCGGCGGCATGGTTTATAATCTGGAAGAGTTGCGCACCATTGCCAGCCGCGGAATTTCAGCCAGCCTTATCGGTCAAATATTGGTGGAAGAATCGGTTTTAGGTTGGGAAGAACTGGAACTGGAAGTTGTACGTGACGCGAAAAATCAGATGATTACCGTTTGCTTTATAGAAAACGTTGACGCGATGGGAGTGCATACCGGTGATTCCTATTGCACCGCACCGATGCTGACCATTGATCCCGAACTGCAAAAGCGTCTGCAAAAACATTCTTATGATATAGTGGAGGCCATTCAGGTAATTGGCGGAACCAATATTCAATTCGCACACGATCCCAAAACCGGACGCGTGGTCGTCATTGAGATAAACCCACGCACTTCGCGTTCTTCAGCTCTGGCGTCCAAAGCAACTGGCTTCCCCATTGCTCTTATATCATCAATGCTGGCCTCCGGTGTCACCATGGATGAAATTCCTTATTGGCGCGACGGGTCTCTGGAAAAATACACGCCGTCGGGCGACTACGTTGTCGTGAAATTTTCCCGCTGGGATTTTGAAAAGTTTCCCGGTGCGGAAGACAAGTTGGGCACGCAGATGCGCGCCGTCGGCGAAGTTATGAGTATCGGTAAAAATTACAAAGAAGCCTTTCAAAAATCAATCCGTTCGCTGGAAAAGAAACGCTACGGCCTGGGCTTCGTCAAGGATTTCAACACAAAATCTCTGGACGAACTTTTGGAGATGTTGAGCGAGCCGTCCAGTGAAAGACAATTCATCATGTATGAAGCCCTGCGCAAGGGAGCTTCCGTGGAAAACCTTTCCGCCAAAACATATATTAAAGAATATTTCATCGGACAGATGAAGGAGCTTGTCGAACTGGAAGAAAAAATTCTCAAATACAAGAAAAAGAAACTGCCCGATGACATGCTGATTCAGGCGAAAAAGGACGGCTTTGCCGATCGATACCTGGCGCAAATTCTGGAAAAAAATGAAGACGAAATCCGCAAACAGCGCCTGGCTCTGGGATTAAGTGAAGCGTGGGAAGCGGTGCCTGTAAGCGGTGTGGAAAACGCGGCTTATTATTTTTCCACCTACAACGCGCCGGACACAGTTTCCGTAACTAAAAACCGCAAGATTATGGTTCTTGGCGGCGGGCCGAACAGAATCGGACAGGGAATTGAATTTGATTATTGCTGTGTGCACGCGGCTTTCGCCCTGCGCGATGAGGGAATCGAATCCATCATGGTCAACTGCAACCCTGAAACGGTTTCCACCGATTATGATACTTCCAATAAACTTTACTTTGAACCGCTCACCGTTGAAGACGTTCTAAGCATCTATGAAAAAGAAAAACCAGAAGGCGTGATTGTCCAGTTCGGCGGGCAAACTCCGCTCAACATCGCCGCGCAACTGGCCAAAGCGGGAGTAAAAATTATCGGCACATCGCCGGAAACAATTGACCTCGCGGAAGACCGCGACCGTTTCCGCAAAATGATGGATAAGCTGGGTATTCCCATGCCTAAATCCGGCATGGCCAGCGACCTGAAACAAGCGCTCAAAGTCGCGGGCAGCATCGGCTATCCTTTGATGGTTCGTCCTTCTTATGTACTGGGTGGGCGCGGCATGGAAGTTGTCCATGATGAAGAGATGCTCAAACGTTATGTCAATGCGGCTGTCGGCGTCACGCCGGATCGTCCCATCCTTATTGATAAATTTCTGGAAAACGCCATCGAAGCCGAGGCTGACGCGATCTCGGACGGCACGGACGCCTTTGTCCCTGCGGTCATGGAACATATTGAGCTTGCCGGTATCCATTCCGGTGACTCCGCCTGCGTTATTCCACCGGTCACCATCCCGCTACGCCACATTGACACAATCAATGAGTACACGAAAAAAATTGCAGTGGAGTTCGGTGTAGTAGGATTGATGAATATTCAGTACGCCATTGCCAATGACATAGTCTACATTCTGGAAGCCAATCCCCGTGCTTCGCGCACTGTGCCGCTGGTTTCCAAGGTATGCAACATTTCCATGGCGCGTCTGGCCACGCAAATCATGCTGGGCAAAAAGCTCAAAGACTTGAAGCTGAGAAACAAAGTATTCAACCATTTCGGCGTGAAAGAAGCTGTCTTCCCCTTCAACATGTATCCAGAAGTAGATCCTCTTTTAGGACCGGAAATGCGTTCTACCGGAGAAGTTTTGGGCTTAGCCGATTCTTTTGGCCTTGCTTATTACAAGGCTCAGGAAGCCACTCAGCAAAGGCTTCCGGAGGAAGGCACTGTTCTTCTTACAGTGGAGGATAAGGATAAGGGCGGCGTATTGGAAGTCGCCCGCGCTTTTAAGAAAATCGGTTTTAAAATCAGAGCGTCAGAAGGGACTTACAATTTCCTGAAAAACAATGGAATTGCCTCTGAGAAAATTCTAAAAATGCATGAAGGAAGGCCCAATATTGTTGACGCCATCAAAAACGGCGAAATTCAACTGGTGATTAACACGCCGGCGGGACGGCTCAGTAAATACGACGATTCCTATATCCGCAAAGCGGCGATCAAATACAAAATACCTTATATAACCACAATCGCGGCGGCTGTTGCCGCGGTGAAGGGCATCGCTGCGTTCCAGCAGGGACACGGCCGTGCAAAATCTCTGCAAAGCTATCATGCGGAGATAAAATAAAATTAACCTTTGATTAAGGTTATCGCAAAAAACGAAGTTCGTTTATTAATTGTTCGGTAGATTGAGGGAGAGTAATGCAATATCGAGTATTCGTCAGTTATGCGAAAGAAGACTTCGAAGCGGCATCCAAGCTCTTTGCTGATCTGAAGCAACAGCCGCAGCTCGAACCTTGGCTTGATAAGGAATTCCTTTTGCCAGGAATCGAATGGGAACCGGCTATCATGGAGGCCTTACGCAGCAGCCACTTCTTTGTATTACTCCTTTCACGTCATTCTTTGGGAAAAACCGGCTTCGTTCAGAAGGAGATCAACACAGCCCTGAATAATCTTGAGATGTTTCCTCCCGGATCGATCTTCTTCATTCCAGCGAGGCTAGATGAATCCACGCCTTTAGATCCGCGCCTTAAGAAGCTTCAATATGTTGATATGTTCCCTAAATGGTCCGTTGGCGTTGCACGCATTCTCGCAGCTATTGACTTTCAGCGCAACAAAGACCGTATTAGAACTATTCCCGCAAACGCGACTCTGGCCCGAATTGTTGATGAAAAACACCCTAATGTGTGGCGTCATCTTTCTCGTGCAAAGGTAATTGAGGCAGCCAAGATCAGGACATCGCTCGCGGGCGCAAACCTGATGAATGCCGACCTCACTGACCTTGACCTCGGTGGCATGGATATGCAAGGCGCTAATCTAGTCTCCGCCAACTTAAAAGGGACCGTTCTGTCCAACGCATCACTCGCTGGGGCAAATTGCGAACGCGCAATTCTCGACAATGCGTTAATTGACAATACAAACTTTTGGGGGGTCAATTTCTGGCGAGCCAGTTTCGTACAAGTCCGGAAATGGAAGAGTGTTTCATCGCTTGAGCATGCCAATTTTTTTATGACAACTGGCATTGCCCCTGCTGACATGAAATATATCCATAGCATGACCACGTGTAACCACGGCGATTACGGCGCATATCTAATGTATTTTGAGTCCGCAGTTGGCATGACCGATACTGAAATCAACAATACGTTTACGTGGGTACATCACGAATACTTTAAGAAAATTCTCCGCAGAACGGATCAAGATGCCGAACATCACCGTTAGTCACCGCTGATGTTATTCTAAAAATCCCAACTCCCGTAAAATATCTCTTGCCCGCGGGCTTCGTCGGTTTAAATGGTTATCCCTTTTAATTTCCTGAAACATTTTTCTATTTACACTTTTAATGAAAAAAAGTAGAATCTCGCCAACGTTTCGAAAAAGCCAATTGGGGTATATAAACCTTAACCGTTAATTTGCAGCGAAAGAGAGATTATTATGTCACCCGATTTATGGTCTCTTTATTCACTCATGCTTAAGTCCCGCTTGTTCGAAGAAGCCACCGCAAAACTCTGGCAAGAGGGATTAATATCCGGCGAGATGCACCTTGGAACAGGAGAAGAAGCGATTATCGCCGGCGTCGTTTCCCACTTAAAAGATGGCGATGCCATGGCATTGGATCATCGCGGAACGGCAGCGATGCTGATGCGCGGAATAGACCCCGTGCCACTCCTTCGCGAATTTCTCGGTCACAAAGACGGCCTTTGCGGCGGCATTGGTGGACACATGCACTTGTTTTCTAAAGAGCACTTGGCCGCTTCCTCGGGAATCGTAGGTTCCGAAGGACCGACTGCTGCGGGCTTTGCTCTGGCAGCTCAATGCTTGCGTCCGGGCGCGATTGCTGTTGCCTTTTTTGGCGATGGCGCCATGAACCAGGGTATGTTGATGGAATCGATGAATCTGGCTTCGGTTTGGAAACTGCCCGTGTTGTTTGTATGCAAGGACGACGGATGGGGCATAACCACCAAATCGGAAAGTTCGACTGGCGGAGATTTGAATGAGCGGGCGCGCGGCTTAGGAGTTCAGGCGGTTGATATTGACGGATGCGATGTCTTGAAAATGTGGGAATCTGCAGGAATGGCGATTGAAGGCATCCGTTCAGGCCAGGGGCCAATTTTTCTGCATGCCCGATGTGTTCATTTCGAAGGCCATTTCTTGGGATTTCAACCGATAAGAATCGTACGTGATCCTTTCAAAGAAATGCCTAAAGTTGCCATCGGGCTTACAAAGTCCATCCTGCGGCTTGACGGCGCTTCACTTCGCGAACGAATAACCGGATTGAAAAACGTTATGGCTTCTGTCATTACCACACTGCGCGACCCGCGCCGGGATCCCAGCAATGACCCGATTACTCGCGTACGCGTAACCTTACAGTCAGACCCGGCAAAATTGAAAGAACTGGAAGACCAAATGGAAAAAGATATAAACAATGTACTTACAACTGTCCTTGGGGAGGTACCGTCATGAAAACCATGTCCTTCATACAGGCTGCTGATGACGCTCTCGCCCAGGCTATGGCTGAAGATCCACGCATTGTTGTATTCGGCGAAGATATTCCGCTGCTCAGGCGTGACCTTCTGGTGCGCTTTGGACCTAAACGCGTGATGGGAACGCCGATCAGCGAAAGCGCTTTTTTAGGGGCGGGGGTGGCAGCCGCCATGGCTGGATTACGACCTGTTGTGGAAATGTATATGGTGGATTTTCTCGGAGTGTGTTGGGACGCTCTGCTCAATCATGCCTCTAAAATCGAAGCCTTTTCAGGAGGCAAATGGACCGCGCCTGTTGTGGTGCGCGCGCCTTGCGGCGGAGGATACGGCGACGGTGGTCAGCATGAACAATCTTTGTGGGGTATGCTAGCGCATATTCCGGGACTGACTGTAATTGTTCCATCTACGCCGGCAGACGCGGGCGGTCTAATGATAGCAGCGTTAAAACACGATGGCCCGGTAATTATCCTCGAACATAAACTCCTTTCAGAGACATGGCTCGAGTTCCTGGGCTCAGGAGCGCGAGAAACTGTACAGTTTGATATTCCTGCCGAGGGAACAAAAGGAGAAGTACCCCAAAAGTGGGATCCGCTTCCCATCGGCGAAGCTGTTATTCGCCGGACAGGAAGTGATGTAACAATTGTCAGTTTAGGTTTAAGCGTGCACCGCGCTCTGGAAGCCGCAAAAACTCTGGAGACCGAAAGAATTTCAGCGGGCGTGCTGGATTTGCGAACCATCTCTCCGTTGGACAAAACGGCAATCTGCAAAGAAGTCGGAAAAACCGGCCGTCTTTTAGTGGTTGATGAAGATTACGAAGCCTTTGGTCTCTCGGGTGAATTGTCAGCAATTGTTTTGGAGGCTGGTCTTACCTGCAAATATGCCCGTGTCTGCACCCAGACTACTATTCCTTATAGCCGTCATTTGGAAGATCAAACTCTCCCTAACGTGCAGCGCATCTGCGCAAGCGTCCGGCAATTGATGAAATAATTGTTATAAAAATATAAATAAGAGGGGAGAACACAGATGAAAAAACTGATTACAGCAATTGTTATCCTATCCATTGGAGCCTTCGCGCAGAATCAGGTGTATGCCGATACAACAACTAAACTGCCGAAAACTACCGAATCTCATCTTATGCTTATTGATGTACATAGTCATCTTCCCAGAGGGTTAAGCTTGGATCTTTTGGTTAAACTCATGGATGAAAATGGCATAGCAATGACTGTTTTGATGCCTACTTTCTATGGCGGGAACAAAGCGGAAGGCCAGGGAATTTCAGATGAGAACCTTGTGCTGGACTTTCACCGGAAACGGCCGGATAGAATCATCCCTTTCTTTGGAATGCAGCGTCCTATTCTGCTTGACAAAAAACGCTGGGAGCAGCCGGACGCAGCAGCAGAACGACTTCTTAAATTTACCGAATCTCAACTCAGCACTGGATCCTTCAAAGGTATGGGGGAATTTATTCTCTGTCATTATCCTTATTCATATCCTTCCGGAGCATGGGGTGAGATGATAAGAATTCCTGCTGATAGCCCTTTGATGAAAAAGTTTTTGGATCTGGCAGCAAAATATAATGTTCCTGTTTCCATCCATTATGAAATAGACGAGGAGTCCCTTCCTTCTTTGAAGAAGATGTTGGAGTATGGTCGACGCGTTACTGTAATTCTGGCGCACAATGGCGGCAGAGCCGACCTTTCGACACTCCGGTCGCTCCTCAATGATTATCCTAACGTTCTTATCGACTGGAGCGGCATGACCCATTTTGGCGGTTACGGACTGACATCGCCACCGAAAACAGGATCCCCATGGTCATGGGTTGTGAAAAATCCTATTGAAGATGGCACTGGTCATTTACTCCCTGAGTGGAAAGAATTTGCCGAACAATATCAAAATAGAATTGTAGGTATTGGCTTTGACGGAGCGCATCCGGAACAGTTCACTAATACAGAGGTTTATAAAAGGGCATTGGCTGCATTCAAAACTATGCTGTCCGATCTTTCACCCGAAGCTGCTGAGAAAATTGGCTTCAAGAACGCCAAAAGATTATTCGGAACAGTTGGGCGCGGTAAAATCCACTAAGACGTGGCACTACCAGGCCTTTGCGTTTCTGCAAAGGTCTGGTAGAAGATTAAACTCACTCTAAAAATCCCAATTCCTGCAAAATCTCTCTGGCCCTCTGAACCTCTTCGACCTTAACCAGCAGTCGGGCGTAAGCTCCTGCCCAGCCGATAAGAATCGGACTTTCTCCTTCAAAATAATATGTGATGCCTTCGCCATCAAAGACCGATTTTATAAAAGCTATATCGCTTTGCTGATATGTGGAATAGACTTCAACTAGATCGACATAACCAATTTCATTCTCTTGCTCCGGCAGCAATTGGGCAACCAGATCAACACCACAATCCGCGCATTTATAAAAACCATCTCTGTATTCGCTTTTGCATTTAGGGCAGAACATAATATTATTCGTGAAACTCCAATTTAATGAAACTCAGATATTACAAGCACAGCGAAGTAATATCTGTAAGTTGAATTATCCCACGTGCGAAGCTAAGAGGGACTATTTACAATACCCAACAGCAAGCTGCGAAACGTTTCCGTAGCTTGCTGTTGGGTGTTATACTCGTGATTCTTCCATTAAAGGTGGTTCGCCAATACTCCAGCAATTAAAAGTTTAAATGTCATTTCACCCTCTCTCTGTTCCTCCCATCGAGGAAGAAAAGATTTATTTAGGAAGTGATATTATCGTTTCTTCGTCCTTGTCATTACCCAGCTCGACGGGGTAATCCAGTTCTTTTTTTCCTGGATTCCGGCCTGCGCCGGAATGACGCCGCTTATGTATTTGGTTGCAGATTGATGATAGCATAGAAGTATGTGTGTCAATAGGAACCATTTTCACAAAAACTATTGACTGTTCAATAATCTCCAGCTAAACTAATTTCAATTCTAAATCAAAGCGCTATTTTTGTTAGCCAAAGAAAATGAATTGATATAAATTGCCGTAAGCGAAGAAACGCTTGTTCAGGCAAAAAATCCAATAAACGCCAAAATAAAGGGAGGAAAAACTATGGAAATGACAAGTTCGTCGTTTAAACATGAAGATATGCTTCCGGCTAAGTACGCCTATGAAAATCAAAATATTTCGCCGTCACTTTCCTGGAGCGGCGCGCCAAAAGAAACTAAAAGCTTCGCGCTCATCTGCGATGATCCCGATGCGCCAGTAGGTACTTGGATACATTGGGTAATTTTCGATATACCGGCAAGTGTTAACGGCTTGCCGGAAAACGTCGTGCGGGAAGAAGAAGTATCCGGATTAGGGAAAAATGGCAAAAATTCTTACGGGAATTATGGCTACGACGGCCCCTGTCCTCCTAGTGGCACACACCGCTACTACTTTAAATTGTATGCTCTGGATGCAATGCTGAATCTTAAGGCCGGATTATCCAAAGAAGAACTGCTCAAAGCAATGAACGGACATGTGCTGGCGGAAGCTCAGGTGATGGGAAAATATAAACGGTAGCGTGGAAAAGACAACGTGATAATCTACGCTGGCTTTTTACTGTCTATAAATAATTGTTCAATACGGCGGCGGTCAATTTTACCGGTGGCTGTTCTGGCTATGGAGGAAACAATTTTAACACAACGGGGAATAGCGTAAGGTTCCATCATATCCATTAAAAGCTTTTTTAAATGAGTTTCTGTCAGGTCACTGGCAACCACTGCCACAATTACGCTTTCCCGTCCCTTCTCCGTGGGCAGAGCTACAACCAAAGCATCGCTGACTGTAGGCAATGTTTTTATTTTATTCTGCACATCCAGCAGGTCAACTCTTTTTCCAGCGACCTTGACAATACCATCGGCCCTGCCTAAGAGAACAAAACGGTTATCCTTGTCTTCACGGGCTTCATCGCCGGTCAGGCAGAATCCATCGGCATCTCGTTCCATTTCCGGTGACGCAAAATCGGATTTGACGGACAACCTGCTGCCTATCAATTTCCAGGATACGATATCGAATGCCTTCCAACTGTCCGTATACTCGCTGATACAGCGCGCAGCTATGCCGCCAGTTTCCGTGGAACCGTAGATTTCCGTGATTCCCAATCCTGTCTTTTTAAGGAAATGCAAACCATCGGGACGATTCAGGACGCCGGAAGAAGAAAAGGCGACTTTAAGCGAAGGAATGGTCAAATTATCAACTTTCAGGGCGCGGTAATGAATGGGCACGCTGACCAGTACAGAGACTTTATGTTTTTTAGTAGTGGAAATAATTTCCTGTGGGAAGGTGTAAATATCCGGCAGTACCCGCGCGTGAGCGACAAGAGGAACCAGAATGGAAAAAAGCAATCCGTAAATATGGTAAGGTGGAACGGTGGATACAAAAAGATCTTTATCCGACAGGGCGAATTTTTCTTTCAAATAAAAAGCTTCCGCAAATAAATTACGGGGAGACTTAGACCAGACCTTAGGCTTGCCGGTTGAGCCGCCGGTGAAAAGACGTAAAAATGGCTCGTCCGGATTGCGGATCAGTTCGGGGTTAATATTTTCCATGGTCGCGGGAAGTGGTGTGATTATTTCCACACCCTCAGGCATTTCTTCCGGATGATCGGTTATGGCAAAGTCAAAACCGACAGCATCATACATTTCCGCCAGGGCATGGGCGGAGAAGGAATATGGTAAAATTATTTGACAGGAACCGGCCAGTGAGGCCAGCACGCAAGCGGCGGCGACCGCTTTGTTTGTGGTGCAGAGACAAAGAGTTTTTTCTCCGCCGCGCCGCGCCAAAGTTTTTTTCAGGCCGGCGGCTAATTCAAACACATCGCCGTAACTGTATCCGGAAAAAGTAAAATCTTTCTGGCAAATTGTTTTGGACGGCGCCAGAATTTTTTTATATAAATTTATAAAAGAGTCTTTTTTTGCGTCGGCCATATAAATATATTTCATTAAATCAGCTTCGTCAGGATATGGCGTACTTCCGTTAAGAGAGGATCGAAACCTATTGGATGTCAGTAGTGATATATTCTGCTTCATCCAACTTAAAGTTGAAATTTTGTTCTTCAAAAAGTTTCAGACAGGCATCTACAACCAAAGCGTCG
>Ga0209777_10007017_pt1 | contig 12580 bp, 4 predicted proteins | sample FrelakmetHBP12HB_FD_187147 | JGI IMG/M metagenome (GOLD analysis project Ga0209777, IMG submission 187147) | Freshwater lake sediment microbial communities from the University of Notre Dame, USA, for methane emissions studies -HBP12 HB (SPAdes)... | ecosystem: Environmental > Aquatic >... | reverse complement strand
GACTGCTTCAGGAAAAACGTCGACATTAAACGCGCTGTGCTTGTTCATCCCTCGAGAATCAAAGATTGTGACTATCGAAGAAACCAGGGAGATTAATTTACCTCATCCAAACTGGATTCCTGGCGTGGTTCGCTCTGGTTTCGGTGAAATCATCAATGATAAACTTGCTGGTGAAATTGATTTGTATGATCTCATGAAGGCTGCGCTCCGGCAACGACCTGAATATATTTTAGTCGGAGAAATACGAGGGAAGGAAGCGTACGTGCTGTTCCAGGCGATGGCAACAGGTCATACGACCTATTCAACGGTTCATGCTGACTCGCCTCAATCGCTCATCCATCGATTAGAAGGGAAACCTATTGAAATACCCCGGGTCATGCTGCAGTCTCTGGATATTGTTACGATCCAGGTGCAAGCGCAATTAAATGATCAACGTGTCCGGCGATGTAAACAGATTGTGGAAATCGTTGATATTGATCCGATGACAAAAGAAATCTTAACAAACGAGGTTTTCCGATGGGATCCAGTAACAGATGAATTCTATTACTCCGGGAAAAGCTATGTTTTGGAACGTATCCGTGGGCAACATGGGATGAAAAAAGAAGAAATGATGGAGGAATTGAAACGACGCGTGGAGATCCTTGAATGGATGAAAGACAACAATATCCGCGCGTTTAAGGATGTCGCCCGATTGGTTGCTACCTATACAGAGACGCCAGGGGAATTCATGGAAAAAATCAGAAAGGAAACCCATGAATCTCAAGCACAGCCACTCTCTTCGCCTGAAACATTGGTTGTTGAAACACAGGAGAAATCATTGTTAGAAAAAGTAGAAGAGGACGCTGATCGGCTTGAGGAACAACCATCAAAACAAATAATAAAAACCAAGAAAAAACGAGGTTTTTTGAGGAGGGATGCCCATAACACTCACTAAATATCAACGTATGAGCTATAAATGGTTCGGACGGTTTGGTGAAAAACGAGCTAGCCAGCACCTGCAAGAAAATTTACAATCTGCTCATATGGAGATTCGTGCAGGAGCGTACTTATCGTTTGTCCTTCTGAATACCATCCTAGCATTCCTGATTTCTATCTGTTTCTTTTTCACTTTGGTATTCCTTATTTTACCAGTAATTCAGATTCATTTGGCCTTTGGATTATTAATATTATTCCTTCTACTCCCCGCCTGTATTGGTGTTCTAACATATGTGGCGTTGCTCTCCTTGCCGAAAAGTCGGGCGAAAGCACGAAAGAAAATTATTGATATAAACCTCGCGTATGCGATTAATTTTATTTCTGCCATGGCTTCTGCCGGGATAACGCCGACAGAGATTTTTAAAAGTCTCTCAAAACAAGATATTTATGGGGCGATAAAAGAAGAAGCAGCATGGATTTATCGTGATATTAGCCTCCTTGGTTTAGATGTGATTACTGCGATTAAGGCGAATATCGCACGGACTCCCTCTCAAAAATTCAAGGAATTTCTCCAAGGGATGGTGGTGACGGTTACCTCCGGTGGTTCACTGAAAACCTATTTTATGCATAAAGCCGATCAGTACCTCTGGGAAAACCGAAACGCGCAGAAACAACTCATGGAAACCCTTGGGATCATGGCTGAAAGCTATGTCACGGCAGCGGTTGCTGGTGTACTGCTTCTCTTGATCGTAATCCCCTTGATGATGATCATCAGTGGACAATGGAACTCGATTTTCCTGTATGTCCTTATCTTAGTTGTTGTTCCTCTTATTCATATTGGATTTGCAGTGGTGATTCGTATCCTCTCCCAGCAGGCGTAACCATGGAGAAAAAAATAAAAACAAAAAAGACCGGTTTTGTAAAAAACCTCCTCCTCACTGGACAGACAACAAGACTTTTGGTATATATTATAACGGGTATCCTGGTTTCCATTTTCATTATTTTAGGGATTCTCTCGGCTATCGGTGTATTAAAATTATTTATCGGTTTTATTGATTTCATCGTCTTTGCAGTACTTTCTGGCGCTGGTTTATTCGGTATGTATGAAGCCCTTCGGGTTCGCAGAATTGCAAAAATTGATGCTATTTTCCCTGATTTTGTCAGGGATCTCGCTGAGTCTCGTCGTGCTGGGATGACATTTACCAAATCCATCTTGTTTGCATCAAAAGGAAATTACGGGATTCTTACTCCCGAGATTCAGAAAATTTCTCAGCAGGTTTCCTGGGGTGGGAGCGTGACTGATGCATTGATTGCATTTTCACAACGGGTACATACGAAATCAATTCAGAGGACGATTTCACTTATTGTTGAAGCGAGCAATAGCGGTGGAAACGTCGCTGATGTTCTTGATGTTGCCGCTAAGGATGCTCGTGAGATTAAAATGCTTGAGGCAGAACGAAGAACAAACATGGCTTCGTATGTTGTCGTTATTTATGTTGGGATGTTTGTTTTCTTAGCGATTGTTTTGATTCTTTGTACAAGTTTTATTCCTGCTGTTGTCGGTAATAAAGGTGGTCAAGGGATGCAGGGTCTGATGGGTGGCAGTAGTAATGCGTCTCAAGGGGAAATCGCAGGTGTGTTTTATTTAGCATGCCTTATGCAATCCTTTGGATCAGCGTTGGTCGCTGGCGTCTTTGAGGATGGTCAATTTTCTTCGAGTGTAAAACACATCTTTATTATGATTTTATTCACTTGGATTGCATTTAAATTGTTGTTGGGGGTTTGAATGGGGGGGAAGAAAAGGTCTTATAGTGTACGTATGCAGGATGAAGCTGTTTCTGAAATTATGGGAACGCTTATCCTTATTACCATGGCAATGGTGATGTTCACTGGGCTTTCTTTGGTTATCCTGAATCCTTGGAATAATTTTTTTGATGAATCTCCTCCTTTTGTCACGATTGTTGGGTCTGTGAATGGATATAATATCACATTAGATCATAACGGTGGTGTTGCATTAAATCCGGATGCGAAAATCACCTTAACCATTAATGGAGTTCCCCAACTACCATTAATCGCTCAAGGGAATTTCAATGATAGTAATAATGATGGGAAATGGGGAATCGGTGAACGGTTCGTATATGCAACATATTCTAGTTTAGCTGGAATGGAAGTAAAATGTGTTATCGTCGATGTCCAGTCTAATACAGTGATTATGGATAAAATCCTACAGACTGGGGCGTCAGGTACAACACCATATGTGGTCGCATCCGACCCGATGATAGATCCTGAAGGTGTTACCGAGACGTCAGCGAAATTAACGATGAACTATAATTTCATTGATACTGAGCATTGGTCGTCAGGCTTTGTGAATTTCACGTACCGGAGCCTCCCTAACGGGTATTTACAACATACTACTCTTATACAAATGCCTGGAATAGTAGGAAGTTACAGCTCCATTGTTACATTAGACAGTGATATAGATTATGAATATTGGGCATATATTACCTATCCAGGTGGGAATGGAACAAGCAACCATATTTTATTTCATACATTTTCCCATGTTAGAGGGCTATGGCTTTTTAATAACATTTCTTACCCTTCTATTGCAATAGATGATAGTAAACCGCATGCAAACGGGAGTATTGCGAATCCGGATTGGATTACTCGGAGTCCTGGTAATAATGCCTTGAGGTTTTCCGGCTCAAACGATTATGTGCGAGTTCCTCATAGTCTGAAATTTAACATCACCAATGCAATTTCAATTAAAGCAGATGTGAATTGTTCTGGTCAGGGTAGTAATTTTTATGGGAATATCTCAAGTATTGACTCGAAAATTCTTAATAGTTATCTAGTTACAGGTACTTGTATTGAACCTGATATTATTCATGTCAATGGGGATGTCTTCGCGCTTGCCTATCGAGATACTAAATATGCATATTTGGAAACATTTACGGTAGCAAGTTCCGGGGTCATTAAAGAGATCAAAGCATCTGTCCAATTAAACACCTCGACTTTTAGTCATTTTTATGAACCTAATATAATCCATGTTGATGGCGAGATTTATGCAATTGCGTACGGTTCATTGTATAATCAAACGATACCTGGGTTTTCGATTATTACTGTGCAAATCACTGATGATGGGATTATTGTGAATGGGACTCACCCTCTACATTCATTCAATTTCATTAATACCTTTCTTGGAAGAGAACCACGAATTACCCAAGTTATTGGAGATATTTATGCTATTTCTGTTGGCGGCGGATACGTATCGGGGTATACAACCGGCTATTTTGCTACCGTCGAAATCGATTCACACGGGCATATAAGCAATATCATCTCATCGATGGTGCTTCCGTTCAAATATTGTACAGAGACAGACATCATAAAAATTACAGATGGTATCATTGCAATCGCGTATAATAAAGGGGAAACAAGCACAGGATCTTTGATGACCGTACAAATAGATGGGTCAGGTAATATTGTTAATGGACCTAATGGGCTTTGGATAGATATTTTTAATTTTTCAGTTTTTCATAATGGATTGGAGCCAGCGATTGCTCGTGTTTCTGGCAATATCTACGCGATTGCATATGGCGCAAATACAGGCGTCAGTGGATTAGGATATGTAGGAACATTTTTTATCGACGACGATGGAATAATTACACGACCCGGGTTGGATTGGCTTCAATTAACGGCATTGTCTTGTGGAGAACCTGACATTGCTGTGGTCGGTGACGGAATTGTTGCGGTTGCATTTGCAGGAATTAGCTCATTTAATCCTTATACGGTTGTGGTTACAATTCGTGTCATTATCGAAGGGAGCGATTCAGGTAAAATTCGACACCCTGAGCTCGATATTTTTTCTTTTCCCGGACGAAATGGATTAACCCCGAGTATTTCCCCGCTTAATAGTTTAGAAAAAAGATATGTGATCGTCTATGGGGGGGGAAATGGCATTCAGGGGTTGATTGGTACTATTGAAGTGAATATGGTTGGTTCATCTCAATGGGTAATGCGGAAGGGTAATATGTTTAATTTCGAGATGAACGGAGATCGTATTACTGCGTCAATAAATATTAATGGTGTGATGCAGAGTGTTTCTGGGTCTCTTTCTGCGGTTTGGAATCATGTCGTATTAACCTATAGTTATAGTGGCAGTATTCTCTCCCTTTATGTTAATGGGGTTCAGGTGGGTTGGATAGGATGTCATGGGTTGATTCAAACAAATCCGGATGAATTGATATTTGGTGGTGGGTTTACTGGAGCCCTTGATAATATTGAAATCGATAGTGTAGTAAGTTATTGAGGTGTGTAATAGAAAAGACATTGATTAAACGTGAAAACTATGCGACAAAGTGAGCGAGACCGTTCGATTGGGTACTATTTACGAAAACAGGTACATTTAACACGAATGGATTCAGCGGTATCTGAGGTTGTTGGGACTCTTTTACTTGTTTCAATTGGGATTACTCTGTTTACCTTGCTTGCTCTTGTAGTGTTTAATATCCCTTATCTTGCGTTTTCCTCACAAACACCAAATGTAAGTATTATTGGTATGGTCGATGATCACAATAATGTCATTCTCGTCCATTGTGGAGGGCCGTCATTACCACTTGATACGAAAGTAACTCTGAGTTTTGCGGAAACAAAAATTACTGTGAATGCGGGAGATAATTTATCAGCGTCTGACAAAGCAAATGGGAAATGGGATATTGGGGAACGGTTCGTGTTCCATTATATGTTTGGTAACATTAAAAATCTTTTAATTAGTACAATCGTGGTTGATCCTGTCAGCAAATCTGTGGTGCTTCAAGGAGTTGTTCAAGAAGGTTCGTCTCTTGCTCTTCCATATGCAGAAACACTCCCGGCAACACACGTTACAACGCATTCCGCGTATCTGAACATGAGGTATGATTTTCGATTACACGCCATGGGCATAAAACAAACAAATTTATATTATTGGCGAGCAGGTTGGACTGAGTTTAGACTAGTAAGAAGTTGGGAAAACGGTGAACAAAGTGGCACGAATTATACTTTTATTGATGGTTTAGAAGATGATACAGATTATTTTTTTATAGCATCAGTAAAATATAATCTGAGTAATAGTAATGTCGATGTAATAATTAATGGGACAACATTACGTTTTCATACATTAACCTTCAATGTCGGACTATGGCACTTTGACGAACCATCCGGTCTTAAGGTAAATGACTCTTCACTTTATCATAACAATGGCACCATGTTACCCCCCTATGAGGAACTCGCGCCACAAAGAAACCTGATGCCGGATGCCGTGAAGAATCGATCGCTTAGTTTTAATGGTTTGAACGACTATGTTCGAGTGAATCATTCGGATAGTCTGAATATCACAGAAAACCTTACCATTGAAACCTGGTTACATCCGCTTAAAAATAGTACAACGCTTGAAGGCATCGTTCAGAGTCTGAATAAGACACAATTTGGGCTTCAAAACTATAGCAGTATAACCCCCGATATTATCCATCTCAATCAAAGTCAAAAAACCTATGCCATTGTTTCTCGAGGTGTAGATGGCCGTGGGTATCTCATCACTCTTAATATCACAGAAACGGGAGAAATCATAAAAAATGCGACGACGTGCATTCGCGATAGTTATATATTTGAATCACAACAAAATTGTTTTTGTCCAAGGATTATTTATGTAGCGAAAAGTAATGACCTTTATGCAATTGTATATAGTAAATTTGATAATGCTTTTGGTTACTATGGGTTTATTATCACTGTTCATATTGCGAACAATGGGACCATTACCAAGCCGTTTCTTGTAAAAAGACAGTTGTTGAATTGGGAATGTTATCAACCTAAAATTATCAATATCAGTGGGAATATTTACGGAATTTTTTATACTCAGCCTAAATATAATTACGCTGGTTGGGTATCAACAGTGAATATCACCGACTCAGGAATCAAAGTAATATACAATTTTACCTATCCTGACTCATATGGAGAAATGAAAGATTATGATATCATTCACACTAGTGGGCAATATTTCTCTATAGTGTATAGTGGGTTTGATTTAACCAATGCATTGATTCGAAGGGTAAGAATTAGTCAAGATGGTCTCACTATTTTTTCAGATCAACATGATGTGAGACCGATTAATTACAACGGAGGAACTTTTCCAAGAATAACTCATGTTCACGACGATGTCTATACGGTTTTTTATGCTGGGGTTATGAATCCATATGGTGCAAGTATTGGTATTTTATATACGTTAAGAATTTCACAGATTACTGGGTTAGTAACGCAGGATGTAATCGATTACGAAATTATAGAACCTACCAGTTTTTTTAGATACCCAAGTATTTTCTTACGGAATCAATCAAACATGAATAGCAGTTTTTTACTTTTCTATATAAAAGGTGATTCTGATGCTACCATAAAAACCGTCAATATTTCTTGGTCTGGCGAAATTTACTATGATGCAAGCAACGATAGTAGGAAATTCACAATTGCGGGTCAATGTACAAATCCGAGGATCATTTCAGTGTCGCCAGATGCGAATTTCTACGCGGTTGTTGATGATCAAAATACCATATGTACTGTTGAAATTGCACAGAATGGAAGTATCATACAGCACATCGTTGATTCGGTGAATCTTTATGCTCCTCGGTTCACTTATCCGGATATCATTCATATTCATGGATCTGTGTACGCAGTGGTATCCGTATATGATTACGCATCGGGGTCTCAATTTTTGTTCATAAAAACATTAAATATTTCAAATGAAGGGGGGATTAATAATAGTTTTATCGATTCTTTTAATAGTCCTTTTACGGCTCCTTTCTTTGTGAAGTCATATATAAAAATTATTAATGTAACAGAAAGTGATCATATTTATGCCATTGCTTTTTCCGATTTGATCAATGAAACGGTTGTGATTAAAACAATACGAATTACCGATGAAGGTATTATCGGACAAACCTTTAATGATTCATTTGAATATACTTCTGATAAATATTGTGACGTGGGAACTAATTGGTGGTGTTCGGCTGATATCATCCATGTCACAAATGACATCTACGCAGTTTCATACCATGGCGTTGTTCATTGCGATCTTCAACTAGCCGATTTAGTCCTGACAATCTCTATTGCATCAGATGGAAGAATCACCTTTAAACATAATTTTAATACATCGCACCTTGTATTACCTAATGATTTTTATGATCAAATTCAGAATATTCGAATCTTTCCTATTAATACAAGCACCGGTATTTATGGAATTATTGATTCCACAGAATATTTACAGCAGTATCCCTATAATACGTATGTAGGGTACGGACAAATAATCACCGTTCATATCGACCAATATGGCGAAATCGATTTTCTTGGGAATTACACTTTTACATCGGGTCGTGGTGGTTGTACCGATCCTGACATCATAAATATCGCCGATAATATTTTTGCTATTTCATATACTCACCATTACTATTGGTATCATAATTATACGTGGTTTGATAATAATGCGCATCAATGGATTCCCCTTAGTTATTCTTATAATTCCATCGGAGGACAAATCCTAACTGTTTGGATCTCTCCAGATGGACTACAGTTTCGTACAATCGACCCAGGTTCAAATATTGCGAATAGTACTTCGTTTTCGAACATCCTCAGGTACAATAATAACGTGTATGCTCTTGCCTATACAAATAGCGGTAGTCAAGGGATGGTGGGCTCGTTTCGAATAGCACCTAACGGGAATATCAGTAAATCAATTTCCGGTTCGCCGTTTGATTACGTTATGGACCATGCAGGGATTGCTCGCTGTATTAATCCGTGGTGTCTCCCTGTTTATGATAACGTGTACGTTATGGCATATCAAAACCTATGGAGTGGTACAATTGAAACATTCAAAATAACCATACCTGGTGGTGGCACAAAAACCACATTTTTCTCAAAGGTGGGCGTCTTCAATTTCACGGCAGATTTTAATGATGTGAATGTGACAGTTCGGATGACTAATGGTAATCAAACGCTTTCATTACCGCTCTATAACTCTTGGAACTATCTGGTTCTCACATATAATCATTTAAACGGAACTATAGCCTTGTACAATATCCATGGAAATCCTCCTCATTTAGATCTTAATAATATAACGTATACATACATCCCGATGCCATCTCTGCCGGATATCCGAACGTCAACGAAAAACCTTTTTTTCGGTCCGTATACTGGGATCTATGATGAATTCGCGATTTCAAGTATATCAATGAATAGAGAACGAATTATACAACGATATACAACAATACCATAATTGCATGAAAAAAAAAATCCGATTGGTGGAAATATGAATCAAAAAAGAAAAAAGATAGGTATCTACAACTCCCAAAAAACAGTTAACAGGGAACGACGAAAAAACAAGGCTCTTTCCGCTATTCTCGGTACTATTTTGTTATTATCTATAGCTATTAGTCTTATCTCCGTGTTATATATTGTGATCATCAACACTGCATTAAATTCTCCGACAACACCTACAGCTTCTGTAAGCATTGTCGGTGTAATTGAGGGAGATAAAGTTATTTTAGAACATCGTGGTGGCGTCCCTTTAGCCAATACAACGGAAATAATGCTTACTATAGCAGGGGCGCCGATCTCATTCATCGTCAATCATAATTTCAGTGATACGAATAAAAATGGGATGTGGGATATCGGTGAGCCGGTGATCTATAACTACGCACCAAATAGTCTTAATTTTTTAGAAGTCACGGTAAAGGTTATCGATTCCAAGCATAACAATGTGATAATGTATGGGGTCATTCAGGAGGGAGAAACCGGTGATTTCCCGTATGTCCAAACATTACCTGCTTCTGGGGTGACTATCCATTCAGCAAAGATATGGATGTTCTATAATTTCATCAAAAGCACGTACACGAATAAACAAATTCAATTCCGTTGGAAACGCGCATCAGATTCCACCTGGAACACGACAATTTGGCAACCTGTCTCTGTCATAGCAAATTACAGTAATCTTTCTCTCTCTAATTTAGATGGTAATACACTCTATATATATCAAGCGAGAATTCAATACAATACAAGCATTATAAAAAATGGTACGACCGTCAGCTTTCATACAAACAATGACCTGATAGGAATGTGGCCTTTTAACGAATCTTCAGGGGCGAAAGTAAATGATACATCAGGAAATATGAACAATGGATTTCTGAAACCCAGTGAAACCAACGGACCAACACGAGTACCCGGGTATTCAAATCGCGCTTTAGAGCTGGACGGCATCAATGACTATGTACAGATAAATACAAGCACATCCTTGAATATCACAGAGGAAATAACCCTCGATGCGTATGTGAGGCGCTCCCCACAAAGCATGGGTACAACGGGCTTGTTATCAACCATCAATCGTTCTCGATTTGGATATCTTAATTACGGTTGTTTTGAACCAAACATCATTCAAGTTAATGGCTCTATCTATGCAATTGTATCCAGAAATGAAACAAATAAAGGCTTTCTCATCACGGTCAACGTCTCAGATGACGGTGTGATTCGCGGTAATAATAATACCTTCATTAAAGATATTTATGAATTTGAAAACGGGCAATGCATTACACCAAAAATCATCAAACTTAATGGAAATAACGACAATTATGCGATTGTCTACAGAGGGAACGGTGATAAGGGAAATGTGACTACCGTGCAAATTCATACTAATGGAAGCATCGAAAAACATCTACTTGGACATGATTTTTTTTATGCCTCTTGTTATCATCCTGATATTATTCATATATACGGTGAAACGTATGCTGTCGTGTTTTCGAATTATTCGACTTCGCCGTACCTTCACGGTACTTTTCCTTACTATGGACATGTAGTTTCGCTATGGATACAAAGCAATGCACTGTACATTCATACGAATGACTCCTATTTCTGTAGGACCGCTGGTCAATATGATGTAATGGTTGAACCAGAAATCATCATGGTTAAAGAGAGCATTCATACCTATGTAATTGTGTACAATGGGAGAAATGACGATGGGGAGATGCAAACAATAAATATCACGAACGAAGGAGCAATCAGTTCGTGTTGTGCGGAGGTAAAATTTGATGGGGGTGACGGGCAATCCCCTGATATTATTCATGTCTCTGGGGATATATATGCCGTTGTCTATTCAAATTCATCAGATAATCCCAATGGATTTGGCGGGACAATACGAACATTCAATATACCTCAAAATGGCACGTTGGTATCTAATAGTGTACGAAGCCATCTAACTGATCCTACGAATTATCAAGTTGTTTATATTAATCAAACTGCCTTGGAAATTCCTCACCTTAGCTGCAAACAACCTCATATCATTCGGATTGCCTTTGGTTCGACATACGTTGTTGCCTACTATGGGTATATCAACGGTTTTTTACGATCAGGGAAACTGAAAACCTTCCAGATTAATGTAGCAGGTCATATTTCACCTATTGCGGACCCTCCCCCGTATAGTCATACCGTGACATTTGATTCTTTTTACTGCGTAACACCTGATATCATCCAACTTTCTGCATCCACTGGAATGTATGGGCTTGTCTATCGTGCTGATGATTCTGACGGGGTGTTAAAAACCATCCATATCCAAGGAGATGGGACCATTTCTTCGGACCCGGTTCATGATGCTCGCGAACTTGGTTCATTCAATTGCAATAATATCCGTATTTTACCGGTCTCACCGAGCATTATCGGAATTGTGTATCAGGGGATCAATGCTGGTGGTTTTATCAAAACCATACAGATAGATGCCAACGGACACGTGGAGAATTCATTTAAAGACACCTTCACTATCGAACAGGGATATTGGTCTGATAAAAATGTAGACCTTAGTTTCTATGAACCTGCAATTCTCCAAATCCATAACGATATCTACGCAATCGTGTATCGAAACGGTAATTCTAATGGTTGGTTGAAAACTGTACAGATTGATGGTTCAGGGCATATAACGCTTAAAGGATATTACAGGTTCATTGATTCATCAACTTACCCCACTACATGTATTGTGCCAACAATCATCAACGTCAGCGGAAGTAGTAATAAATATGCTATAGCCTTTTTCGGAGGTGGATACGGTTGGTTGAAGACCGTACAAATCGATGACACTGGTGTTATCACATCAACTCTTCTAAGTTCGTTTACGTTTGCATACTCAACCCATGTAGATCAGTTCTCCATTGTCCATGTTACTGGGGAAACGTATGCGTTAGCGTTTCTAGGCTCGGATGCTTCTGGATGGCTGGCAACTGTTCAAATATTTAGTACTGGTGATATTCGGCCGAGTATCAATGACACCTATGAATTTGACGTAGGATATTATAATCCCTACTATACTGTTGGTTGCTTTCACCCTGATGCGATAATGGTCAATACTCATACGGTAGCGATAGCGTATGCTTATGATTGGTATACTGGTTATTCCGGGAGATTAAGGACCGTGGAAATCGCATCCAACGGGAGTATCACTCATCATATCGCCGGCTCCCTTGTATTTCAGTCCTATACATCCGGTGTTTGTAATCCCATCATTATTCACATTAGCGGGCTTCTCTATGCGATTCTGAGTAAAAACCCAGGGATGATATCCATTGTAAGAATCGGTGAGAATGGAGATATCGGAAACACGATTGACGCC
>Ga0209777_10007016_pt1 | contig 12582 bp, 8 predicted proteins | sample FrelakmetHBP12HB_FD_187147 | JGI IMG/M metagenome (GOLD analysis project Ga0209777, IMG submission 187147) | Freshwater lake sediment microbial communities from the University of Notre Dame, USA, for methane emissions studies -HBP12 HB (SPAdes)... | ecosystem: Environmental > Aquatic >... | reverse complement strand
CGCATACCGGTGCCGTCTCAATCCATTTCCCATCGGCACGAACCTGCAAGTCTGGCGAAGCGCCAAAGATGCGCTCGCCACCGCCCAGATTGACGAAAAACATCGCTGGATAAGGATTGTCGCGGCGCAACCGGGCAAAAGCACTGGGGGCATCTACCTGTACCTGGCGACGAAAAGTCTGTGATAGTACCAGTGAGCAAAGCTTACCTTGTCTCATCTGCTCGACACCTCGTCCAACCGCTGCGGCATACCCTCCATCTGGAAAATCGTCGTCAAAATGTTCGGCCTGCACCGTGTCGATACGGGCCTGCGATCCGGCCAGCGGCTGTAATCCAGGAAAACCAAATTCGATCCAGCGATGCCCGGCTTCGCCGGTCAACAGCACGCGGCTCGGCAAAAAGAGTACCAGTCGGCGACGACCATCGTCTATTGGGGCGTCAGCGCGCGCCAGGTGATAGTAGTCGAATGCAAGCGCACCGTACAGACCCAGCTCATGTGGCTTGTCTGCGAACAGGGCAAGGAAGCGGCGTAGCAACGTGATCACGGGATGCGGTGCTTCGTCTGAAGCAACAAAGCGAATTTCGAGCCGTCCCTGTACGCGTTTGAAATTAGCAAGCTCGAAAAGCTTTTTGGCCAGTGCACGGCCGTTGTCGCCGTGCGGCATGACGCGTAGCAAACTGCCATCAAGATAAAAACTCAGCAAGGGATCAAGTGCAACCGTGGCCTTGCGTTGAAACTGTCCAGGTACCGTAACATCACAGCCCAGCCAGGCCCCAGGGCTGTGATCAAGGGCCGCAATGGCGGCTTGCGCGTCCTCAGCGCTGGCTGGCCGTTCAATATATTCGACTGCGATCATCTATCCCTCCAAAAGCCCGCTTGGTATCGGCAAATCCTTCAATCAATTTCCGGTATACACTCTTTTCCATATCAAGCCCAGCAACCTCCGCCTCCGCCATGCACCGCATGTCGGCAATAATCTGTTCGACGCATTGTGGCACTTTCACTTCTTCTAATAAATTATGTTAATGTATCCAACCGAGAACTCTGGGCAGGAAAAGAACAACCCATGGCACATAAGCTGTAATAAATAGTACCACTATGGAACTACAGGTCATCGGTATTGTTTCTATTACCAGTTCTTTCAAACCCACCTTGCCCACTGCCGCTGCCAAGTACAATCCAGTTCCATATGGCGGCGTAACCATTCCTATTACAACATTCAATACCATCATCACTCCAAACTGTACTGGATGAATTCCCATCGACTGAAAAATAGGCGCAAAGATAGGAGCAAAAAGAATAATTTGTAATACATCAGATACAAAGCATCCATTAATAAGAAAAATTACATTAACAATGAAGAGAAGCTGATAGACTGACATATTATGACTTACCACCCAATTTGTAATAAGCGAGGGTATATTTTCAATTGCAAATATCCAACTTAACAAGAGCGCAAATCCTATGATTAGGTAAAGTTGGCTCGTTGTTCTAGTCGTGCTTGCGAGTAATTCAAGCCAGTCAGCGAACCCAATGGGACTTTTCTTAATTGCAACTGTATATGTAACGATTATCCCGTATGCCACTGCGACCGCTGCTGATTCTGTGGGCGTAAAAGCACCTGTAATAATGCCTCCTATTATAATTATAGGCATCAATATGGATGTCAAAGAGTTAAAAGTAATCCTGCCAATTTCTTTCAAGGTTCGTTTTTGGCTGGATTTCGGAAAATGTCTCCTTTTTGCTTGAAATGCGACCACTACCATTAGACCTAGACCAATCATTATTCCAGGGATGGCGCCTCCTAAAAAAAGCGCCCCAACCGATGTATTCGTAACACTTGCATAGATGATCATAGGTAAACTTGGAGGAATGATAGGACCCTGCAATGAAGCTGAAGCCGTAATGGCAGCGGCAAATGCAGGGGGGTACCCTTGGTCTTTCATTGCCTTGGTTGATACAGGACCAATCGCTGATACCTCGGCAAGAGCAGAACCCGTAATCCCACCCATAATCATACATGCAACTATGGTCATATATGCCAGTCCGCCACGAAGGCGTCCAACGATTAAATTTGCAAAATCGACGAGATCGTCTATCATTTTATTTTTTTGCATTATTGCCCCGCCAAGAATGAATAGGGGAATGCAAAGAAAAAGGAAACTATTCATTCCGCTAAAAAAAAGCTCACTATACATTGGCAAATAAGCAAATTTTCCTGGAACGAAAAGAAAATAAATCAGTGAAGATGCCCCTAAAGCAACAATTACCGGACTGCCAATAAAAAGAAGTATTACCATAGTGGATAACAGTATTATGAGTCCCATTTTAGTTTTTCCTTTCCTGAGAACGATAATTTGACTCACTTTGATAAGAAGGCGGCAACAATGATGTGATTATCTGAAAGAGTATAATAACACCACATGCTGGCATTGATACAAATGCCCAAAAATAAGTCACCCCTATAGTAACCATCATTGAGTTCGAAACCCAGGAATTGATGGCTTGTTGCCAACCTTCAATAATAAGCGCAATCACCATGCAGAAAAGAATAATTTTACATATGATATTTCTGTATTTGATAAAACGAGCTGAAAACATACTATCCATAAAATCAACTTTGATAAGTTCGTCATTTTTAACTAGAACATTGGCAGTAAGCATTACAACCCAAATCACCGCATATTTTGAAAATTCTTCCGCAAAAATTATCCCAGCATCAAAGACGTACCTTAGAACTACTTGGGCAATCAAAACCGCTGCGATAGATATTAGGCATAATGAACTTAGATGCTCTGTTATCTTGCTTATACAATCCGATAGGAATCCCCATATGATAACAAATTGCCGTTTATTCATTAAAACCCCCTTTCTGAGATGCTTTTTGCGACAAACACTTTTCCGCCGGAAAATTCTGAGAATAATAAGTTCTATTGTTTTTTTAATGGATATTTTTTACGATGCTATCTCTTTGGGTATAGTATAAATTCTTAACGAATATATGCTAATGAAAGATATTTGCATTCATTAAATATGATAACGTATCATTGCAACATCACATAGCATTACATACGTTTCATGAACTCATGCCGATGAATACTCTAATGTGCTATACAGTAAATCATTTACGTACCAATTCAATGTGCCAGAAAACTTCGATTTTAAAGGATCGAGGCTTTCTGGCACATACTGTTGAAATTACTAATTTATTCTTTTTCTGCCTTATCAACCGCCTTTGCCAACTCTTCAATAAGGCCTGGTTCAACTCGCTTTTTAAGCCAATTCACAACTGGTTCATACGCTGCTTTCTTGAATAGCTCCTTTTCTGCGGTAGTTGGACGGTAGATTTTCATCTTTCCTTCGGTAGCTAACCATTTCATATCATCTACCTGAGCCGCCGTAACCACACCAAGCATCGCAAGCTGAGCCTCTCTAGCGGCATGTCTCATAATCTGCTGATCTTCTGGAGATAGCCCCTTGTAAAAAGAGTTGCTCATGAATAACCCCATTGAATTTAAGCTGTGCTCATCAAGAAGGAAATGTTTATTGACTTCATTGAACTTGAATGAACGCATTATGTATGGCGGTTGATCTTGGCCCCCGACAACCCCTGTCTGCAAAGAAGTATAGAGCTCGCCCCATGGAATCGGAGTAGGAATTGCTCCAAGACTCTTTACCATCTCAACATAGACCGGAGTTTCCATAACCCTAAGTTTTACACCTTTAAGGTCGGCAGGCGTTTTGGCCTCTTTGTTAAGCGCAAAGCTACGCATCGCGCTTGGAAGCCACGCCAGAACCTTGATGCCGCACTTTGCAGCGATTCTATCTGAAAGATTTTGTCCAAAAGGACCATTTAATACCCTTCTGGCAACGTCCAGTGAAGGGAATAAATAAGGGATATCAAGGACTTCGACACCAGGATACCAGCTAGCCAAATAAGAAGTATTCGCACCGGATGACATTTCAAGGAGCCCCCGTTCCAGCTGTTGTAAGGTTGGTGTTACGGGTCCTAATTGGCTATTTGGATAACTTTGGATTTTAAATCTACCTTGTGTTTCTTCTTCAACAATGTATTTAAAAGTGGCAGTCAACGCCTGATATGGGTCATAAACGCCTTTCTCACTACCAGTATGAGCGATCCTTATTAATCCACTACTTACAGCATTCGCTTCGGTTTGCATGAAAGCAAAAAAAACCAAAAAGAACACTGCTGAATAAGTAACCAATGAACCAATTGTTTTCCGGTGTTTATATGTTTTCATATGTCTTCCTTTCTTGTTAATCCATAGAAATAATCTGCTATGCACCATTTACCACATGCGAAAACCTCAGACGTGTTTTGATAGAATTGATTGTCCTTATCACCTCCTTCATTGGACTACAGTAAGTGAATTTCAAATGACATCACCCTTACAAAAGGGTTCAGATTAGTTGTTAACCTTTTGACGATGCCTTATTCATTCCACATTAATGTGCGCCTAACCCATAAAAAAGTCAATAGGACGTTTCATTGATTATGATTTGAAAGAGTGGATGTCCGTCAAAATTGCCGCATGCTCGCTTACAGGAAGCAGTCCTTGCTGTAACAACCAATCTTCACATCTTCTTAAACCTTTATTTTGTTGAACCTTTTCAACAATAATCTTTCGTATATGAGATCTGGTTTTCTTCGAGCCAGTCAATGGCGATCTTCTCAAGTTCCCCTTGTCGAAAACGATACCATTCCTCTTCAATGTCATTCATATGGATGGCATCTTTAAAACGGCCGAAAGCTCCTCGACCTCTGATTTTATTCAAAAGATTCTCTCTGATCTTATCATCCACTACCGAGCAGCAAAAATCTTCCATGATATGGTATTCATGTATATCAAATTTGCTCGGAAGCGGCAGATAGTCATCAGAGCTAATAACTTCTTTTGCTTTGATGATCATCTCCTGCTGCCACGTAGGGTACTTATCGATGTTGTTATCTTCTTCTGCTGCGGAAAGTTCTTCACTGGATAAGGTGACCAGTTCTCCGGTATGCCGATTGAGGAATGCTGAATGCTCATCACTTGGGACGTCCATTTCGTCGACGACATCTTTTATTGAAACAATAACTTTCGTATCAGGCTCATTACCCTCGAAATATGGATCGTATCCCGCAAACAGAATCATTTCCATTCGATCGGCTTTTGCTAACACTTCACCAGGTGTATGGAAGCGTTCTAATTCCAAATATTCCCTGAGTCCGTTTATTTTCCAAGCGACATCTCTGTTTAATGAACGACTGTCACCTAGAGCAGCAGCATACTGGTTCAAAGCCAACCACAATTCTTCGAAAGCTTTTAATGGATATGCCTTTTCTCCATGCAGTCGCATATCAAATTGTGCGCGAGCATCGAGTACTTTTCCCGCGAGTATATCCAATGTACATTCCTTCATAGTCCCCTCAAAAGCGCTCTTCTGAGTAAAGATTACCGAAGCAAGGTCCTATTCTTACAGCTACATATCATAATTATTGAAAAAGTGACTATCAATTATTGCCGTTTGAACTCTTCAGATTTTTCAGAAAGTGAGCCCAAGGTTTTCAGGATGAAACTCGCAGTTTCTGATATAAAGATAATGCCTTATGGATGATCTGATCACGATTCATGAACCCCAAAGACCTCAACGTTCCATTTGGTTATATTGAACGACCCTATTTCCCATGCAGATTGTCCATCCACCGGATCGCCTCAGAATCGCTGATCTTGCCGAGATAGATCTGAGTTGTTTTCAAATCCTGATGCCTCAAGATTACTTTCGATACTACTTCTAGAGGGACACCGTTTCTGCTGGCATAAGTGGCTGAATATCTCCGGAGGTCATGGGGTGACACATGAACATTCAGTTTGGCTCCCAGTCCTCTGACAAGGGACCTTGCCGTCGAATAGCAGATCGGGAATATCCGACTCTCTCCTTGGAGGGCTTTCTCCTTGATGTATTCCGCCAGCTTTTTTGACACGTTCTCCGGCATATAAGCCCTTTCCACCTCCTTGCCTGATTTTGGCTCTCTGAGGGTAATGGTTCTGTCAGAGACATCCGACACCCTGATTTTCAGTAATTCACAATCCTCAGCCCACAGCGCGCCTGTAGCTCCAATATCAACCGATCTCTCTGCCTTGTGGTGTTGTAGATCATTTCGTCTACGGTTTCCCGTTCCAGGATCTTGCGTGGAGACTGTTTCGGCGCCTTGAACGACTTACTCAGCAACGATGCGTTGCAGGGATTTCTCATGTTCAGGGAGCAGCGATCTATAATGAAATTGTAGAAGGCTTTCAACTGGGCATACCGCAATCTCCGCGTAGATTTAGCCATGCTCCTTGTCATGTCTTCCAGAAAATGGAAGATTTCATCGGGGCTGATGTCATCCAAGAGTCTCTCAGCATAAATCGCATTGTACCGGTCAAGCATCCTGGTATAACTTTCTATGGTCCTTTGTTTATGATTCGACTGTAGATAATATTTGAAAAGGGTTATCGCTTCTTTCGTAGTCATGGCGCACCTCCATATTCTTGTCTTGTGAGGTCTTTGGGGAGGAAGAGATTATAACCCGGAAAATGGAATGGAATATGAATTTTTCGTGTTACTTACCGAAGCGTTGAAAGCACCTACAACTGTTTGGTGGTAGTCAGTTTTCAGAATTAAGGATTACTTATGAAAAGGGCGTAACATTCCGCCTGCATGCGCTTGTTCAGTTAATTAATCTCTTTTTGAATTGAGGATTTTCCAAGCTTCTAACTTTTCCGGACGATCAAAGAATATGTTTTTACCTGTTGCAGCAAGAGGTATCCCTAATATGAGATTACACGGATTCAATAATCCCAATTTTAGTGCTGCCACTCCAATTTTCTGCATCATTCGATTATCAACGTTATGATCCATAGCAGTCTTAACAGCAGAACCCGCTGCAATACTCAAATCCATGATCCTAAACATACAAAAAGGACCTGGGAAATCGCCTTCGTCCGTTGAAAGAGGATGGTGCTTAAGCATTTCAGAACAAGCTAAAAAACCACATCCTCCACAATTAATGCCAACTACCTTACGACCTTGGATTCCTATGAGAAACAATAGGGCTGAGGATTCAACAGATTTTGCATCACTCATCCAATCCATCCGTATTGCAGCACCTCTGTCCTTGCTCGATTTGGAAATGGCTTTTTCTTTTGATTCACCTATTTCTTGCATCATTCTAGAAATATTAATTTTTTCTCCACCTGTTGCGAGTTTTGATTGAATCCAATTTGCCCCACGGGCCTTGGGGGCTGTGCAAGCAGACACAGCCATCAGATTAGCAACAACCTTCAAACCTTCTGATACGGATGTATTCATATTTATTCTCAAAATCTGTAGATAGAGCCGAACAGTATATATATGTATCCGTATAAAAACCCAAACACCGCAATTTTTGCTATATAAGACGCCGGTAAAACACCCCCTATTTTGGCTGTAACTGACTGTATATCAAGTGGTCCCCTAAAACAGCACATTTTATATTGGCGTTTTATACGGGTCCGCATAAAACCCTTCGCAGTAATTTCAGAACGTCCCGCATTTCTTAAAGATTACGTAGTGAAAACTACATCTTTCTATGAGATATGTCAAATACGGATTTCAGGAAGCAGTGCTCAGCCCTTCATTTCCCTAATTTCCGGACCTGATTTCCCTATTCCCCCCCCTGTTTGCCGCCTGAATTTATCTCATGATGGCCGCCTTGTATGTCGCTTCATAGGAGTTGTCCTGGACAATATCCGTGGCTGCCAGATTTGTGGAATAGCTGAAAGCGTTGTTGAACTTGTCGCCACAGGTTGTGGAATTAATGGGCAGAAGCAGGATGGCACCGTAATCTTTGTATAGACCTTCCGTACACATATCAACTATTGTAGTGCTGCCCCCGCCGCCGGACTGATACACATTCCTCGTACGCCCAGAGAGGCAGGGCCAGTTATACATAAAATCGGGTTCATAAGCCGAATGATAATCTTTAATTAAATAGTTATTAATATAACCTGACGGAGCCGGCGGATAGTCTTCTCTCTTGAGGGGCAGCGTCAGGACATTATATTTTCGCACCATATCCGGGTCCGGTGTTGCATTGGGGAAATAGAGAGAGTAGCGCCAGTGAAGGTTGCCAGTATAACTATTTAAGCTTTGGCTTAAGATATCAACCAGAGGACCCGTAACCTTGGCATCCACAACGGGATTCATTTGATTGAAGGTCAGCGTAGGCGAAGCGTCATGTTGCCAGAGCTCATTACCGGGTAATGTGACATAGTGGTAGCCATGGATAATCTGGTAAGGTCCGGCCATCTGGAGAAAAAGGAGATTGCAAGGCAGCGCTTGATTGTACTGGAATATAGGAAACCAGGGGGATTTGATAGTTGCTTTGTTTTCTTCGTAGAATGAGAGTGGATTCACCATCGGGTCTGTAAAAGGAACACGAGAGTGCATCAGGTAGGAACCAACGTGCTCGCCCAATAAATTAGAAAAGGATAACTGATTATTGAGGTTCCAGGAAAAGGGCATATAACCGCCGGGCGCGCTGCTCCAGATCTTTGCATTGGCCGGATCAAGGAGCGTTTTGGTGATGAAGTTATAGGCGTCAATGTTGTTGAAGGCCTGATATAGCATGCTGTCGCGCTCACTCCCTTCTTGACCCAGCCAAGTGGCACTGAAGCTGGCCAGCAAGTCGGCCCGAATGTCCACCCCCTGGGTAAGCTGCGTGGAGATCATTTCGAATGCTTTTGACGTAAAACCGGCATAAAAAGTATCAAACATGCTGCTTACTTCAGGGCTCACTTTGCTTATGGCAAAACCGCTGAGGAAGTGCAGGTAAGAGTTGAGCTGGCCCAGTTTGTCCACAACCATCAGCAGGGTGGAAATATTCGGGAAACCAGCTAATTTCGTGGACTGACCGGGAATATCCAGATTGGGGCGAAGCTGGGGGATCACCTGGTCATACGTGGTCGTGCGGAAACCGCTGACGAACATTTTGTCCACGCGCATAATGTTGTCCCCCCGAAGCGGCGGTGCGGAAACGCTTCGCTTGTTTTTCAGCAACTGGAGGTCTGTTGCATAGGACTGATACAGTTGCGGATCCGAAAAACCTGCCGGATTGCAAGCTTTTTGCACGCCCTGGTCGTCAATCTTCTTTTGTGCTGCTTCGGCCTGCTGCTTGTCCTGTTGGGTGTTCGCTTTTTTGTCATTCTGATACTGTTTCCAGTCATCATAGGTACCAAAGCAACTATCGGGCGGCGCGGCGGGATCTTTTTTGGTTTCCGCCGGAGGCGGCAGAATTAACTCACCGATGGATGGGAGACTTAAAGACGGAACCGAAATCGGCGCCGATTCGTTGCTCAGCATGGAAAAAATGGAGTTGGCCCAGGCTGTCGTGTCAATCACGTTGGCCGGCAGCGACCGCGCTGTAACAGCCGTATTTTTATAGGCGCTGGCCCAGCCGTTCTGCCTGGACGCCCCCACATTAGCTGAAGCGCTGCCGCCGAAACCAAGCCCCGAATAGCTGACGGAAAGGGCTGCGCTATAGATGTTTTCCGTGTTGCCGCTGCTTTGACCGAATTGCAACTGGCCGTTCCCGAGCCCGTAATTCATGGCGTTTATTCTGGAGACAAAAGAATCTCCGTGATAGATGTAGAAGCTTTTAATTGCATTGGATATGTAACTCTTCATGCTGATCAAATTCGTCATCAATGTCGCCCGGACAGTGGCGTCACTGTATTGGTCATACTGGGTTCTCATGAGGCCGAAAATCCTTTCCATTTCTGCCAGCAGTTGAATGTTGCCGTAAACGTTCTCCTGATCGGTTAGCTGTCCCCCGTTGGTGATCTTTAACGCCGAAATATATTTATTGCCGCTTGTGCCCGTCACATAAGACTCGGTGTAATCAACGTAGGATTTAACGTTTTCGACCTTGGATCCGATCAGATAGGAGGTAAAATTAGCATTGCCAGTAAAGCCGCCCGTTATCAACTCTACATAGGCGCCGGTATTGTTGTACGACATCGTCGCATTCACACTTCCGTCGGAAGAAGATTCCTCGCGTTTGTTTTCCTGGTGGTAGGCCGCGCTGGCCTGTACTCCCCAACCTTTGCTGGAGGCCTTGAAGTCGTATTTCTCCTGTTCCGAATGGGAGGTGGCGCTTTTGTTGCTCACCAGTTTCATCTCCGTTACGGCTTCCGTGCTGCTTGAGAGGTTGACGTCCAGATAGTTATCCTTGTTCAGCAGGGCCAGATCAAAAACCGGTCGAACGATGTAGGATGAATTGGCTGTGCTGACCTTCGCCCCGATGGTCATGTCTTTTACCGAATCAATGTTAATCGGCTTTCCGTTGGCGCCTAGCTGGTCATTTTCCAGGAATATCTGAAGATGATCTTCCTCCATCTGGGCCTGCTCGGCAAGGGTAGGATATTGCGACTTCAGGCTTCCGTCGGAACCCGATGAAGTGCAGCCACAGACAAGCACAAGAAGGGCAAAAATACCGGCCGTCAAAGGTGATAAACTATTTCCGCGCACAAGGGTAAGGGGCAGTTCTTCGGATTTCAATAAGGCGGTGCTAATCATAACGTATTCCTCCCTGGTATTTTATCGAACATCTGGATGTAAATGATAGGGATCCTTTTGATGGCCCTTCCTTCATTCTGATCATAGAAGAAAGTCATATTTGTTACTCCTGAGATTAACCTTGGAGACGAAATCTACGCATATCCTGTATATTTTTATCAGAGCTGACTAACACAAAACCCCGCACTCTTTTCCGAGACACGGGGTCTATGATCACCATACGCATCACCTCATTCGGGTTAATGGTACGTTGATGGATATGATAATTGGGAATTGAGTGTAGGATTGCACCTGTTCCCGCGATTTGTCAATGATTATCTATCCCACCACAGAATAAGAGGCATATTTCCCAAAAGGTTCTGAAATTTCTCAGCGACGACTTTTTACACAGGCAGATCGAAAAAGGTAAGACCGGGGGGTTCTTGGGAGGAGTTCCTTTTCCGCCAGCCCGTGTAATGCATTCACGGGAGGGAGAGAGAGAACCCATGCGTCGACCTGTATAGTTTTCCGGGTCATACCGGGGGATCGGATAAAGTAATTCTTTTCCTGTAGGCTGGGCAGCAAGAACGCCCGACTTTTGCTCCCCAGCAAGCTCCTGCATTGGCGCCAGCAGTCGAACTCTCTCGGGTAAGGGTAAAAGACACAGGGGGCCGGGGATATCATTGCTCATGGACGCTATACAGTAGGGTACGCAGGCTCCAACTCGCCTCCGCCTGCTCCGCCGAAGGGCTCACTCGACTTCGCTCTCGGCGTTACCTGCCGAGGACAAACCTCGGATGGGGCTGGATGGGCGGTGATGATGAACAGGTGGGGATATTCCTGTTTAGACAATCGGACAGAAGGCGAGATCATCACGACCGGTTTCAGACCATCAGGCGTGCGGTACCACATCCTGTGGTCACCTTGTTGATTATGAGTTGAAGCCCTCTAAATTCATCGACCCAGACGATTCGTGGACTTCAGGACATCAACCGGATGAACCGGAATTATAATAACCCCGGAGCGATAAGGCTGTTTACCGGTCCCTTTTCGGCAGGGCATGAGGTTCCATCGTCTTTTCCAAAAAGGTTGCACGAAAAAATCGACGGGAAGCAGCCGGCGCAGTGGTCGCAGCCTTACTCAACCCATTTTCCTCATTCATTTTTCAGGGTTGCCTTTTCTCGGGAGCGGGTGTATGTATGCATTCCCGTACATGCCCTCATATCTTATCGTTCCTTCAAGGACAGGTGAACCGATGCCGGAAGATGCAGCACCGCACGAAGGACAGATCCTGAGAGGTTCCCTCTTCAGCGAGCCCATGCGCGTGGAGACGGTCCGTGCTGGCGGTGACGGGACGTGGGTCTTGGGGCTGGTGGGCGTCTCCTCCGAACTTTTCCGCAAGGTAACGATCAGCGCTGCAGACCTGGAAGGTCTCACCGTGACGGATACCGGCTATCGCTATGACGGCGACGGGCGGTTGCTCCGCCTTGGCCTGCAGGCCTATGCCCTCGGCATCGCCTACGAGTTCGACCCCTACTTCGGTCTCTCCATCTCCCGGGTCGATCCGCTTCCCCATCAGTTGGAGGCGGTCTACGACTACCTCCTGAAGCTGGCACGCGTCCGATTCCTGCTGGCGGACGATGCAGGCGCCGGAAAGACGATCATGGCGGGTCTCCTGATCCGTGAATTGCAACTGCGGGGGCTTGCCGAGAGGATCATGATCGTTTGCCCGGCCAACCTGGCCTTCAAGTGGCAGCGAGAGCTCAAGGAGAAATTTGACGAGAAGTTCCTCGTCTTCAAGGGGGGCGACATCCGCGACCAGTTCGGCGTCAACCAGTGGCTGGAACAGAAGAAGGTCATCACCTCCCTCGATCTTGCCAAACGGGATGAAATCCTGCCGGGGCTCCGGCAGGTCCGCTGGGATCTGGTGATCGTGGACGAGGCGCACCGCATGTCCTGGACGCCGCCCGCCCGCAAGACGGCACGGTACGCCTTGGGCGA
>Ga0209777_10007015_pt1 | contig 12583 bp, 10 predicted proteins | sample FrelakmetHBP12HB_FD_187147 | JGI IMG/M metagenome (GOLD analysis project Ga0209777, IMG submission 187147) | Freshwater lake sediment microbial communities from the University of Notre Dame, USA, for methane emissions studies -HBP12 HB (SPAdes)... | ecosystem: Environmental > Aquatic >... | reverse complement strand
GCCCCGCCGAGAAGGGCCATAAGTTTCGCATTGGAGCCGTACGTTCTCATTCTGAGCTTACTTAAATCCCCAAGCTTTTCAACCGGTTTGGCCTTTGTGTGAATTATTCCCGGAGCCTGTGAATGGAACCACAGGACCTTGACGTCATCGAATTCTTTTGGTTTGAATTTGTTGTAGAACGCATTGACCAGTTTTGTTGGCACCGTATTGTTAGGATAGCCGTGGGGAAGGTCGATCACTTCGGAGAGAGGGAATCTTCCTACCGTATAACCGAGGACATGATTGCCGACGTCGGAAATACCTTTGGTCACCGCATCGTATGCCTGGACCGCGGGGACCAACGTGCCGCCTGGATAGTAGTTGGCCTTTACCTTACCGTTCGTCCTCTTCGTGACCTCCTTACACCACTCGTCCAATAGAATACTCTGCTTGTGCGGGAGGGGAAACCAGTTTGCCACTTTGAGCGTCACCACCTTGTCTGCCGCATGATTCTGGAACGGAACGGACAGGATACAAAAAAACACAGCGACCATAAGACCTCTTATAACATTTGTCCTTTTCATAACTTCTCCTCCTTATTCTTCTGTATTTTGTTTACCAAGGGCTATGGGAGTGACTTGGTGATAGCCCCACAAGACTCTTTATCCAATACAATGACAGACCGAGTGATCGGTCGGATATTCATTATCAAATGGGAAAATCCTTGTCAAGCACAAATTGATTCAAGTTAAAGGTTATCATAGATGGCGGGTTTAGGAATCGTTGATTCGTAATGGATGTTACCTGGGATAGGGGTCCCGGCGAAGAGATTTTGATAGGAGTCCCAATCCAAGAGAATATACCGAGGCTATTTTCAGGCGGTATAAGAGAATCTCCAAGGCTATTAAGGGATGCCTTTGAAAAACGTGGTCGGGTAAGTCGAAAAGGAGAGAAGGGGGAATAGGGCTTTACAAAGAAAAAAGGTCAAAAACAAAATAACCAATTGAAATTATTTTAAATTATAAATCCCTGACAGCTCAAAGTTCAAAAAGTTTTTGCCTGTGACTTTGAGCTTTCGGTTTTGCGCCTCTAAATAGTCGAGATGACCAGTTCCATCAAATCCACAACCTTCAGCTCATTTTCCAGACCAGCGGTTTTGATAGCGTCCTCAAAATTCAGCAGGCAGAAAGGACAGGCAGTGACCATGATGTTCGCTCCTACCTCCCTGGCCATTTGGATCCTTTTCCCGGCCATTCGAATTTCCTCTCCCTCGATTTCATGCCAAAGATTAATATCACCCCCGCCGCAGCAAAAGCTTCGATCCTTACACCGTTTCATCTCAACAAAATGAATACCCGGAAGGTGTCTGAGGATTTGCCTCGGTGGATCATAGAGATTGTTGTGGCGGCCCAGATAGCAGGGATCATGATAGGTATAGACCCCATCTGAGTCTAATGGCTTGGTCAATTTTAATCGGCCGGTTTCAATCAGAGGCCAGAAAAACTGTGAATAATGACTCACCGGAAGGTCTCCCGGATAATCTTTTTTAAAGGTGTTGAAGGCATGGGGATCTGTGGTGACCAAATGGTGGAAGCGGTAATTCTGTAAAGTCTCCGTATTTTCTTCCACCAGCATTTGAAAAAGCCCTTCCTCACCGATTCGACGGACCTGATGACCGGAATCTTTTTCCTTGGGACCCAGGATACCGAAATTTATTTTAGATTGGTGCAGCCCTTTAATAATGGCTTGGGCAATGGCCTGGACCCTCAAGTCATAGGAAGCATAGCTGTCGACAAAATAAAGGACATCGACCTCTTCCCCCTCTTTTAGAATAGGGATGGGGACCCCCTCCACCTCTTTGACCCAGTCAGCCCTTTTGGAAGGTGGTTTGCCGAAAGGATTGCCTGTCTTTTCTATCTGCATCAGGACCTGATTGAAGGTTTTGGGGTTCTGGGATGTTTCAATCAGATGACGCCTCATGTCAATCATCTTGTCGATGTATTCAATGAAAACAGGGCATTCTTCCTCGCAGGCACCACAGGTAGTGCAGGACCAGATTTCATCCGTTGTGATCAGGCCGCCCACCATTTCGTTCTCCCCTTTATTCCTTGAATACCCGTAATCTCTTAACTTGAAAGTGATCATCTTAGGGGAGAGGGGACGGCCGACGGCATTAGCCGGGCAGTTATCGGAACAACGGCCGCATTCGGTGCAGGTAAAAAAATCAAGGATATGCTTCCAAGTAAAATCCTCAAACTTTCCCACCCCCAGATTCTCCAATTCTTCCAGATCGGTTACTCCCCAACGAGCCGGTTTAATGGACCCTTTGGAGAGTTTTCTGAAAAAGACATTGGGCAGGGCAGTAATGATATGAAAATGTTTGGATAGGGGCAGAAAGTTGAGGAAGAAGAAAAAGGTCAGGAGGTGAAGCCAATAGGCCAGAAGGTAAAAGGTTTGTAAGAACCTGGGATTCGATTTGGATAAAACCAACACAGCTAACTCTGCGGTCGGAAGCCTGGTCGGATCAGTATTTTTCAACAAAAGGCCGCTCCCTTCAAAGATCATGTCCGTAATCATTAGAAAGGAAATTAAGGATAAGACAAAATAGGCCTCGAAAGAATGACCTTTTCCGTTTTTGACTTCATAGCGAGCCGGCCGGCCAATAGCCCGCCGGAGTATGGCAGCCAAGCAGGCGATCAGGACCAGCCATTCAAAAACATCTTTTAGACTGTCATAGAAACTTCCAAGGCCCCCTTTCATAAAGGTCAGCATAGATTCGGCCCCCAATCCCTGAAGGATCAATTGGAGAGAACGCAACCCAAGGACCACAAAACCCCAGAAGATCAGGATGTGGATCAATCCGGCCCAGAAGTATCGGGGCTGCCTTTTCTGGATCAAACCATAAGTGAGTAGGCCAAGGAGCCGCTGGACGATATGGGAAAATCGGGGATCCGGCTGTCCGGAACGGAGTAGCAAAGCTCTTTTATAAAGGGTATAAGAAAATAGGGCTAAAGCCACAACCACGATAGCCCAGGTCAGGACATATCCTGGTACACCGAGATAGGTTTCGGCAGCCGGATGGACAGAAGGCATCAAGGGTTCACCTGCATTTCATTAATCAAGAAGTGATGAGCTCGTAAAAATGGGGTCCGAAGGGTTTTCCTGGCAGGGTTGTCTAATAAGGATAAAGGATCGCCCGGCCAAGCTTGGCTTGAGGATCGTTTCTCTTGAGGCTCAGGCAAGCAACGGCCTTTAAGCCTCTTCCTTTAAGTCCGCTGCAATGGGCGATCTTTAATCGGAGCAAACCCTATAAATTGGATCTTGGTTTTTACGAGATTATCAGAACTCATAGGTCAAATAAATACCCTATGGCCGATTTTTGTAACATGTTTAAAAGAGAGGGTCAACTCTTATTCCTTTGTCTATCTCGCCCCCAAAAAAGAAGCACTCTCGTTTTGGCTTAAACTCTCGGCCCTTACGTAAAGAATGGTAAAAGCTCTTCAGGGCCTTATTCAGGCAATCGCCTATAGGAACCTGTGTCGCTTTAACCTTGTCCCACCTTCCAACGAGAAAGGGCATCGATATCGAGTGCGTCCTGCTTTCCTCTTTCCAGATAATAATTCCCTACCCAGGCGATCATGGCTGCATTGTCCGTACATAGATGGGAAGAAGGGATAAAAAGATCCAGTCCTTCTTCCTGGGCCATATTCTGGAAACGGCGGCGCAGATAGCCGTTCGAGACCACTCCTCCGGCCAAAACCAGCCGTTCGATTTTATATTGTCTCTGGGCCTGAATGACTTTTTTGATCAACATATCCACCACCGCCTCTTGAAAGGAAGCGGCGATATCTTCAATGGGCAGCCCTTTAGAGTTGTCGGGTGTGGTGGTGAATCCTTTGACATAATTGACCACCGCCGTCTTAATCCCGCTGAAACTGAAATCCAGGGAATCGGCCGAAGGAATAGCCCGCGGAAATCGGATCTTAGGTTCTCCTTTTTGGGCCAAAGATTCAATAATCTCTCCCCCCGGATAACCCAGCTTTAACAGCTTGGCTACCTTATCAAAGGCCTCGCCGGCGGCGTCGTCTCGGGTTTGACCTAATACCTGATAAGACCCGATTTCCTTTACCAGAAACAAGCTGGTATGTCCCCCGGAAACCGTAAGGGATAAAAAGGGCAGGGGAACTTCTTTTTCCAGAAAGATGGAACAGATGTGACCTTCGATATGATTGATGCCGATCAGAGGAACTTGGCCGACGACACTTAACGATTTGGCAAAACATAGGCCAACCAATAGGGCCCCCACCAAGCCCGGTCCCCTGGTTACGGCGATGCCCTCGATGGCTTTCAGATTTGATTCAGCTTGATTGAGGGCTTCTTCGACAACCGGTACGATTTTATCTAAGTGCCTTCGGGAAGCCAGTTCTGGAACCACACCCCCAAAAGGACGATGTAAGGCAATCTGAGAATAGACGACGTTGGAAAGGATTTTCTGACCATCTTTCAGAACGGCGGCCGCTGTTTCATCACATGAGGTTTCAATGCCTAAAATTAACATAGAGTTCAAAGTCTGAGATGCAAGGCTCAAGGTGTAGGGCACACGGTATATGAGTCAAAGTGCAAGGCTCAAAGCTGAAAGCACGCACAGTCTTTGTTTTGAGCCTTAGACCTTGTGCCTTACACCTTGTGATTTCTACAGGACGCTCTCTTTAGTCCCTTGTTGTTCTGAGAGTTGATAGGCATACTTTTCTGGTCTTCTTCCAAAGCAGGTGCCCAGGCTTTCAAAAAGGGCCAGTTCATCAATGTCCACCTCTCGTCTCTTAATGGCTTCCGAGGTAGGCATATAATTTATCTTGTTTCCCTTTACACTAACCAGCGTTATTCCGGTTTTGCCCTCTAATAAAAGAAAGACTGCGGCGGCCCCGGCCTTTTGGCCGAAGTTGACATCGAAGGCAGATGACTGGCCTGACCGTACTAAGTGACCGGGAATTACTTCCCTTACCTCGGGTATCTCATAAACACCGGGGGCATACATACCGACCTGTTTCATAAAGGCCTTTACCTCGGGATCGTTTTTCATGCGTTTTTCCAATTGTTGTCGCACATATCTCCCGGCCCCGGCCAATTTTTTATGGCCGAAGGCATCCACCCCGGCCGACTCATCGTAAAGGAGTTGCCCGCTGGCGTCTTTGATCCCTTCGGCCACTACGATAATGTAAGTTCCGGCCTTGACATCGCTTCTTGCTATCCGGCCGCAATAGGTCTTCCACATGTGTTCATAAACCACATCGAAATCAACAGGGACTTCCGGGATGAGGATACAGTCAACCTCGGCCCCTATACCGCCCTGAAAAGCCGTATGTCCCACATACCGACCAAAAACCTCGATGACCAAAATGCGGTTATGGCTTAGACCGGTGGTCTTTAAATCCCTGGCGAAAATTGCAATCCGATTGATGGCAGAATCCCCTCCCACGCTGTATGGCTGAAGATCCAGGTCCATGGTCTTAGGGACATGGATACAGGGAATACCACGAGAACTAAGATCTACCAAAACAAGTCCGGTATCGTCTCCACCGCTGATGATCAGGGCATCGATGCCGAATTTCTTGAGACCTTCTTTAATGCGTTCGTACTTCTTGGGGTCGTCGATCTTACTGATTTTAACCCGGGAATGACCCGCTTCCGACCCGGCCAGAGAGGCCTCGATGCGGCTTACTCTTTCGGCAGAGAGCAAGACCACCTCGCGTAAGTCCATCAGGTTATAAAGCCCGGCATAACCGTTAGGGATAACAACGGATTCGATTCCCTGGGCATAGGCCTCCCGGGCAATACCCTTGATAACGGCATTAAGACCGCCGCAATCACCACCGCTGGTAATAACCCCAATTCTTTTAATGGAAGTCATAAAAATTTCCCCCTTGTATCAATTGTCCAATAAAGTCATTTTCAATCATAATAAACTTCCGCTCTAAGTCCTGCTTCGGTTTCAGGAAAGAGTAAGATAATTTTTGATTTTCTCAAAGGTTTTTTCTTTGATGCCTTTTACTTCCTTTAATTCATCCAATGAAGAAAAGCCTCCGTTGGCTTCTCGATATTCAATAATGCGGCGGGCCAGTCCAGGACCTATCCTTGGAAGTCTGTCCAGGTCCTCCAATGCGGCCCGATTGAGCGGAATAGGTCTCCCCAGAATCCAGAGGGCTTTTCCTGAAAGGGGATTCCGCTGAATGAAAACTTCTTCCTGCTCTTTAGCCATTACAGTCAGGGCCGAATCTTGAGCCAGGATTCTTGCCCCCTCGATTGAAGAAAGGCTTCGCTCTAATATAAGCCCTCCGGCATCTTGAATTACTTGTTGAACAGTCGGCGGCTGAGGATAGATGACGAGTCCGGGTCTATAGACTTTTCCATTCAGTTCAATCGTTATGCCATTATCATTCAAGAGAGGCTTTCCCACCCAGCCGAAATTTTGATTCATCCCCCAATATTGAAAACCCATAAAACCCAGAATCAGGATCGAAAAAAGAAAGAGCCCTTTTTGTTGGATACGGGTTAATTGGGGAATTGGGAAGGGCTGGGGAGTCATTATTGTTTTAGAAAATTTTTTAGTCCTCCCAATGAATACAGTTCACCGGGCAGGTATCTATGGCTTGGTTAACTTTTTCTTCCGGGCAGCCTTTCGGGTTGACTACCTGGGCTTTTTCAATGCTTTCATTCAAGACAAAGGCCTCAGGGCAGATTTCCACACAGCTTCCACAACCTACGCAGTCTTCGGTTTCAATAACAGGAATAGAGGCCATATGTAGTTCAAAGTTTGGAGTTCGGAGAATAATTACTCCCAACTCCAAACTAATTACTTACTTGTTTTTTTCTCTTTCTTGTAAAGTTTGTAAGTGATACTGTCTACAAGGGCTTGCCAGGAGGCTTCCAGGATATCGGTGGAGACTCCGACCGTTCCCCATTTATCTTCCATGTCCCCTGATTCAATCAGGACCCTGACCCGCGCAGCGGTTCCTTCCACGCTGGACAAGACCCGGACCTTATAATCATCCAGACGCATCTCCTTCAGTTCCGGATAAAAGCGCTCCAGGGCTTTGCGCAGGGCATTGTCTAAAGCATTGACCGGACCGTTGCCGATGGCTGCCGTATGTTCAATATGTCCTCCGACCTTGACCATTATGGTGGCCTCGGCCATAGGGGGCTGGTCTTCTTTGGCCTTGTGGTCCATGACCCGAAACCCCAACAATTGAAAATACCGCTTCTGGGCCCCCAAGGCCCGATTCATCAGCAGCTCGAAGGATCCTTCGGCCCCTTCAAATTGGAAGCCCTGATGTTCCAATACTTTTAGCTGAGACAGGATCTTTAAAACCGACGGTTCCTTACTGGCGATATCCAAGCCGTAGCCCTTGGCCTTGGAAAGAATGTTGCTCCTCCCGGCCAGATCCGAAATCAATACCCGCTGTACGTTCCCCACCAATTCGGGGCGGATGTGCTCGTAGGTTTCCGGGTTTTTTGTCACGGCACTGACATGGATTCCTCCTTTATGAGAGAAAGCACTGGCCCCCACATAGGGTTGATATTTATTGTGGCGGATATTGGCCAGCTCGTTTACAAATCGAGAGACCTCACTGATCATACGTAACTGATCGGGACCAAGAATGGGTATCCCAAGTTTCAATTGCAGATTGGGAATGATCGAGCAGAGATTGGCATTTCCACATCGGTCCCCGAACCCATTGATCGTTCCCTGGATATGGCTGATCCCGCATTCCACCGCAGCCACCACATTGGCCACCGAACATTCGCAGTCATTATGGGCGTGGATGCCAAAGGGGCTGTCCTTGATTTCTTTTTTGACCGCCCGGATAATCAGGACCAATTCGCTGGGCAATGTTCCACCATTGGTATCGCAAAGGACCAGGCAGTCCACCTTGGCCCGTAGGGCTGCCTTTAAAGTGGCCAGGGCGTATTCCGGGTTGGACTTATACCCATCAAAAAAATGTTCGGCATCGTAAAAAAGTTTGTTGACTTTGGGGCGAACCAGAGAAAGGGAATCTTCGATAATCCTGAGGTTTCTTTTTAAGGGTATCCGCAGGGCGTCCCGAACATGGACATCCCAGCTCTTACCGAAGATGGTGATGACCGGGGTTTGGGCCTGGAGTAGGGCCTTCAGGTTGGGGTCTTTCTCCGGTTGGATTTTCGGATTGTGGGTACTTCCGAAGGCCGAGAGGAGGGCCTGTCTCAAGGAGACTCCCTTCATGGTCCGGAAATATTCCCTATCCTTTGGATTGGAGCCCGGCCAGCCTCCTTCGATATAGGTCAGTCCCAATTCATCGAGTTTTTTTGAGATTCGGATTTTGTCTTCCACCGAGAGATTAAAATCCTCGGCCTGGGTTCCGTCTCGAAGGGTGGTATCGTAGATTTCTATCGGCTTCATATGTTTTTAATCCAGTTGACACAAGGTACACGGTTTACGATATATGGTCCACGGTCCACGGTCAACGGTACAAGGTATAAGGTTTGAGGTCTGAAAACTATGATCTTAACCCATTGACCCCGGACCTTATACCGTAATCCTTATGCCTTATCTGTTTGACGTCTCCTGATCCAAATGAAAGACATTGTGCAGGGTTCGTACTGCCAATTCGGTATATTTCTCATTGATGACACAGGAGATCTTAATCTCGGAGGTGGAAATCATCATGATGTTGATCCCTTCTTTGGCCAGGGCCGAGAACATGGTAGTGGCCACTCCTGCGTGGTTGCGCATGCCCAACCCGACAATAGAGACTTTGGCGATATTCTCGTCTCCCATGACCTGTTCGGCCTTGATCTCCTTGGCTATCTTTTTAACGATGTTCATGGTCTTTTTATAATCGATTTTTGGCACTGTAAAGGTTAGATCGGTCAACCCTTCGGCACTGGAATTCTGGATGATCATGTCCACCACTACCCCCGCCTCGGAGATCGGGGTGAAAATCTTGGAAGCGATACCCGGACGATCCGGCACCTTGGTTATCGTAATCCGGGCTTCGTTTTTATTATAAGTCACCCCTGAAACCAAGATTTTTTCCATACTTTTATCTTCTTGAACCACCATAGTTCCCTCCTTATCCGTAAAGGTCGAGCGTACATGTACCGGGACCTTAAATTTTTTGGCAAATTCTACAGATCGAATCTCCAGGACTTTTGCGCCCAGGCTGGCCATTTCCAGCATTTCTTCATAAGAAATTTTTTTCATTTTTCTGGCCTTGGGACAAATATTCGGGTCGGTGGTATAGACCCCCTCCACGTCGGTAAAAATTTCGCATACCTGGGCTTTTAAGGCCGCAGCCACGGCCACGGCAGTGGTATCAGAGCCACCCCGGCCCAGGGTGGTAATATTCCCCTTTTCATCCAATCCCTGAAAACCGGCCACAGCCACAATTTTATCTTTCCGTATCTCTTCCATAATACGCCGGGTATCGATTTCGCAGATCCTGGCCCGGCCGTAGGCATCATCGGTGACAATCTTGACCTGATGGCCTAAAAGGGATATGGCCTTGAAACCCAGGTCCTGGACGGCCATACTAAACAGGGCCACTGAAACCTGTTCTCCTGTTGAGATTAGGGCATCCAATTCCCGTGGATTGGGATTTTCGGTCATTTCATGGGCCAGACGGATCAATTTGTCCGTTTCTCCAGACATGGCCGACAGGACTACCACCATATCGTGGCCTTTTTCCTTCGTCTCAATGACCCGTTTGGCCACATTTCTAATTTTTTCTATTGTACCGACCGAGGTCCCTCCATATTTCTGAACAATCAAGGACATGAAGTTCTTCCTCCTCATCTTGATAATAAGCTGAAAGCTGAAAGCCCAAAGCTAAAAGTTTTTATTCTTGCAGTTTTCAGCCTTGAACTTTGAGCTTACTCTTTTTCATCCGCTGGACCATTTTCCCATAAGCTTTTATTTGGATATGCCGTCTGGTCTCATCCAGTATCCTGAATGAAATATCCAGCCTTTCTTCCAATGAATCTTTTATTCGTTCGGCCCATTCAATAACCGTAATTCCAGGGCCGTCAAAATATTCTTCCAGCCCGAGTTCTTGGAGTTCCTCATCCAGATGAAGGCGGTAACAATCAATATGAAAAAGAGGCACAGGTCCCGGATATTCATTAATTATAGAAAATGAGGGACTGGCTACATAGTCATCTTCAACCCCTAAGCCTTTAGCTAAGCCACGGACCAGGCAGGTCTTGCCGGCCCCTAACTCCCCATAGAGGGCCAAAACATCTCCGGGCTGAAGCAGGGAGGCCAATTTTCGGCCCAGTTGTTCGGTGGCCTCTTCCCCTACAACCACCTCCTCAAGGATGGTTACTTCCAAAGACCCAATCTCTCACTGAGCCAAGGATCGGACAATATCCTTCTTGCCTATTATCCCAATCAGGGTTTTCCCCTCCAGGACAGGGATGGAATAAATATTGTTCTCGGCCATAAACGTGGCTATCTCTCCCACTGGGGTTTCGGGTGTGACGGTTTTGACCGGGGAGGTCATGATATCCCCGGCAACCAAACCCATCATCTTTTTCAATTCCTTCTCGATTTTTTTTCCACTCTCCAGAAACAGGATATAGCCCATTAAATTAACCACAGTAGGCATGTGGAACTTTTTGGTTTGGTTGATAATGTCACTTTCGCAAACTATCCCAACAAGCTCTTGCTTCAGGCTTAGAACAGGCACCCCACTGATACGTTTTTCAGTGAGGAGTTGGGCCACTTCAGAGATAGGTGTGCCTTCTTGAACAGTAACTACTTCACGAGTCATGATGTCTTTGGCCAGGGCCATAAAATGCTCCTAAAAAGGGTCCAAGGGAATGGTCTAAGGTATAAGGCGCAAGGCTTGAGGTTTTGCTTTCCCTCGTGCCTTGTGCCATGGGCCTTATGCTTCCAACTAATTCAGTTTTTCAATAAATCGAATCCATATAACTTTGCCAATTTTTATAACACTGGTTATAGTTTCAATTCCTGTATTAACGGTATGGTTTCTTCTTTCCGGTAACCCCAAAAGCCTTTTAGAGAAATCAGGTCGGGTATTTTATCTAATAATTCCGAAGCCAGAATCCCTTGGCCTCCTCGCTCAAGGGCCAGCCATACCCCTGCCTGTCCATGGAGAAAGACCCCCAAGCAGGCGGACTGTATCAGGGTCAGTCCTTGGGCTAAAAAGCCGAGGATCAAACCGGTTAAAACATCCCCGGTTCCTCCGCTGGCCAATACCGAATGAGATATAGGATTCAGATAGACCGGCCCTTGCGGATCGGCAATGACGGACCTGGCCCCTTTTAAAACCACGACCACTCCATATTTTCTGGAAAATTCCCTTGCTGTTTGTATTCGGTTGGCCTGGATCTCCTCGACGGACTTTCCAGATAAACGGGACATCTCTCCAGGATGAGGGGTTAGAATGGCCCTGCCGGCCAAGGTTGGCAAAACCTTCGGTGATTCAGCCAGGATATTTAAGCCATCAGCATCGATGACCATCGGGATGTCCTTTAACCTTTTCAGTAAACCCAAAATTAGGGACTTTGTTCCTGAGGAGGTAGAAAGGCCGGGTCCAATGGCTACCCCTTTTTTGTCTTTAACTAAAGTTAAGATTCTATCAAGGGCATCAGGACCCAAATGGCCTGGTTCTCCTTCAGGCAGAGGTTCGGTCATGGCCTCGGTCAACTTTATTTCCATGATGACATTCAAACTCTCCGGTATGCCTAGGGTCACTAAACCAGCACCGGCTCGCAAGGCCGCCAAGCAGGTCATGGCCGCAGCCCCGGTTTTCCCTTTGGATCCGGCTAAAACCAGGGCATGGCCATAGGAACCCTTGTGGCCTTCAGGATCCCTTTCGGGCAGAAAAGGGGCCAGGGTACCAGCCTCCAACATTTCGGCGCGATCATTTGGAGCCGGCCAGACGGCAGGAGGGATGCCGATGTCTACCACAAAGAGCCTGCCCACAAAGCGACACCCAGGAAACAAGACTTGACCGATCTTAGGCAAGCCGAAGGTGACGGTCAGGTCGGCCTGGGTACAAAGGCCGAGAGGCCGGCCGCTATCGGAAGACAGGCCGGACGGGATATCGACAGCGACTTTGGGAATGGGCAGTTCATTTATGAAACGGATCAGGTCTCGAAAAAGGCCTTGAACTTCTTTCTCTAATCCGGTGCCCAGAAGGGCATCTACCAAGAGGTCAAAATGCAACATCTCTTGTCTGAGAACAGAAAAATTGGTTGTTTCATTTAATTCAATCAGGGGGACTTTTAACTTGTCGGTTAAAAGGACCTGATGTCCGGCGTCCCCTTTCAGTTCGCTCCTTGGTCCGGTCAAATAGATTTTTACCTTAAGACCCAGCGTATGAAAATAACGGGCTATGGCCAGACCGTCTCCTCCGTTATTCCCTTTTCCACAGAAGACGGCGATAGAACGGGCCTTGGGATACTGATTAAGGATTACCTGGACTACCCCGCGAGCTGAATTTTCCATCAGGACCAATCCCGGCAGCCCGAATTTTTCAATGGTTCGCCGATCCAGTTCTTTCATTTGTTTGGCTGTAGTCAGAATCATAATTAATCACTCTGG
>Ga0209777_10007014_pt1 | contig 12583 bp, 7 predicted proteins | sample FrelakmetHBP12HB_FD_187147 | JGI IMG/M metagenome (GOLD analysis project Ga0209777, IMG submission 187147) | Freshwater lake sediment microbial communities from the University of Notre Dame, USA, for methane emissions studies -HBP12 HB (SPAdes)... | ecosystem: Environmental > Aquatic >... | reverse complement strand
CAATCCGCCGAGTCGGAGATGGGCGTCTTGCCGCCGGGTCCGACTCCCACGAGGCAATCGTCCACCAGCAAGCGCGTGGAGGAATGGTCCCAGGCCAGCGCGACCTTGCTCCAACGTCCTGGGACAATGTGGTAACCACTGGACTGCACAGTCTTGCCGCCGGCATTGCCAACCAGGACCCCCCTTAAACCAACCTTGAGATAGTAGGCATTTTTCTTGAAGAAGACGAAGTTGTCGCCAGCAAAGGTGTAGGAAGCGGGCCGGATATAAGCTTCGAGGTAGCCGCCGTCTTCGCAGTCGTAGTCCGGCTCGGCGCCCAAGTCCACAAAGCAATTCTCGCGCAGGCGGGCGCACTTGCCCACTTTGCCCTCGGGGAACGACTCGGCGCCGCGCATGATCGCATTATGGTATGCGCCGGTCGTTCTGCCGAAATCGCTGCGGTCCTCAAAGTGCCAGAATCCGACCGTGTGGTAAACCCACGGCACGATGCGCCGCTTCTGGACGTCTATCTCCACGAAGGCGGGCGCGTTGGCGCTTATGGCAGCGTTGCGGGCCTGCCGCAGCGCCACGTCCAGATCGGCCGCCGCGGCCTGTTCCCTGAATACGCGGCTCATGCGCACATAGGCCCCGATGCTGATAGCCATCATCATGGAGAGGATAGCCAGCACGGACAGCAGTTCCAGGAGTGTCACGCCGAGCACTGAGTACTGAGTACTGAGTACTGAGTACTGAGTTCTTAGCAACGGCGACCGCATTTGTTCTGCCCTTCGCCTTCTGGCCTGGCACTCGTCACCCGGCACTCGTCACCTGTCACTTGTCAGCCTGTCGTTCAGGGCCTCAGCGCTCTGGAACGTTTGGTCGCGCTGCGGTCCTCAGCTTCGGGACTGTTTTTGTCCCAGTTCACAAGGTCATCACTGTGTCTTTCGCCGCCTTCGTAAATGCCGTTCGCGCCTGCCGAGATCAGGCGGTAAGTGTGCTTATTGGGGTTCCGGCTGCCGTAGTCACGATGATGCAGATAACGCAGGGGATGGCCAAAAGCATCGGCGATCTCAAGCTCCCCGTTGCGGTTTGAATCACAGGTGCGTACGTCCGCGGTATCCACCAGATAAGGCCCTTCCTTCTTCTCGGTCCGCAGGCAGCGATAAAGGTTCTCCGAGCCACGGATGCCCATTTCATCGCCATCCGACGGCGGATAGTCCTGGAAGTCCATCGCGTAGCGCTCAAGCATCCCCTCCAGGAGCTTCATGGTGGCCAAGGTGGCCTTCTCGTTGGCGGTGCGGCGCGCGGCTCCCAAGGCCCCCAGCACCAGTCCTGCGAGGATAGAAATGATGGCGATGACCACCAGCATTTCGACCAAGGTGAAACCGCGCCGCGTGCTCATGGTACAGGCTTGCCTTTCTCTTCCGCGGGCTTTGGCTTGTTGTCAGGCTCCGGCTTTTTCCCGGCGTCGGGCTTCTTGTCGCCGGGCGGCCCGGGCGGCTTCTTGTCCTCGTCAACATTGAGTTTTATGGCCCCAGACTCCTTCTCGACCGCCTGAGCGCCCCGCATGACGAGCACAATGTTGTCCACGGCCGCCTGCACGGCCTCCTTGGGCGGCGTCTGAACAAAGACGCCCGCGGTGATGCGGGCCAGTTTCTGCAGAACCACGGTCAGGTCGGCGATCTTCTTGCCATTGATCCACAGGCGCAGCTTCCCGTTCCTCAAATCGTCAGTATCCATACCCAGCCGCACGCGGCCTTCGACAGGCCATTCCTGTCTCAGGCTCTGCCAGGCCGGAGGCTGGCCGCCGTAGTCCTTGAAGCGGACTTTGATCTCGTTGCTCTCATCCTTGCCGAACTCGACCTCAAAAGTGGCCCCGGCCAGGGCGGCGGAGCCAATCCGCAGGCCAAAGGAAACCGGGCTTTGCGGCTGTATGTCCATGTCCGCCTCCAGCCGCACGAATTCCTCGGACTTCAGTTCCCTGTAGAACTCGACCTTGCCGCCTTGCGCCGCGCCCTGCTGACCACTGAAGACCAACTGGCCATTTATGATGCTGGGCTTGACCGCGCCCCCGGCGCGCACCCGCCACTGCGGCGGCATCTGATTGTCGGAGAACGTCAGATACTCCAGTGACATGTTCTCCTGGGCGTAGATTTTTTCGAGCGCCTCGGCAGCGTAGTTGCACGCGCCATCAACCGCGAGGGCCTGCTGGAAGAACTCGATCGCCGAGCTCTTATTGGTCTCGGCATTGGCGATGTAACCCAGTCCGCAGAGGGCCGAGACATTGCGCCGGTCCAGATTGCGCGCTTCGTGGAATTCCTGGGTAGCTTCCTCAAAACGCTTCTTCTTCAGCAGCGCCAGGCCCTTGCCGGCATGGTATTCACCATTTGAGCCATCAATCTTGATGGCCTCCGAGTAGGCCTCCAGCGCCGGATCCCATTTGTCCAGCTTCAGCGAAACGGCGCCCACGGCGGCATGCACGGGAGCGTAACGCGGCGCCAGTTTGGCGGCGTTGCGGAAAGCCTTCTCCGCGCCTGCATAATCGCCAGAGCGAAACTTGCGCTCGCCGATAAAGTACTGCAGGTACGAATCCTGCGGGTCCGAGTCGAGGAACTCGGCGTACTTGGCCCTGGCCTCCTCGCGCTTCTGTTTGGCGGCGGCCAGCCCATCCACCGTGTCCAGCGCCTCGTCCAGTTTAGCCCCGCGCTCCAGCGCCGCGATGCCGGCCAGCACCAGGCGCGGCTGGTTGTTCTTCTCGTTGAGCGCCTCCTTGGCCTTGGCGGCGAAAGCCGCCAGGGAGTCCCGGTCGCCGGCCAACAGTCTGGCGAAGGCCTCCAGTTCGATGGCCTCAGCGCAGTGGTTGTCAAAGTTGAGAGCCGACTCGGCCTCACTGTAGCCCTCGTCGAGCTTCCCGGTCATCACTTTCACGGCAGCGAGGCCGAGCTTGGCGGTAACTTTCTTGGGATCGAGCGTGAGCGCATCCTTGAAGCTCTGCTCCGCCTGCTGAAATTCGCCTTGCTTGAGCAAGACGTTGCCCTGCCCCACCAGGGCGGCCACGTTCTTGGGGTCCTTGGCCAAAGCCGTGATGAAGAGTTCGCGCGCCCTTTCCGGATGGCCCGAGCGCAGGAGGAAATCCGCGTACGTCACTACGATCTCCTGGCTGTCCGGGGCCAACTGGAAGGCCTTGGCCAGGTCGTTTTCCGCGGCCCCAGGATTTTCCAGGTTTGCCTTCCCGCGTTGCAGGTAGCTGCGCCCCTGGGTGGGCGCCACGCTCACCAGCGTCTCGGCCACTTTAAGCGCGAGGCCGGGCTGGCCGGTTTGGAGATAGAGGTCACTGAGGAAGGCCAGCAAGTCCGGGTTTCTGGCGGCTGTTTGCTTCTCCAGCATCTCAATGATCCTGGGCGTCAGCACCGGGTAATCACTCACTCCTTCTTTGGCAACTTGCAGGAGCATGTCCGGCTTGCCGGCGTACTTCTCTTGCAGGGTCTGCAGTTCGGCATCCGGCGTGGCTTTTTTATACAGATGCCTCACCTCGGACATGTTGAATATCCTGACGGTGTTGCTCTTGATGTCTCTGATCTTTTTCACTTCGGGATCGTCTGTATCAATGAGGATGCCCTTGATGGGAGTGCCGTCCTTGAAGTAAACCTCATCGTATGGACGAATGTTGAAGAGCTTACCTTCCCCTGCGCTGCTGCCGGGACTGAGAAGAAGGGCTGAGAAGCCAAGAAACAGAAAAGGCATTAGACTTTGGGCCTTAGGCTTTCGGAAAAGCCCGCCGTCCAAGAGCCCAACGCCCACGGCCCAATGCCCAAAGCCTCTTTTCGTTTCCACGTTCTACAGGTCTTCCTTTCGGGACCACCCTCACGTTGGACGAGTTGCAAGTTTTGGATGCTGCAACATTTAGAAGTTCTTATCCCCTGTGCGGGAGAGTCCCTCGGGCGTACCTGGAGCTTTGGCAGAGGTCTTGGCATCTCCCGTCTTGGGGGGCGCCCGTGGGTCCAGCGGTGCGGCCGGCCCGGTTCTTGGTGGCGCTTTCTGGTCTGGCACAGGGGCGAGCGGCCCAGGTTTGGGAGGTGTTTTCGGGTCGGGTACAAGACCGACCGGCTGATTGGGCGCGGCATTGGCAACACCGACGGGCGGGAACTCATCGCCAAAACGCGGCAGTTTCTGCGTGCCTTCCAGGGCGGGGCCTGGTTCGGGCAGAAGCTGAGGCGACCGCATAACAGCGGCGGGAGGCAGAGGCAAGTCAACCGCAGAGAACTGCTTCACTTCAATCTTCTTGACGAGTATGTACCGATCCGGGCCGGCGTACTGCGCGCCGTCGTCGGGCATGAAGAAGACTTCCTTGCTGTTGGCGGTCAAGCTCTTGTTGTCCAGTGGCACCAGGACGGAGCGCCTGTGAAGTTCCTCGGACACCTTCGGCAGTTCCTGGCGCGGGTTAAGGCACGCCGCCCCCACCGCAACAAGTACGGCCAATCCCAGCAATATGCGGCCCAACTGCTCGTCAATGAGGCGCAGCATGTTTACCACCCCTTCAGATCAACTTTCCGTCCTGCACCAGGCCTGTCATCTTCGCCTTTTACGACGATGCCCTGCTCACGCACGTAGTTTTCATTGAGCAACCCGGACATGGCCACCGCTGCGTCAACCAAGCCTGAGCCGGGGTCTTTGGCGGCCACACTGAAACCGCGCAGGCACAAGTAACCATGGTCCTGTACGCTTGGCTGCTGCAACTCAAAGAGGAGCTTGCCCATGGACTTCTCAGGAAGCTGGACTGAGACTTTCATCGGGAACTGGACGATGCGGCTGGCACCGATTGGTGCTGGGGCCTTCGACGCGCCTTTCTTGGCCGGCGGGGCAGGATCTGCTCCTTCTTCAGGCTGATTGGCTTCGTCGGCCTCCGTGAAGATCATGCGGGGAGAGTAATGCTTGATCCAAGTGATCCGTGTCACGCCGGCCTTCGAACAGGCGTTGATGAACGTGTCCGCCATGAAAAGGCGCAGCAGTTTCACGGACACCGGGTCATCACCGGCCCTGTCGCCAATGATGCCCAAACCGTTGGGGACGGGTATGTGCAGCACGTCATTGGAGCGGGCCTGCGTTTTCTTGATCATCTGGTCGAGATAGTTGTTGGGATCCCCTCCCCCTGCGGCCTGGATGGTGAAAGGGTGCAGCCACTGGGGAATACCGAGTTCAATCCTCTGGAGCGTCTGCAAGTTGGCGCTGAGCAATCTGCCGTTCTCATCAAGCGCTTTCTCCGCGTCCTTCTTTGGCAGCAGCCCCGCCTTCACTAGGTAATGCTTCTCCCAGTCCGTGCTGGCGGCGTCGGCCTCCGCAAGTTTGGCTGAGTAATCCGACCAGTTGCTGCGCACAGAGGCGAGATAGACGATCAGCCAAAGAGCAAGGGCTCCGGCCGCTCCCAAGAATAAGTGTTTATTCCGCAACAGCATTCGTCATTGGTCCTTTGTCATCCGTCACCTGTCACTTGTCACCTGCCATCTCTCATTACCGAGGTGCAAGCTTAAGCTGTCCCCCTGGCCCTGGGGCCGTGCCTGCCTTGGGGGCTGGACCCGGCAAGGCCCCGAGCACCCTAGGCGGCTCCTTGTCATCCTGGAGGTAAATCTTGAACTGGAACAACTTGGTGCCCTGCTTGGCAGGCTTCTCCTCGTCCGGGACCATCTCCTTTTCCACTATCTTCACGCCGGGCACTTCGAGCAGCTTCTTGCGCAAGACCTCCCAAGTCTCGTTGAACTTGACACCTGGATAGGCTTCGACCTCGTAGTATCCAATGGCGGAGAACTCCCGGACCGGTTCGTCAACCGCATCCCAACTGGCTCCGCCCAAGCCCGGTCCGCCCATATCATCCCTTTTGGCGGGGCCGAGATAAGTGTACATGATGTCCTTTGGGTTCTCAGCACGCAGAACCGAAAAGAGCTTCAGGTAGATGCGGCCCATGCGCGTCAGCCGGGCGTAATAATCCGCCTTGCGCGCCAGCTGCTGGTTCTGCTGCAGCGCCTTCTGGAAATCCGCCTTCTGCTGTTTGGCCTCCAGTTTGTACTGCTCAAACAACTCGGCACGCGCGGCGGCCGTAGTGACCGCTTGGGAGGAGTTCTGAATGGGCACGATGAGCCCCAGCAGCAACACGATTGCGGCCGCCATGCCGAAGACGGTCTTGCGCCAGAAGTGGCGCTGCTTGACCAGTTTCTCCGGAAGCAACGAAAAATGGAAGCTGCCGGGGTCGGCATCCACGATGGCCAGGCCCAGAGCCACGGCCATGTCCGGGACTTCTCCTTCAAAGCAGCGCGCGCTGGCGGCATCCACCTTGCGCAAGTCCAGGCCGCTGGCAAGATCCAGCACCTGGACGGGGCGGCCGATTTTCTTTTCGAGGTACTCACGCAAGCCGTTCAGGCGCGCGCCGCCGCCCGAGAGGATGACGCGGTTGTAGTCCAGCTTCGGCAGCCGGGCCTGCGTCCGGCAGAACATGACCGACGAACGGATGGCGCCGGCGATGTTCTCGGCGCCTTCTCTCAGCGCCCCCTGGAATTGCAGTTCCTGTTTGCTGGGAAGCTGCGCGCCCTCCGGGTACAAGCGCGCCCGCTGGTGTTTGAACTCAGCCGCCTTAGTCATGCCGATCTTCAGCAGCTTGTCCAGCGCCACGGTGAATCTCTTGCCGCCGCCGGGCGCGCTGCGCGCGAAGTACAGGCGGTTCTCTTCGAGGATCGCGACCTCGAGCAGCTCGTGGCCTACCTCGACCAACACCACGGTTTCCTTCTCGGGAATCTTCTGCGTGCGCAGATAAGTGTTCACCAGCCCGAAACAGGCGGGCGTGATGCCGTTGGCCGTCAAGCCCGCGGATTTCAACGCAGAGTTTACTCCGAACAGATAATCGTTCTTGCAGAGGCCGGCCATGAGGACCAGGTCGCCGCGCAGGCCGGTGGGAACGTCCAGTATACGGTAGTCATAGGTAACGGCCGGCGTTTCACCGCCGCCCTTGGCGGTCAGCTTGCCGCCGACTTCCATGTCAATGAACATCTTCAGCTTGGCGGGCACCATCGGCGGGGGGGTGAGATACTTGAGCAGCACCTCGCGTCCGGAAATGCCCACGGTGCCGCTGCGGCCTAAGCCGGCCTGCTTCAGCTCCAGGCCAAGGGCCTCGGGAATGACCATGCTGCCGGTGCCGTCGTCGGGCAGGTCCACGCCCAGGTCGGGCTTGCGTGGAATCTTGTGCGCTCCGGTCACCGTGACCGTGCCGCCCGACACGCGGGCTTGCACGACCTTTATGTATTCAGTCCCGATGTCTATCCCGACGCCGGTGGCCATGCAGCCTTTCCTTCGCAGCGCAGGCTTCCAGCCTGCCGTCATTGGGGACGCGCTTCCCCGCCCTCGTCCCACCTGTTTCCAGTGTACCGGATTCAGGCCGAGTGTAAAGCTGCCTACACCGCCAGCGGATGAAAATGCTTGGCTGCCTCGGCTACATTGCGCAACAACATGGTGACCGTAAGCGGCCCCACGCCGCCCGGCACGGGGGTAATCCACCGCGCCACTTCCTTCACGCCCTCAAAGTCCACATCCCCCACGAACTTGTGCAGCGGCTTGCCCTTCTCGTCCAGAGCCGGTTGGCCGTTGCCATCGAGAACCGGCACGCGGTTGACGCCTACGTCCACCACCAGAGCCCCCGGTTTTACCATCGGCACAGTGATGAGGCCTGCCTTGCCCACCGCCACCACCAGCACGTCAGCGCGGCGCGTGTGGCAGGCCAGATCACGAGTGGCAATGTGGCAGGTGGTTACGGTGCAAAAATCGTGCAGCATCATCAAAGAGATGGGTTTGCCGACAATCTGACTGTGCCCGACCACAGTGCATTCCTTGCCGCGCAGCTCCACCCCCGTGGACTTGATTATCTGATACGCCGCCATGGCCGTGCAGGGCGCGTGATGCCCGATGCCGTAGACCAGCAGGCCCAGGTTCACCGGGTGTACTCCTTCTGCGTCTTTGTTCGGATGAATGGCACGCTGGCAGACGAAGGCGTCTATGCGCGCCGGCAGCGGCAGCTCCAGGATGATCCCCGTCACCTCGGGCGCGGCGTTCAGTTCATGTATCCGGTGCAGCAGTCCTGTCTGGCTTATGGTGTCGGACAGCTTAACGACGGCGAAATCAATGCCCAACGCCGAGCAGACCCGGCGCTGGCTCTTCACGTACAGGAGCGACTCGGGTTTCTCCCCGACCTGAATACAGGCCAGACGCACGACCTTGCCGGACTCGCGCAGCGCCTTCACCTCCCGCGCGATCTCCGCACGGAACTGTTCGGCCAAGTGGACGCCTTCTATGATCTCGGCGCTCATCGGCTCTTAGTTTAAGGGCAAAACGCGAAACGTAAAACGTGAAACGTGAAGAGCAGGGATTTTTGATTCTAGATTTTCGATTTTCGATTGCCTCGCGCTGGCAGTTGAAGTAGAAAATCGCAAATCGAAAATCGAAAATCGAAAATCCATCTTTGGGTCGCCTTTGGGTTGGCCGGGCTGTGTGTACTGGTGCTTCTTAAGGCCGGCCCCCACGGCGGTCGCTCAATCCCAAATCCAAGATCCAAAATCCGGAATGCCGAGGCTTATGCGGGTTCGCAGAACTGCTGCGAGTGCCATGCGCAGGCGTTTGAGCTGTGGAAGAACTCCCACCACGCCCTCGCCGAGCGTCCCGTTGACGAGGCCCTTGACAAGGCCGCCTTCTATCCGCCCCGTGAGATCAAACACGCTTCTCAGACCTCCAAGACGCAGTTCAGCGCGGGGCGAATGGAACTGGTCGCGGCCGCCTTGGATGGCCGGATCAAGCCCCGGCCGGTCGAGCGGGTCATCGGAGTCCAGCCCCTTCACCAGTTTCTGGTGGCTGAACCCGGCGGGCGATATCAGGTAACCGAACTGGCTGTGGATACGGAGAAAAATGAATGGTTTGATGTTTTCGGCAACGAAGACCGGCAACCGGGGGAATGGGGGCACTGGACTGGCCGCGGCATGTCCTGGAATTCGATGTGCGCCGCCTGCCATAACACGCGCGTCCAGAAGAACTACAAGCTGTCCTCTGACAGCTATGAGACGACCGTGGCTGAGGGCGGCGTGGGGTGCGAGGCCTGTCACGGCCCTATGGCTGAACATGCCGCCTGGCAAGAAGCACACGCTCAGAGCCGGCCGCGCCCAAGCGATCCGGCTCTGACGCGATTCTTCAGCGACACGTGGCTCTCCGTCTGCGGCTCGTGTCATGCGCGCCGCTCCGATCTGACCGGCGCTTTCAGGCCTGGCGCCGACTTCCTCGACCATTTCTCACCGGCCCTGCCGGACGAAACGGAAACCTACTACCCGGACGGCCAGGTGCGCGACGAGGATTTCGAATACGGCTCTTTTCTCGGCAGCCGCATGTACGGACTGGGCGTGCGTTGCCTGCACTGCCACGACCCGCACAGCGGCAAGACGCGAACGGCCGACAACCTGCTGTGCTTCCAGTGCCACGGCGGAAAAATTGACCCCGAGCAGCACTCCCACCATAGGCCCGACACTCCGGGCAGCTTCTGCGTGGACTGCCACATGCCGCAGACCGCGTACATGCAGCGGCACTTGCGGCGCGACCACGGACTAACCATCCCGGACCCCCTGCTTACCAAGGAGCATGGCATCCCGAACGCCTGCTCACGCTGCCACGACGATAAGCCCGTGGAGTGGAGCATTGAATACGCCCAGCAGTGGTATGGCCAGAAGCTCGACCGTCCTACACAAAGACGGGCGCGCTGCCTGGCCGAGGCGCGCGCCGGCAGCGCTGGCGCTCTGAGCAGTATGGCCAAGCTGACGCGGGAGGAGGAGTTTAAGAGCCCCTTCTGGAAAGCGGTGGCGGCGGGGGTTTTGCCCCTGGGCAACCTTTTAGACGCTTCGCAGGAAGAAGCACGCAACGTACTGCTGGAATGGGCCGGGGACCCCGCGCCCCTGGTGCGGGCAGTGTCCGCCCGGTCGCTGAATCAGTACGCTGGGGATGCCGCCGTGAACGCAGCGTTGCGCAGGCTGCTTGAGGACCCGGTCCGCCTGGTCCGCGTAGAAGCGGCCTGGGCGCTGCACGCGGAAGTGCCGCTCGAATCGCGCGCGGGACAGGACCTCTGCAACTTCCTGGACCAGAGCGCGGACCAACCCGCCGGCCTGCTGCAGGCCGCAGTGCTGAAACTGGATCGCGGCAACTCAGCCGCCGCCCTGCCTCTTCTCCGTCAGGCCATCGCGTGGGACGGCCGCTCAGCGCCATTGCGCCATGCCTACGCCACAGCACTGAGCCTGACCGGGGACAGTGCGGAGGCGGCGCGGCAACTTGAGCAAGCCTGCCAAAGTGAGCCGCGCAATGCAGGTCTCCGTTTCGACTGGGGTTTGGCGTTGGGCGAGACCGGGGAGCTCGAGCGGGCCTTGGAAACCTTTCGTAAAGCCGTGGCGCTCGACCCGCGTTTCGCGCGCGCGTGGTACAACCTGGGCCTGGCGGCTTCGCACTTGGGCAAGACTGCCGAAGCCGTAGAGGCTTTGCAACGCGCCGAAAGACTGGAGCCTGACAGCGCGGACTTCTCCTATGCCCTGGCCATAGTGCAGTCCAATGCAGGCCAGGCGGCCGAAGCCCGCGCGGCAGCCGAGCGCGCCCTGCGCAGCAGCAAGAACACACATAAGGAGGCGCAGGAACTGCTGAAGCGGCTGGAGCCGAAGTAGCCACGTTAAAACCGTTTCAGGTTTCTGGTTTCATGCTTCAGGTTAGCCGCGGCACAGTGTGAACCTGCAACCTGAAACGTGAAACCTGAAACTCTGTTTCACCACCTACTCCCGCGCCAGGAAAACCAATTCCGAACTCTCAGTCTCCGGCAACCTCACAGGCAAACCGTTCTGCATCAACTCGGCGCCCGACAGCGTGAGCGGCTGGCTCGATCCATCCTCGAACGTGAGCTTGTAGCGTGCCGCGGCATCCAGCCCCGGCAGCTTGAAGACGTGGCTCTCCTCTTCGTTCTTCCCGCGGAAGGCAAAGAGCACTCCACTGCCGCCTTGCGGATTCACGTACAAGATGCCGTCCCAACGCTTGCCATCAGGGCGCTCGGAGACGTGATACAGATTGCCGTTGTTGATCAGCGGCCGGAGTTTCTGCTTGTATATTTCGAACTGTTTCTTTGCGGCCGCGCGCTGTTCCGGCGTCCAGGCGTTCATGTCCAGCATTATCGTGCACCAGCCCATCATGCCGCTGCGCAGCATGTAAACCAGGTTGGCCAGGGTCTTCCCGGGGTGGTTGGCGATATAGCATTCGCACATCGCGGGCGGCAGCGCGTAGGATGTATCGTAGAAGGCCCGCCGGTTGGAGAGGGGATCATAGGTGTCGGTGATGCTGGTGTAGTGCGTCCGGCGGGCCACGCCGTAGTCCACCATGTGCCCGCCGTTCACGCAGTTCTCGAAGAGCAGACCGGGATTCTCCGCGCGCAGCGTGTCATAAATGCGGTAGTAAGCGCGCGCGGCCTGGCAGGCCACATCGAGCGGCGAAGCGGTGTGGCGGTGGTTCTCGCGGCTGCAAGCGGCCACGATCATGGGCTGGTCGTGTTCAACCAGGTCGAGCTTGTACTCCTTGGTCATTCGGCGCAGCTCGCGCAAACACCATTCTTCCGCCTGGGGCGCGGCCAGGCACACGTCCGCGCCAGTAAAATCCGAGTTCCGCCACTTCTCCTCATAGTCTCGCGTGAACCAGGATTTCATGGCCGGATCGGATACAGAGAGGACGCTGTCTTTGCCGGCAACACCCGCGCTGTGGCCGCCCTGGGTCCAGCCGATCCACAGGCCAAACTTCAGGCCTTGGGCGTGCGTGTAGTCTGCGATGGGGCCGAGCCCCTCGGGAAACTTGCGCGCATCGGGATGCCAGTCGCCCACGCCGCGAAACCAGCCGGCGTCAATGTGGTACAACTCAAGGCCCATGGCAGCCGATGAGTCTATCATCTGCCGCGCGAGCTTCTCAGCCACTGCCATGCCGCTCCCCCAGGAGTTGTTCGTCAACAGCGGCAGCTCAGGCACGGGGCCGGGCGGCCGCACGTGCGCCTGCACCCAACGCCGCAAGCGGTTGGCGCCGTCGTCCACCTCGCCTTTGTAGCAGCCCACAAAGACCGTCGGCGCCTCGAATGTTGCTCCCGGAGCCAGCCGCGTGCGGAAGCCGGCCTCTTGTTTATCATCGGAGCCCAGGCCCAGCGAGACTTCCAGGGCTTGGACTGCCTGCTGGTCCGCGCCCGCGGCGCGCAGGGCGATGCGCACGATGCCGGAGAACTCGATGCCCACGTAGAGTCCTTCTTCTCCTTCGACATCCTGAATACTGCTCCACGGGATGCCCTCACGCGGAGTTTCGCTGGCGTAGGGGCGGGACACCAAAGAGGCCGTGAATCCGGGAGTCACAGCCTGGCGGTGAGTTCCGGCGGCCGTGGGCGTGTTGGCGCCTTTCTCCACCCACCAGTGCTCCAGCGTGTGGCCGGGGGCAGGCTGCACGAGGAAGACCAGGCTTTTCTGCAACGGCAGGAGCACGGGCGCCCGGCCGGTGTTTTTGATGGCGATACTGTGTTCACAGGACCAGG
>Ga0209777_10007013_pt1 | contig 12583 bp, 10 predicted proteins | sample FrelakmetHBP12HB_FD_187147 | JGI IMG/M metagenome (GOLD analysis project Ga0209777, IMG submission 187147) | Freshwater lake sediment microbial communities from the University of Notre Dame, USA, for methane emissions studies -HBP12 HB (SPAdes)... | ecosystem: Environmental > Aquatic >... | reverse complement strand
AAAAGCAGATGGAGCGACCACCAAAGGTTCCTGAGCTTTTCGTTGCCTGTCGATAGAAACATCCAACCGCAACCCCCGTTTTTGCAATTCGCTTGCGACAGAGGCCTGCTCAATAAAAGTCACACTGTGCCCAGCCAGTGAAAGAGAACCGCCAACATAGGTGCCGATTGCCCCGGCGCCGAAAACCAGCACCGAGATTGGTTTCACATCATCCATTAAAAATCCTCCAAAAATCTGGTTGTTCAGATTGCTTAAATACCCTGATTATATAGGAATGTCTGTGTATTCGAGGGACGAGGGTTATCATTCTCTTCTTTTTGATGTCCTTATCAATCATCTTCCAGTCAAATTCTGTTTGGGACGAGGTGGTTGCATCTGTTACTGGGATCATCGTAATCTGCCGGAAACCTGTATACATCAAGATCGCATCCATCAATCCGGCTGCAACCTTCCAATCAGGTAGTCCGCTCCACGCCCAAGGCAGACACAAACCCATCGGTGCAATCAGGATAAAGCTTATTATGCGATTGAATCGCCCGTGTTAGTGACAGAAATTGATAGATATGAGCCCCGCGTTTGCAAGAATCGGGAGAAGGAGAAAATGGAGACGTTAAAAGCAAATGGTAACGGTTTGGAAAGGGTAGGAATATTTTGCAAAGAGATGCCTTCAATGCGAGGGTGTGAACTGCTATATATCCGAAAAATATAACACGGATTCAGTAACATCGGTGCGAATCCCGATCATAATTCCAATCCTTGCTATTAATGGGTTGTCAAAAAACTATTACGGTATAGTAATGATGGCCCATCATTATTCAACTTGTTTCCCATGCCCACCAGCGTTACAATCAATTGAATACCTGGAGGTACCATGTCCCGTTACCCCATTACCATCGATCAAGAAACAGTTCAAATAGGTTCGGCTAGAGAATTGGCGGTTGCTCTGGATGTACTGCAAGGGCAATATGACCGGGTCGTGCTGACCCAGTTGCAGCCTCATCTGGCACAAATCATTCCGCAAGCCAGCCAACTTCTCACCGTGATGAAATCCCTTTCTGCAGATGATCAGGTATTTCTCATTCAGGCGCTTCATGGAAACCTGGCCAGGATTATGCAGGATGCGTCGCATTTGCGTGACCTGCTGGCCACCCTGGCTGAAGAGAAAGTTGAGACCACACTGTTGCAAACCCTGGGTTCGAACGGACTGCGGTCCCTTATCCTAAACGCTGAAGAAATGGCCGAGGTGTTGGAATGGGTCTACGGGCACACCGATCAGCTGGCATTGGAACTGCTCGGCCTGGACTATGTACGAAACCTCTCTCGTGAGGCAGCCGATCTAAGCGCAATCCTTCATAGCCTGGATTCCAGCTTGCAAGCCAAACTGGTCGACCAGCTTGGTTGGGAATTCTGCCTGGGTCTAGTTCGAGACGGGCGTGACCTGGCATATTTATTGCGAGCCCTTCCCTCCGCCGTCAGCGAGCGACTACTGAAGCATTACAACCCAGTACAACTGACCAGATTGATCGGTAACTCACGCGACTGGAAGTATCTCTATCAGCGCCTGGAGCCGGAAGAAGCAGACTTCATTACGGATTTACTTGGACTGGAACCCAAGAGGAGGAATTCCCATGCCTCATGAACAGATTCCCACCTGGACTCGCAACCCTGTTACACCCGGATCACTTACTCCTCTCAAGGGAAGCAAATACAAACTGATCGACGGACACTTGCATGTTGTAAATTTCATCCAGGAAACGCCGGGCGGCGAAAATCTTTTAGACCATATGGATCGGTCCAACATTGGAAAAACCGTGATCTTTGGGCTACCTGTCAGTAAAATGTGGACTTCCTATGACCGGGAAGGGCCAGATTATTATCTGGCCAGCGATTCCCCATGTTACTATTACGCTTATACAGACGTGATTGTGGCCGAAATGGTGCGCTCCTTGCCGGCTGACCGGCAGGAACGCCTATACCCGCTTATCTGCGGATTCAACCCGACCGATGGCTATGCGTTTCGCCATATCGAGCGGCTTTTTGCCCAATATCCGGATGTCTGGGGTGGAGTTGGTGAAGTGCTACTCCGCCATGACGATCTGACCGCCTTCACCTTCGGTGAGAATGCCCGTGCCAATCACCGTGCGCTCTGGCCGGTCTACCAATTCGCGGCTGACCATGACTTGCCCGTCCTTCTACACCAAAACATCACTTCCGTCACCAAAAACGACCACCCGGTCTACCTGTGGGAACTTGAAGAAGCAGTGGCTGAATTCCCGCGCACCCGTATCGTCTTTGCCCACTGCGGAATGTCGCGCCGGGTCAATGTTCCATTTTATTACCAGATGGTGGACCGTTTGCTGGCGCAGTACTCCAACCTGTACGTGGATTACTCGTGGATCATATACGATGTGGTAATTTGTCCGGATGGCAAGCCCAGCCCGGATTGGGTGGCTCTCACCGAGAAATACAGCGACCGCATCTGTCTCGGATCGGATCTGGTGGCCCGTTTCGAGCGGATGGGTCCGGAATTGCAGCGCTACGATGTATTCCTGGACCAGCTCAGCGAGACCGCTCGCGTGAACCTGTGCTGGAATACCGCCGAACGGTTGTATGGAAGGAACAAAGGCAAGGTCAAAGCCCGGCCCGCCATTTCCGTGCCGGAATGGAAAATTCCGGGCCCTTGACCCTTAGAACGCCCAATACTTTCAACAATCCATCAGGAGAGTAATTATCTTGATTTCAGGTTACCTGTACCATAAGCATGGGAGGCTCCCAATGATGCATAAAGTTGCAACAATCTTTTTTTGCTTTCTTCTAGGCGGCTTGGCTGCATGCACGCCCATGCCCACAACCACCCTACCTGCAACTGAAACAATACCTCCATTGGCTACTCCTCTCCCCACTACGACTTCAACGCCGTTTCCTTCACCTACAACAAGTCCGGTTCCTACGCTGACCGTTCGTCCGATGGTACCTGATTTTAGCCATATCATTATGATCGTTTTCGAGAACCACGAGTTTGACTCGGTGGTTGGGAATCGATCAATGCCGGTTTACAACCAGTATATAAATGAAAATACTCTTCTGACACAGTATTATGCCATTACGCATCCCAGCCTGCCCAATTATTTGGCCCTTTTCGGCGGAGATACTTTTGGGATTACTTCTGACTGCGAAAAATGCTTTGTCAAGGCAAATAATTTGGCTGACCAAATTGAAGCCAGTGGTCGCACCTGGCGCGCTTACTTTCAGGATATGCCGCATCCTTGTTTTGTTATGGACACTGCTATCTACGTTCAGAAGCACAATCCATTTATGTACTTTGATTCCATCCGCCTGGACGCAACCCGTTGCGATCGGTCTGTCGTGCCATTCCCGCAGCTGGAAACGGACCTGGCTGCCGGGAATTTGCCCAATTTTGTTTATATTATGCCCAATAGCTGTGTTTCAACGGATGATATTTATAGCAATCCGGATTGCAACCTGAGTTTGGCGGATGGCTGGCTGGAGGGAGTTATTAGTATGTTGATGGATTACCTGAACCCGAGAGCCGCCAGTGAACCTTACTTGATCATCTTGACCTGGGATGAAGGCCAGGGCAGCCATACCTGCTGCGGACTGCCGGCGAAAGCCGGCGGACGTGTGCCGACTGTTCTGATCTCGCCTCAGGTGAAGAGCGGCTTTAGGGATAATACTCCTTACACACATTATTCTTTAATAAAAACCATCGAAACTGCCTGGGGTTTGTCTTACCTAGGTCATGCCGCGGATGAGAATAACGTTCTGATCACTGCTCCGTGGAAATGATTTTTATCTGATTTCCCGGAGCCTTCCGGGTGAGCGAAATCAGTTAATAATTTTTTATGTATATTCCTCTCACCACTCACTCTGCCTATTCCCTCCAGGAAGGTCTGGCCATGCCTGCCGAATTGGTTCAGGCTGCCCTGGCGGACGGCTTACCAGCAATCGGCCTCACCGATCATCGTCTGCTGACCGGTTCGATAGAGTTCGTGATCGCGTGCCAAAAAGCGGGGATTCAACCTGTTCTGGGGCTGGAAATCGATCTGGAGACTGGTCCCTTGTCACTCCTGGCTATGAGCTTGTCGGGTTGGTCAAGCCTTTGCACCCTAAGCAGCGCACTAGCCCTGCGATCCGATCCCACCCTAGCATGCCCGCTTGACATGCTGTCAACCTATTCTCGGGATTTAATTGCTATCACCGGCAACCTGAATGATCCTACCAAAAAGCAGGTTCGGGCTCTCCGGGAAATCTACCCTAATGCCCTCTATCTTGGCTTAAAAAATCCAACCCAGGCGTTCCCGCTTTCTCACCTGGGTCGCCGCCTATCTCTGCCACTGGTAGTAACCCAGCCCGTCTATTACCTTACTCCTAATGATATTGGCTTGCAGCGCACGCTTTCAGCCATCCGCCTAAACCTGCCGGTAGAGCAACTCCCTGCAGGTGCAAGCGCTCCGGTAGAGGCGTATTTCATCAATTCTCGCGAGATCGAAAGACGCTACAAGGGTTTCCGGGCAGCTCTGACAGCCAGCCTTGAGATTGTAGAGCGTTGCAAAGTCGACTTGCCGTTAGGAAAAGCCCAGATGCCGATCGTCCCGTTGCCACCCGGTGTAACGGCTGCAGAATATCTACGACAGAAAGCCGAAACCGGAGCCCGACGGTTGTATGGAAGCTTTAGTTTCAATGTCCAAATGCAACTTGACCACGAACTGGATGTGATTGCCCGTATGGGTTTCGAACCAATTTTTTTAATCGTGGAGGAGATCCTCGAGTTTGCCCGCAGAACAAATGTACCTTTTTCATCCCGGGGCTCAGCCGCATCGTCGTTGGTGGCACATTGCTTGGGAATTACCAGCCCTGATCCCTTGCGACTGGACCTTTATTTCGAGCGCTTCTTAAATCCTGCCCGTACAACCCCACCTGATATTGATACCGACCTTTGCTCGCGCCGGCGCGACATGGTCATCCAGCACGTTTTCGACACATATGGGAAGGACCGCGTGGCAATGGTTGGAACCATCAATCGTTATAGGCCCCGCTCGGCCCTCGGTGACGTGGCCAAAGCACATGGACTGGCTCCTGCCCAGGTGCGAGATTTGGTTCAGCAGTTGCCTTATGCCTTCATAACCCGAATGGAAGAACAGACCGACGAAGACAGCGGTTTGCCAATTTCTTCCTTCGCCGATTTACGTTCCCGTTATACCAATTCCGCCTACATGCATATTTTCGACGAGGCTGAGGCCCTGCTCAAGCTGCCGCGCCACCTTTCTGTGCATGCTGGTGGGCTGATCGTGGCACCGAATCGGCTGACGGAACTGGTGCCGGTGATGCGGTCCGGAAGCAAGGGTCTCACCATTACCCAATTTGACCTGGAGGCAGTGGAATCGCTCGGGCTGGTAAAGATTGACTTGCTGGGTATCCGTGGCCTGACAGTGTTGGGTGACGTAGCCGAGTTCATACAGACTAGCAAGCCCGACCAGTTTGCCGGATCGCTGGCAGTGCTTGAATCTATTCCGGCCAATGATCCCGATACATCCCAGCGCCTCGAGAGTGGCGGCACAATCGGATGTTTCCAAATCGAGAGTCCGGGCATGCGCTCCACATTGCGGGAGATCCATGCCCGTAGCGAAGATGATCTGATGGCGGCGTTAGCGCTATACCGTCCCGGTCCGCTTTCGGGCGGACTGAAGGATGCCTTTGTGCGTCGATTCAAAGGCGAGGAGCCGGTTGAGCATCTTCATCCAGCACTGGCACCTCTGCTCGCAGATACATTCGGTGTGATACTGTACCAGGAACAGGTGCTGCGGATTGCCCACTTACTGGCCGGTTTCAGCCTAACGGAAGCTGACCTGTTGCGCCGGGCCATGAGTCATTTTGACCCTGGCAGGATCATGCAGGATTTGAAGCGGAAATTTGTCAGCCAGGCTCAAGCCAGGAGCGGTGTCCCCATCGAGACCGCCGAACGTGTCTGGGAGATGATGGCGGCCTTCGCAGGGTATGGTTTCCCCAAAGCCCACGCCGCTTCCTATGCAAAGGTAGCCTGGCGTTCAGCTTGGTGCAAGACCCACTTCCCAGCTGAGTTTATGGCAGCTGTGTTGGCCAATTGGGGCGGCTATTACAGCCAGAGTGTCTATTTTGGCGAGGCGCGCCGGCTCGGCCTAACCGTCCGTCCCCCGCATATCAATTATTCAAGGCGCAACTTCGTTACCGCTAGCCCTGAGGTGGGTGGAAAAGTCCTCTTCATGGGTTTGGATCAGGTACGCAACATGACCGGACGAACAATTGGGCGCATCCTGCGCGGCCAACCATTTGTTTCCCTGGAAGACTTCCTGACCCGTGTAGATCCACGTATCCAAGAAGCTGGAGATCTTGCACGTGTTGGGGCCTTCGAAGGTTGGGGAACGATCCCTGCGATTCTCCGGCGCTTGCAGAGTGGAGGCTGGCTGTCCGGGCAGCCCAGGCTTTTCGAGTATCTGAAAGGTGAGGTTGAGCACTCACACGGCGAGCCAGCTGAGGACAATTATAATGATGTAACCAGCGGGGATGAATGGACACTGGAACAGAAAGTTGCTGCCCAACAGGAACTTTTGGGAATCAGCCTGGACGCACACCCCTTGGAATTGGTAGCAGGAAGAATTCTGGCATCCGGAGCAATCTCCACCGTGGATGCGGCAGGCCGGGTAGGCCAGCTAGTAACGGTAGCTGGAATTCGCCAGAGCGGGCATCGCAGCCTCACCGCCAAAGGAGATATGATGTTGTTCATGACCGTGGAAGACCTGGCAGGCATTCTGGATGTGGCGATATTTCCAGATGTCTATCGTCAGGTGCGTGGCTTCATCCACTCGTCCGGGCCGTTTCTGGTGACGGGTGTGATTAAAACAGATTCCGGGCATAGTGAACCGTTATTGGTGGCAGAAAAAGTGAAGCGGCTGGGATAAATCCAGTCAAGTCACAGAATGAGCTTCCAGTTTCCATCCGGCTTCCATGTCCACGGTAATAATCGCAAATATGAGCTCCAATCAAAGCTGGCCGGCTTGCAGTATTCTCGCTTGTAGATTTTCCCACGCGGTCGTAATCAGGAAGCTTTCATTCATATTTTCCACCATTTGCGTAAAGCGCATGAAGGGGATGGTGAAAGTCAGATAGGTTTCGGGCACCTGGGGTCGAGCTGTAACATCGAACATCCCCAAAACGCAGCGCGGCTGGTCAGTCTGCGCCTCCCAAAAAGGATAATTCACAATGGTCGAACAACCCGAGCCATTCGGGCTGATCACACCATCCGGATCGGAGCGGTCGAAGTTAGCCAGTGCAAACAGGCCGGATAGTACATCAGGAGGGGCAAAAAATATTACTGCGGAAGGCTGGTCGATTGCGCCCAGTTTGTCCCAACCTTTACAAACCATGAAACGACCAGGCGCCTGAAAAGCGGAATGGCTTTCCAGGTACCGACTGACCATCTCGGGCGATTTTTTTACCGTTCGCCCTCAATCTCCCCCGCAATACCAAAGGAAAGAAAATATTCGAAATTGGGCCGTAATGGTTGGGAAAAACCGGTATATCGTCTCCAGCCTTTGCAGCCCGGGCTGTCCTTTCCATACACAAAAGTATGCCCCTGCCGGACACGCTGGAAACTCGCCATGACGCAGTGTTCCACATCCTGTCTGTCTACCAAGTCCTCCAAACTGACTTCGTCGGCATAAAAATAGGTCACAGGAAGCTCGACTCCGGGAAAATACTTTTCCCACTTGGGTTGGAACTCTTCTTGAAATTGATCATTCATAGGTTTTCCTTCAGATAATTTTGGAAAGTTTAGTTCTTAATCTCTTTTCCTGGTGTTGCCTGTCCAGCCTGATTCTGGACAGTCGAAATGAATACATCTTCCAAGGTAGGCGTGATCCAAACAATGTTGCTGACCACGATAGCTTCGGATTCTAGCATCGCCCTGACCGGTTTCAGGAATTCGTCCGCGCTTGGAACAACAACATGTATTTGCGCACCATACAGGGCTACCTCATCAATAGGCAGACTTTGCTTCGTTTGCGCCTCTTTCAAGAGTCGAACAGCGTGATCTGGTTCAGGCGTATCGATTTCCAGTACCTGCCCACGCATATGAGTTTGCTTAAGTTCATCAGGCGTGCCAATAGCCACCAGTCGTCCCTGGTTGATAAAGCCTACCCGCTGGCAAAGTTCCGCCTCGTCCATGTAGTGGGTGGTTACCAGGATTGTAGTGCCTTTATTAGCCATGGCGTAAATCAGTCCCCAGAATTCGCGCCGGCTGATGGCATCCACGCCAGCAGTCGGTTCATCCAGAAAGACGACGCGTGGATTGTGGACAATGGCACAACCTAAAGCCAGGCGTTGCTTCCAGCCACCGGACAGGTTGGCTGTTAGCATGTCTTCGCGGCCTTCCAGCCCGGCCATTTGGATGATTTCATCCTGTCGTTGGGCAAGTGCTTTACGATTCAGACCGTAGACTCTGCCATAGAAGTGGATGTTTTCGCGGGCAGTCAAGTCATTGTACAAAGTAAAAAGCTGGGACATATAACCAACGTGCGCCTGCATGATCTTCGTTTGCGTGACTGGATCGAAACCTAATACGCCTAATGTGCCTGCACTGGGCCGGATCAATCCCAGTAGCATGCGGATGGTAGTGGTTTTCCCGGCACCGTTAGGCCCTAGCCAGCCGAAAACCTCCCCCGGAAGGATGTGAAAGCTGACCCGGTCGACCGCAGTAAATTCACCAAAACGCTTGGTCAGATCCTCCGCTATGACGGGATAAGCTCCTTCCGGTCTGGCTGCATATTCAGATGCCAAAGGTTTATCGGCCATGGTCGGCTGCTTCTTGGCGTCTCACCAGACTAATGAAGGCTTCTTCCATACGCGGCTCGATGCCTCGCATTCCACTCCATGCAATATCCTGCGCACTTAGCGCTTCTTCAATTTGTTTCTGCCGACGTTCTGTCTCATCGATATAAAGGTGCAACATGGCGCCGTACGTCTGGACTTCCAGGATACCCGGCATGCCGGTCACCAGCTTACGCGCCGCTTCAAACTTCGCTGGTTTGAACTCAATCAAATGACCAGGAACCATCTTTTTTATCCCGGCTGGCGTGTCCTGGGCGATCAGACGGCCTTTATAGATCAATCCAACTTTGTTGCATCTTTCGGCTTCGTCCATGTAGGGGGTGCAAACAAAAATAGCCAGACCCTGCTCGGCCCGCAAATTTCCGAGCAAGTTCCAGAACTCGCGCCGGCTTACCGGATCCACACCCAAAGTAGGCTCATCTAAAAGTACCACCTGGGGCCGGTGGATCAGGCTGCACGCCAAGGCCAATTTTTTCTTCATACCCCCCGAAAGCCGGCCGGCCGGGCGGGAGGTGAACTCAGTCAACCCGGCAAACTTAAGCAACTCGGCAATACTCGACTTCTGCAATTTGTGCGGAATCCCGTGCAAGTCTGCAAAAAAACGCATGTTTTCCAGCACGGTCATATCGGCTGGCAAAGTGAACTGTTGGGCGATATATCCAGTTCGTTCGCGGATTTCGTATACATCCCGCATTGAGTCATAGCCGAGCACACTGCTGGTACCACCGTCCCGTCGAAGCAATCCCAGAATAACACGCGTGGTTGTGCTCTTTCCGGCACCATCCGGACCGATCAGGCCAAAAGTCTCACCACGTTTAACTTCCAACGTAACTGAATCAACTGCGGTAACAATTTTTCTCTGCCCTTTGAAGTGTTTGACCAGAGCCTGTGTTGAAATGACAACATCGATGGGCATGGCGATCAATCCAATCTTTTCTTTGAAATGACCGCTGCAATGGCCAGAGCGAGTGCTGCATATGCAAACAGCGTCAGGGAATCTTTCCAGAGGAAAGTCATGCCGACGCCTTTGGTCATGATCCCCCGGATGACCCGCACGAAATAAGTCATGGGGATCAAGTTGCCGATGATCTGCGTCCAGAGAGGCATGGTGGTACGCGGATAGAGAAAACCGGTCAAAAGCATCGCTAGAAGCTGGATGACACTGGTTAACTGCTGTGCCTGTCGTTGAGTCTTGGCTACCGCTGAGATTACCAGACCCAGGCCCATTCCTGAGATTATGAATAGGATCGAAAGGCCGGCCAAAAGCATTATATTCCCTTGGAACGGCACCTGGAACCAGAAGACTCCAATAGCCAGAATCATAGTCATATCCAGGATCGCCACCAGCATACCCGGGATCAACTTGGCGATGACCATCTCGGCCGGGCGGGCGGGAGTGGCGAGCAGTTGTTCCAAGGTGCCGGTCTCGCGTTCGCGCACAATTGCCATGGCTGAATTCGTTACAACAATGATCTGCATGATCAGGGCGATCAGACCTGGCAGGATAAAGATTAGATCGGTGATATCCGGGTTGTAGAGAACCCTGGTGTTGGTTGTAATGGGTAGTTGGCCCGTTAGCGCGTTAAGGACCGTTGACGCTCCCCCGCTCTGCACTTTTTCGGTGGTCAGGTCCAGCGAATATTTCTGGGTAATACTTAGGGCGGCGGTATAACCTGATTGGACACTGAAGGAATCGGAGCCATCCAGCAGGATCAGGACATCGCCTTTTCCGAGCAGAACCTGCCTCTCAAAATTCGGAGGGATGATCACCCCTACCTTTACCGTACCAGCATCGATTGCCTGCCTCACCTGTTGTTCGTTTTGGAGCATAAGGGTGACATCGAAATTCCCTGAATTTACCACCGCATGGATGAAATTTCGGCTGCGCGTGTCGAGGCTCTGGTCAACTACTGCGGTCGGCAAATGGGTGACAGTCAGGGATACAGCATACGCGAACAAGAATAACTCTACCAGTGGCAAGGCGAAGAACAGAAGCAATGTACGGCGATCCCTTAGGATCTGCACGGTTTCTTTATATATCAGGGCGCGTAAACGCTGGAGGGATTTTGCCATGCTCAGTCCAGTCTTTTACGGAAGGTAATCGTCGCCAGGAACATCACCCCCACGATGTAGATCACCAATGCCAGGACCTGGTCTGACAATACAGAGAAACCAACCCCTTTGGTGACGATACCGCGCGAGATTGGCACAAAATACGTTATGGGAAAGAGGTTCCCAATGACTCTCACAGCTGCAGGCATGGTATATCGCGGAAAAATGAATCCTCCCAGCAACAGGCTTACCATCATGAACAGCATCATCAACTGCTGCGCCTGGCGCTGGTTTTGCGAGATGGACGAGATGAGCAACCCCAGCCCCAACCCGCTGAGAACATACAAAGAGGAAAGGCCAATAAATAACCAGAAGCTGCCCTGAAATGGTACGCCGAACCAGAAAACCCCAATAGCGATCACGGTCAGCATATTGAGCATGGCGATGATCACGTACGGAACGATTTTGCCAATCATCAGCTCAATCGGGCGGATTGGTGTCACCAGGATTTGCTCGATCGTGCCCATCTCACGTTCCCGCACTACTGCGGCTGCGGTCAACGCCAGGGACTGAGTCTGCAGCAGCATGGCAGCCATCCCGGGGATAATGAACCACAGGGTTTTCATATCCGGATTGTATAGCACATGCATAAGGGCATTTAACGCCGGCAGGGTAGCTCCAGAGGCCGGTGTTCCTGCCTGTGCAATCACGTTGTAAACGATCTGGATGGCATGTTCCTGGCCGATGATGGTGGCATAGGCATTCGCCGATTCGGAAGTAAAGTAGTCGGATCCATCCACCAGGATAAGTACCTGGGCATTACCCCGATCGATATTTTTTTCAAAATCAGGCGGGATCACAATTCCGACGCGCGCCTGGCCTTCATCAATATTCTGGATCGCGCCAGCCTGGTCCGGCGCTGTGGCAATTATATCGAAGTAACCCGAATTCACCATGGCATCTAAGTAAGACCGGCTGGCCTGATCTAGGCTCTGGTCAGCCACCACGGTCGGGATATGGGTAACATTGGTGTTGATCGCATACCCAAATATGATTAGCTGCAACAGAGGTATGGTTAGCATGATCCCCATCGTCGTGCGGTCACGCCAGGCTTGGGAAAATTCCTTTTGGATTAGAGCAAGGATCCGCTGGAACATTACTCAGCCTGGCCTCCCCGTATATTAAGTCCATTGGAGATGGTCTCTACGATCATCATAGCAAGATGATGACGTTTTTCCGGCGAGGGAGCTGGTTCAACACCACGCAACACAGGCAATATGGCTGCGATAAAGAAACCCATAATCATACGCGCCCCCATGCCAGGCTCTATTGGCCGGAAGATACCCTTCGCAATCTTCATGGAAATGAAGTTCTGGAGGGTCTGCATAACCGGCTGCCAGCGTGCAACCACATAGGACTGCAGAACCTCGTCATCGGTCCAAGCCTCTGCAATCAACACCCGGTTATAAACAGTTCTTGTCAGAATCTTTTCCATTAAAAGGTCTACAAGGTTCACAAATGATTGAGGATCTTCCAATTCGACGAGATGCATTAAAAGCGCGTCAACCATCTCGGCTTGCTGGGAAAGGATGGCTTGGAGAACCTCGTTTTTACTTGAGAAATATCCATAGAGTGTACTTTCCCAGCA
>Ga0209777_10007012_pt1 | contig 12583 bp, 16 predicted proteins | sample FrelakmetHBP12HB_FD_187147 | JGI IMG/M metagenome (GOLD analysis project Ga0209777, IMG submission 187147) | Freshwater lake sediment microbial communities from the University of Notre Dame, USA, for methane emissions studies -HBP12 HB (SPAdes)... | ecosystem: Environmental > Aquatic >... | reverse complement strand
GGGGTAATAGGAATTGTTATCTTTGCAGCAGTGTACGCGTCATTGAACACGACACAGGTTGGTACTTCAGCTACTTCGATCCTAAACATTGTTCCGCTATTGTTAGCAGCAGTGCTAGTAATCGGAATACTCGGTTTGTTAGCTTTTAGGTAAGTTAACTAACTAGCTAGGTGTTTAGTTTCCCCTGCACGGAAAAATGCAGGGGTCCCATCGTGGAAAAAGAAGTGTGAATGTGAATGTTTTTGCCGATTGATATTTTTATTATTCTTTTAGTTATTGCTATTGGTTTGTTTATTTTTGGTGCTTCACGAGAGAGTATGAGTTCGGGTTTTGCTTTTCTTTGTTTAAGTGCAGTTCTTTTAATAGTGACGGGGCTTTTTATTTGGAGTGGTGGTTTACAATTAAATCAGGTTTCTACAATAGACACGACTACTAATGTTATAACCATTTCTTATTCAACTCTTACAGCAACAAGTGGTTCAGCACTTTGGGTAATAGCAAACGTTTTAACCTTTGGCGGAATAGGTCTTACCCTGTTGAGTTTTGTTTTGACTGTAAGACACAGAAGACAAGCAAGACAAGAAGAAGAATATGCGAGTGCATAATTTAAATTTAACTAAGGAATAAAAGTTACTTGGAGGCGAGTAAAATTATGGTGTTCGGTAGCGAAAACAGAATGATAGAGAGACAGCATAAGGATTCTATGATGGCTAATGCTGAAGCTAATGATGACAACATGGCTGTTAATCTTAAGAATACTAACGTGCCTTATGATTCACAAGTTTCAGCAATGATAATAAACGTAGACACCCGCTTTTTACCACTAAGGTTTATTGCTAAGATTGACCGGAGCACGGGAGAGATTATCAAGAATGATAAAGGAGAACCTGTCGGCGAATGGGTGCAAAGCGGAAAGTATGGTTATCAAGAACCTTACGGAGACGAAGCACTTGCTTTCGTTGAAGAAATAGACGAAAAGAAACTCATTAACCGAATAGGTGGCGGAATGAACGCAACTTACACTTTCAGCGAGAAACATTCTTGTCCGATGACTAATACTTTTAATTACTTTGTAAGAATGAGAAAAGAACAAATACTTAACACGAGAAGTACGGGAAGACCAACCAAGCTCGCTAAGAGTCAGATTGTTGATACGAGTGCGAACATTACTAGAACAATGGTACCAATGAAGAAGAAGGGTTTCTTGGGTGGTTTATTTGGATAAAACGCCAAAAGGAATGGCTCTTGCTGACCCCGTGTTGCCTGCACTTATAGCAGTTGTAATAATTTATTTAATTAGTTTGGTGGTTTAAATGGTTAAATTTCTTAAAAAGTTTAGTGAAATGGTTGGCAACCAAATAGAAGCAACTAAAGTAACCACAAAGTTCATGGCAATGGGAGGAACTCAATTAACTCTCCAAAAGTTCTTTGACATATACTTTAAAGCCATTGAAGGGTATGCTTCTGGAAATCCTAGCGGTGCTGATAAGTGGGCTTGGAAAATATACATTTGTAAAGTGGTGGACAAGAAATCTACTTGTGATGATAAAGACTTTGTCGGCATGAAGATTAAGGACCGGTGTAAGTTGATTCAAAAAGAAAACCCTTTAACTCCTCAAAGCTTGAAGTGGATTAAAGAAGAACTTAAACCTTACTTTGAGGAGTCTTATAAAGACCAAATGAAGGCGGTTGAAGTTATTATTAATGATATTGATTTGTTGGCAGTAAAGAAAGATGTTGGCGAGGCTAAAAAGTATTTAGGAGCTTGATGTAAATGTTTGATACAGCAAAAGTGTTTGGTAGGAAGTTGCCGGAAGCGAATAGGGAGGAGCCTAGTTTTAATGAGGAGGCGAAAGAGAAGAAGGGTAAGATTTATTCCACAGGCTCGCAGTATCTTTTCAGAGAAATTAGTTTGTTTATTCCTGAAACTATTGGTTTGGCTGTTGGTGTGCTTGGGGCTATGATGTTGGGTTTTATTGGAATGGTTCTGAATAATAGTTTACTAATGATGGGTGCTATTGCTATTCCTGTTGTTGTGATGGTTGTGTTTTACATGGTTCGTATGATGTTGTTCATGCCAAACAAGAACCGGCATTTAACGCAACGAATACTTCCTAGTGGAGCGATACGTTATAGTGTTGATGATGCGACTAAAGGGGAGATTCCTTTTGATAGAAGTCCTATGAGTCCAAAGATTAGAATTACTAATCCAAGAAGAAACATTAACTTTGCAACAGGACAACCAGTCATAACCCTAAAATGTGGACATGGAGAAAACGTTGACTTATCCAAGAGTGAGAATACTAGTCAGCAAGCACAAGACTTTGATAATTTGGTTATTACTGCTATTGGTGTTCAGAAAGCTTGGGATGAATACAACATTGCCGCTCCTAAAAAGAACATGGAAATGATAATATTCATCATGTGTGCAATAACAATAATAGCGGGATTTGCAGCGGCATACATGGCTTACCAAAACACAGATTTGTTAAACCAGTTAGTTGCTCTTGCAAAACATTCAGCCACGGTCGCAGCAACCGCCGTTGCTCCGGCGGTGGCTTGAATGAGTAATTCTCGTGGTGGAAGAAGGATAGAAATTATAGTGAACGAGTATTGTTACCCTCACTCGGACTCAGCAAAGAAGAAAGGGATTGGGCAAGTGTTTCCAGTAATCAAAACCGGCTACCACCGACCAGGACAAGCCTTCCACTTGCTTTTAGAAAAGAGTTTGGAAAAAGAGATTACAAGCCTAAGCGTACAACAAGGAATCCTAGCCTGGCTATGGTTAGCTGACAAGAATAGACACGACAAGGTGAAAACCAATGATGGAAAAAAATGAAACTATTTTTGTTGTTCTAATAATGATAGCTATTGCTTTAGTCAGTTTAGTAATGGGTGCAAGCTTTCAATCAAAGATGCCAACAGGATTATTTGGGTTCAAGCCAAACATTATTATAGAACAGAGACAACCTTTGCTTTGTGGTTATCAAGCAAATCCTGCTAACCTTTATGACACTAATATAAACACTCTAGTGATTGTTGACCAAAATTCTTAATTTTAAGGGAAAGGTTTTTATTAAGTTCTACTCTCCTTATAAGCAAATGGATACTGATGCTGTAAAACAAACTTATGGAAAAGCCGGAACCTACACGCAATCATCAGCACCAATCTCAAACCCTAACGTTTCTACTAAGCCTGTTAGTGGTACGCCTGCTCCAACTGTTGTAACTTATAGAGATTCAAAAGGAAATATTGTTAGTCAAACTACTGGTGCTCCTGGACAAAGCGTTCAACAAGTTCAAGCTCAAGCAAAAACAGAATATGTTTCAAATTATAGAGCAATTCAAAATGGAACACCACTTGTAGATTCAAAAGGAAGAACTTATACTATTGACACACAAGGAAACAAAGTCTATACTCTTGTTCCAGCAGGAACTCCCGGAACACAATTACCAAGCATTAAACCACCAACTCCACAACAAGCACAAGCATACCAACAAGCACATCCAGAAGAATTTGTTGGAAGTAAAGTAAACGAGCAAGCTCTTGCTAGAGCTTTAAGTGAACCAACTCAATCTATGAGAATACCTTTCATGCAAATTGGGGCAACAAGCAGTCCTAACATTCCTCAAGTAATGCAAGCAATAAACACGCCAGCAACACAAAGAACACCAGAACAAAACCAAATGATTAGTGGAGCTGCGGCGACAAGCATAAACTACACGAACCAAATGAATAATAATACAAATCTAAGAACCATTTTTGATATAAACAAATCCACTAACTTGAATGCGAGTGCTAATCAGAAAACTTTTGTTACAAACGATTCGGTTAAACTTAATGCGAGTGCTAATCAGAAAACTTTTGTTACAAACGATTCGGTTAAACTTAATGCGAGTGCTAATCAGGAATTGACTTTGCAACAATTAAGAGGAATGAGTAACCCTAATGCGGTAAATGATGTTTTGAGTGCGAGTTGGAAAGCAGGACAAGACGCAATAAGCAACCCTGTTAAAACTGGTTCTCCTCAATTAGATTATTTGTCTTCTCTTGTTTATCCTGGTGGTGCTTATGTTTCAGAGTTTCTTTCTGAAGCTGGCGGTCAAATTGGAAGAGAAAGTGCTTTAGGCATAACAGAGGTTTTGAAGACTGCTACAAAAAAACCGTTTAATCAGGTTCCTGATTTTGTTACTTATTCGTTTGACTTGAAAAAGAATTTTACTCCAAGTCAATTAAAGCAAAACTTGGCTATTGGTTACCAAACTGGTAGAACAGTTCCTATTGTTGCTCCTTATTTTCTTGGTCCGGAGCTTGCTATTCCTAGAGCTATAATTGATATTAGTAAAGCTAGGACAGTTGAGGAAGTTGTTTTACCAGCAGCGATGACAGCAGGGATTGTTGTTGGTTTGACGGCTGGTGTTAAGCTTGCTGAATATGTTCCTCTTGCTCTTGAAGAGTATAAGGCTGGAGGGTTTTTGTCTTCAGTAAATGCTACTGCTGTTCAATCGGCTAGGTTAACAAAACAGCTTGTTTCCATTGCTGAGTATGCCCCTTATGCTACTAAAACTATTGCTCCTTTAGTTGTTGAGGGTTATGGTGCTTATAGTTTAAGCGAGGCTGTTCCTTATCTTTATTCAGGAGAACCGACTATTTCAAGAGAGGCTGAAAGAAGTTTAGGTGTATCTCTTGCTGGAGGATACTTTGGAGGAATGACTGGAGGATACTTTGGAACAGAAACAAGCAAAATGATAAATCCCGAAATAGCAAGAATGACTATTGTTCAAGGAAAAAGTGGAGTTGGCGAGTTAACACTTGCAGAGCAGGGAGAAGTTAACAAGATTTTTAAAAGACTTTACAGCGGAGAACTCCCAAAAGATATTGGATTCTTAACTCCAATTAGGTCGCCCAACTTTATGAACCTAGAGATACTTCAAAAGTTTAATTCTGCTCAACAAAGATTTATTATACAACAAGAGCTAGAAGTAAGAGCTTTGTATAAAGACCAGTTATACTTGGCTGGTTCTCTTGATATTTTACCACAACTATCTGGAGTAAAGTCTTTATCAAAAGGTTATTCGGGTGATGCTGATTTCTTTTTAGGACCAAGAGGTTATCTTGAAACTCTTGAGACAAGACTTAATTCTTTAGAAGCACAAGAACTTGGAATAGGTGCCGAGCTTAGTAGCAAGTTAAAAGAGAATGGTGGTGGAGATTATCACTTAGCTTTATTCAAAGACGGAATTAACTTGCACGCTCCTGAAAATGGAAAACTTCAATTCATTAACTTGCATACAAATTTAACAAGAACAAGAATGCAATTCTCAAAATTTGGTACTCCTTTTAGTTCAACTAAAGGAGAGTTTGTTTTTACTAGTGAAGGAGATTTGAGAGTTTTAAATATTAGGACTCAAGGGAGAGCAAAGATTGAAGGTTACTTTTTTGGTGGTAGAGCAAATGATATTGTTGACTTGAGGGATATTTTGAAAGGAACTGATGTTGCTGCTAAAGCGTATAAAGATTATAAGCAGTCTAACGTTTTCTTGGATGAGCGTGCTATGTTTGCTCCTCCTGAAAGAGTTGTTAGGAAAGGGGATTTTGTTGAGTCTAATTTAGATAACTTGATTAATAAGAATAGTTCTGGTTATGGTGAAGTTGCTTCTCCTTTTGAGAATTATGTTGTTCCTAAGTTGTCTAATGTTGTTGGTGTTAAAGGTTATGGTTATGAAACTCCAAGTCAAGGAAAGTATGAGAAAGCGTTGTTTGATTCTTATGAATCGGGTTATCCTTTAAATGAAAAGTATGGAGTTCAATATCCTTCTCAGTATCCTAAGCCTAAAAAGTATACGACTCCCATGATTGATGTTTATCCTAAACCAAGTGTTCCTAATTATCCTCAACCGATTGTAACTAATTATCCTAAAATTGCTCCTCAAGAATACCCTAATCCTTATCCGGTAGAATACCCTGAGCTAGTGCCTTATCCTAAAATAGTTCCAACTACTTATCCTAAACCGCCAACTTATCAACAGCCTCTTTTTAATCCTCCGAAGCAATATGATTATCCTAAGAAGCAGGATGAAGAAAAGAAACTTAAAAAGTTCTTAAAAGGTTTTCAAGGTTATGTTAGAAAGGGTGGAAAGTTTATGAAAGTTAGTAATGCTATTCTTCCGGAAGGCTTGGCTTATCGTGAGGCGGCTAATGTGGCTAGAAGTACTTTGGCTCAGAGTATTACTGTTAGGGAAGCTGGGTTGACTGATATTCAAGATAGTTTGAGTGCGAACTTGCAAGACTTCCGCCAAAAAGCCTTTAAATCAAAAATTAGGGAGGAGCCTGTTTATATTCAGAAGAACCCTTTAAGTAGTAAGACTGAAGTGAGACAGATTCAACAAGCAAAAGCAGATAAACATTTGAGAAGGATGGGATTAAAATGAATCTAAAATATCATTTGAAGAATAAGCCTATGAGCTTAGACGACTTAGAATTAAAAGCTGGGAAAAAGGTTATTCCTAACTTAACTCAAGTACAACCTAACTTAAAAGAAAGCACTTTACATTTTGTTACTAAAAAGGAGACGAAAAAATAATGGGAGCTTTCACGATGATAGTTGGAGTAATAATTTTCCTCTTTGCTTTCGTAATACTAATGCAACCTATTTTCACCGTTTTAGATGCGACTACATCCATTAGAAACACTGCAAAAACAACAATGATGTACGGAACCGACTCAAACGGACAAGTAGTTAAAGTTGGTTATGCTGACGCTGGAGGAGACCTAACAGACGCACTCCTTTACGGAATAGGTTTTTTTATGATAATCGGTTTCATAGTATGGTTAGTAATGAGAGCTCCTCAACAACCCGACTTCCCAGACCCATACGCTCAACAAGTTCAAGGGGGTCGGTTCTAATGCTCCAAAAAGAATATACTAAATTATTACAAAAGCACTCGGACTGGAAACAGCTAGTTGACGAAGTTGCTAAACAATCACAAGAGTTGGAAGAAACAAAAGGAACAATAGAGGTGTTCATTTGAAGTACTGGTTATCATTATTTGTGCTTTTGATTTTAGTCGGAAGTGTATTTGCGTTGGGTTCAACTACCCAAAAAACCACGACAAGTTTTGGTGGTCAAAGAGTTGGTTTAGTTCCTGTTGAAGTGCCTATAACTATTGATTCAATTCAAGCTTCTAGTGATTCAATAATACAAGACTATGATGCACAAACTAGAACTGCAACCATAACAGATGCGTCAAGTGAGCCGTTGGCTAGTGTAACTCTTTTAACTCCTGTTCATTTACAAGTTGGTGCTGGTTATCAAAAGGTTGCTGAGATGCAGATAGATTCGCAAACTGATTATGAGAATTTTTTTAATAGTATTTATACTTTTGACTTGAAAAATAATAATAATGTTGTTTCCAGAGATTTTGATGTAAAAGAACTAATTCAAGTTCCGACAAGTGAGCCAGTTTATGATAACATTTGTCAAAAATGGGACAACAACGGAACTTATTGTAAAAATGTTCAAACAGGAAACCAAATAGTAAACGTTCCAACTTACATACCATTTGACGAAAGCACTACATGGACAGGAACAAAAACAATCAGTTTATGGACTGATGTACAAACAGGAGACCACATAGAATGGATACCCGACCTATTCGGAACAACAATCACACAGTGGGCAACATGGGACTACAACGCTAACATTGGAATAATATCAGACTGGAACTTCAATGAAACAAGCGGACTAATAGCATACGACCAAGTAAGCGGATACAACGGAACAAACACAAACTCAGTAACAATAAACGAAACAGGAATACTAGGAAAAGCAGTAGGAGGATTCAAAACAAACAAATACTTTGCTCTAGGATACCAAGCAAGCCTAACTTTAGGTTCAAACACACCATACTCTATTTGCTCATGGGTAAAACCAATGTCAACAATGTCAAACAACGAAATTTATTCACAAGGAAAAGGCACAACAGGATACAACGAATGGGGACTAGCCATAGGATATGGTGGTGCAAACAAACTTGACTTTTATTCAAACGTTTCTGGTTCTTGCGGAACAGACGCAACAGCAGAAACAACATATACAATAGGAAATTGGTATTTTATTTGTGGAACATACAGTGGAAATGGAACAGACGTCAATGGATTAAAGTTTTATGTTAATGGAGTTCATCAAAATACTGACAAAACCTTTTGTGGAGGAGCTGGGCACCCCTCCCCAACAGGAAATGCACAAATAGGAAACTCAAGCACATTAAATATTGGTTTTGATGGAAACATAGACGAAACCACAATATGGAATAGAGTACTAAGCCCAAATGATATTACTAATTTATATAACGCAGGAGTTGGATTAACTTATCCTTTTCCTCTTACTCAAACCGCACAAGCAAGAATAATGTTTAACGTGTACAAAGCAGGAACGAGCACTCACTTGACAGGAATAACTTTTGATTCTAACGTTAACTCGCTTGACTTGAGTGGACAAAACTCTCCTTTTAGCACGATATATAAAGACATTAACACGAGTGCTGATGGGAACTTTTCGGCAACAGGTTATGATTCAAACTACCAAAGCAACTTATACTTTGACTCAAACAAAACAATAGACATTTACTTGAATAGACACGTTTCAATGAGTCATATTTATGTTTATGATGAAAACACGGCAACGGATTTGACTGGGGCTAGTGTAGATTATAATGGTACTCCTCAAGTGTTGGTTGGGAACGTGTTTAACTTCAACACGATACTCTTTTACCCAGCAACTTACACTTTTACTATTAGCAAAACTGGTTATGGGACAAGATACTACCAAGTTCTAATAGACGGTTCAACTGACTTAAATATTAACTTCATGCTACTCCCAAGCAGTTTAGGAACACCACTAATTTACAAGCTATACAACTCAACAGGAGACACAGCTCTACCCAACACTTACTTTGAAATGAGAAGACCAGACAAAAACAACTGGAGCATAGGAAGACTACTAACTAATGCTACCGCAAACGTAACCATGTTTACTAACGTGTTTGACCAAAATTATTCCGAAATAGTTGGAGACGTGAACACTTACTTAATGGTAAATCTTTCAGTTCTTTATCCTAAGAATGAAGACACTCTGGCACAAATAACTAACTATTGGAAAATAACAATAAGCGGAGCTCTTTCAACACTTTACCAAAACTTGAACGCTACAAAAAACATTTACATAATCCCTAACTTGATTACCCCTTATAATTTGCAAATCAAGGATATGAACACAGATTACTTCGCAAGAAACTATGCTGAATCTTTTGCTGGAAACCCTTTAACAGCAACGCTCCAACCATACTTAATCTCTACAAGCAGTGGAGTTCAAACAAACATTAAAAGCTTGAACCCTTCTACTCTAAAAGTAGTTCCAACAATAAACATAAAAATTTACAAACAATTACTAGGAACCAAGACACTCGTTGAAGAAGTTGTTACAAGCGACACAGGAGACGCATCAACCACTCTCACATCAAATCAAACTTATTATTTTGATGTGTACCAAAACGGAGTATTCCTATCAGAACAAACAATCACAGGACCAACACTAAGCGGAACCACAATATACATTTACGTTGGAGGAAGCGGTTTCACTCCGCCAGTAAACCCTGCAAGTTTCTTGAACGTTGGTTGCTATCCAGGAAATTCAAAGTTAAACAAGTTTGACACTAACCTAGCACAAATAATATTACTAAACAACTTTGGTGCAGGAGTAGCAATCCAAAACATTTTAATCTACGTAACCAACCACGGCAGCAACGGCTTTGACAACAACATTTACTCAAAACTAATAACCACTTCAAGCAATTACACCAACTCAATAACAGTAGACCCCAATAACTTTACTCTTGATGGAAACGTTCTACAAAAATACGACTCAAACGGTTCAATGACAATCTACATAACAGTAACCACAAACACAGGAACAAGCCAATACACCTGCCAAGTTTCCCCTTACAGTGGATTCAACATACAGACAAACTTTGGTTATAACTTGAGACCTTTCTTTGGTTGCCCACTAACCAACGACCCCCTAGTTCCTTGCCCAACTCTACTAATCGCAGCACTGTTCGTTTCACTAACAATCAGCGTTTTACTATCAATGAGCATGGGATATGCTTCAATGAACACAATCGGATTCATGTTCATATTCATCATGGGAATATTTACTTATATAACATGGGTGCCATATATACTGTTCGGGATAATGCTCGCAGGAACAATCGGGCTAATACTCGCTGAAGTTGGGAGGCAAAGACTATGATTGAAAGGCTTGTGTTTATTTCTACGATGGTTTTACTCTTAATGGTTGGAGTCAATGGTTTTATTGTAATGGGGAACATGCTCTGCGATACGAGCGGGCACACAATAGGATTAACTGGTGCTAAGGTTGCTTGTAATAGTAATATTCCTGGAGCAGGGGCTGGGCTCGTATCTAATGGAGGAATAGGTTTAAGCAACATGATAACAGACGCAAACTCAATACAAAAGAACGATGGAAACGTATCAAGCTCAACAACAGCACCAGGCTCAGCAGAAAGCTTATTGAATTTTGTTAGTGGTGGGATTAGTGCGGCTTATGTTGGTGTTGGTTGGTTAATTTCAATGCTTACGGCAGGAATATTCTTAGGATTGATGATGGCTAACTTGATTCCTTTCTTGTCTCCTATAATTTATATTTTTGTAGCAATCATAGCTGCTCTTGAGGGCTTTGCTTTGATGTATTGGACTATGGCTGGAGCAAGAGCTTTCCTTGGGAGGTTTTTGTAATGATGCCAATCCTCATCTCAAACGTTTGCCAAAACCTAAACTTCGTAAACTTCTCAACCATCGGACAATGCGTAGTAGAATTTGGACTATTCGGAGACATCGGTTTAGCAGGACTAATGATTTTTAGCGTGTTCGTAGGACTAATAATTAGATACAACATGCCAGGAAACCTAATCCTCCCAATCGGTTGTGCCCTAACTTACGCAATGTATATCTTAGCGGGCGGACCAATATTCCTGTTTTTATTCATTTTGACTCTTATAATTAACGGAGCTTTAATGGTAATGGGATTAATGAACTACGTGAACAGGTGAATGATTGTGATAACGACTAAACAGTTAAACAAGATGCGACACGAAATCATTCGTGCCAAGAACGTGATAGCTATGCACGAAGAAACACTTACTAACTTTGAACAACTAAAAAAAGTTAAACTTGAAAGGAGGTTGAAATGATGTTTGATTATGATGAAGGTTCTATATTTGACCCGTACGCTTTTTCAGGAAAACCTAAAAAGCCTTTAAAACAAAAACCAAGACCACCAGCAGAAATTAACTTGAAGCCAATGGCGAAAGGAATACAAAACGTTGGTTCGGGGGCTTTTGGGATAATAAAAACATTCCAAACAGTAACCAGCCCACAATACCAACTAGACAAAGCCAACAGGCAAATAAGAACAATAGAAGCAAAAGAAAAGCTAATGGATGCTCGGCAAAGACTTGCTACAACGCAAAGAGAGTATTCAGAAGCTCATCCGAGTTTTATTAAGCGAATGATAGACAAGCAGCAACAGAAGAAGAGTATTTATACAAACAAAAAGGAGAACGTTATGCCAAAAGCATAAGGAGGTGGATTAATATGATGAAAACAGAAGAACACGATGAACACATGAGAAAAAAAATGCACGAACTCATGGAACACTACGACAGAAAAAGAGTAGGCTCCAAGATAGAATCATTCAAAGTAAAATCAGTAAGAGAACTAGAAAAAGAAATAAAGTTTTAGGTGAAAACAAATGTACAGCAAAACAAAATTGAGAGAAATTATAAAAGAAGAAGCTAAGACAGCAAAAGAATACAAACAACACGGCTTCCCAGGACTCGCAAGAGACGAAGCCAGACACTCAGCCTTCTTCAAAATGTTATTAAACAAAAAAGGGGTGAAGAAATAATGAGTGATGGAACAGAAATGATAGTACCAATAATAGCACTAGGCACACTCGGAGCAATAGTTGGCGGGGGAAGAAAAAAAACAGTAACAACCAGAACAAGAAAAGGAAAAAAGACAACCACAACAACATACTCCGGCGGATTATTCGGAAACCTTTGAAGGTAGATTAAATGTTTGATGCGTTATGGTTGCTTACGCCAAGCGAAATACAAATACTAATACTAACCGGAGTAGGTTTGACAATTCTTAGCTTTATTCTCGTCTTTTCTTTCTACAAAACCGTGTATTAGAAGAAAGGTTTTTAAATAGTTAGGTACTTATTATAAACAAGATGGAAAAAAAGTATTTGTTTGGAATAATTGCTTTAAGCTTAATTCTTTTATCCATGAACGTTTTCTCCGTAGCATTAACAAGCACAGCACCAACAAGCGGACAAGTAGTATACGGGACCACAACAACTAACTTAGGATTCACTATTTTAGACGCTAACTCAGCAGACACAAACGCAAAACCACAAACAGTTTCAATTTATTGGAGTACAACCGCAGGCACACTACAAAACCTAATAGTTTTAGATTCCAATGTCCAAGATAGAAG
>Ga0209777_10007011_pt1 | contig 12584 bp, 17 predicted proteins | sample FrelakmetHBP12HB_FD_187147 | JGI IMG/M metagenome (GOLD analysis project Ga0209777, IMG submission 187147) | Freshwater lake sediment microbial communities from the University of Notre Dame, USA, for methane emissions studies -HBP12 HB (SPAdes)... | ecosystem: Environmental > Aquatic >... | reverse complement strand
GACGAGTGAGACGATCGTAGATATGGTAACTGCAAGAAGAAGGATCCTTATAATGGGGTCATCAAAATTTTTCAGGTATTGTTTCCAGAGCGACTCCCTTGCCGGTGGTGTCATGGCATTTACACCGAACTTCCGGCGGAATCCGGTAACCTGGGATGTACGGAGCCCGGCATTGCCAGCAAGGTTTAAGAGATCATCAAACGGGAGCATTATTCAAATATCCTACGATGATGCACCTGGTCTTGAATCGTAGATGTACTTTGCATGTTCCTGAAATATACTCTCGCATTAAAGACGTAAAAAGTAGAATTGGTATAACCAGGTATCCCGCTTCGGCCGACCCCCGTTTTTATAGTATTAAGAAGGATATTCAATAATATTTGTAGGCAGGTAACCGGGTCATTCCTTTTTCTCACTCTCGCTCTCACCATTGTGTGGGTTCGGATGTACCGGACGGAACACTCCGATAACAATCGATCCTACAGCAAGAAGCGAGATCCCGATAATTGCATAGGTGATAAGGTTGAAGTTCTCTTTCACGATAGGGAGGCTGCCAAAGAAATATCCTGAAAGCACAAATCCGAGAACCCACAAAACACCCCCGATCAGGTTGTACGTGATGAACCAGCGGTAGCTCATCTTCCCGACCCCGGCAAGGAATGGTGCAAACGTGCGGATGAAGGGAACAAAGCGTGCAATAACGATTGTCTTACCTCCATAACGGGTAAAATAGTCTTCGGTCGCTTTCAGATGTTCCGTTTTCACAAAACTATACTTCTTTTCCAGCACTTTCATCCCAATCGTATGGCCGATCCAGTAATTCACGGTGTCACCGAAAACTGCGGCTGCGATGAGTGTGAGGAGGAGGATCTCTATGTTGAGGAAACCGGCTCCTGCAAGTGCCCCGGCAACAAAGATGAGGGAGTCCCCGGGCAGGTACGGCAATATCACCAGACCCGTCTCGCAGAAAATGATTGCAAAAAGAATCAGGTATGTCCAGAAGCCGTATCCCTGAATAACTCCCGGGAGGTATTTATCGAAGTGGATGACGAGGTCGATGAGGGTAAACAACAGATTCATTTCCCTTTATTTTGGATGTTGCCAATGATAAAAGAATTCTTTTCAATAAAGAAAAATCGGAAGAAACGATAGTAATTTATGAAGAATGGACACGGATTGCTGAATTTTCCTCCTGACAAAAAATTCAGTGAGTTACCAGATCTATTCCTGGTATCAGATTCCTCACACGATCATGAATGTGAAGAAGTAAAACGCGATCATTGGCACAAACAGTAACAGATACACACTCCGGTTCCATTTCCAGATCGTCCCGCCGTCCATCGTCTCGATCGGCATAAGGCTGTAGACAGCCGTGATGAGGTTTATGGTAAAACCGACACCTCCGGCAATTGCGTAGAGTCCTCCCAGCCGGGTGAGGGCAAGGAACAGGATCATGAGAATAATGCTGATACAGGGTCCGGCTACCATCTCAATTCCCATTTCCTTGATATTATCCTCTCCCTTCCTGTTTACCAGGTTACGGTACGACTGGGCAAATGCATTGCCGTATAACCATGCGGTAACGAACATGATGATGGTCCCCAGCCCCCAGAACTGGGTGTCGGCATCATGCCCGTGTTTTGTTGCGAAGTAGCGGTGCGCAAAATCGTGCAGAACAACAGATATCGCTCCCACCAGGATGTATATAAGGATATTTCCAAGCGTAAGTTCGATGCGGTCAGCAATGACAAAGGCAAGAGCTATCATGATTACAGCCACTTCGATAATGATGATTTCTGCAGCCGAAAGTCCGAGGAAATGACGATCCCTCTGTTGTACTTCGATCTTCCGTTTCTCGATTTCAGCATCGCTCAGCTTTTCCACTGCATGACCTCCCGCGAGATCCATAAAAAATTTTGCAAACTTCGACCCGATCTGGGAGAGTGCGCTGATGTTGCTTATCAGGAGATTGACAAAAATGAAAAAAAAACTTGTCAGCACTGCAGCGAGTGCCATGAACTGCGGGGGAATAAAACCGCTGGTCGGGAGGTTCTTTTCTGTTGTCCCTCGGGCCTGCCTGATCAGGCTTATGATACCCCCCTGCTGATTCTCCCCTTGGGAAGGCGTTTCTATCTGCGGTTGTACCGGCGATATGGCAGGTCCGGGGCTCCTGACACGAACATGGTCGGGACGCGTGAGGGTATTGCTTCCGAATGCATTTGCGACATGCAGGGTGGTGGTATAATTTCCCGCGTTCTGATAGGTATGCACCGGATCTTTTTCAGTACTGGTAAAACCATCGCCGAAATCCCATAACCGCGCAAGGGGACTGCCGCTGGAAAAATCAAGGAATCTTACGGTGAGCGGGGGATCACCTTCCCGTGGTTCGGCAATGAATTCAGCGTCAGGAACAATACCCGTATTGATTACACCGGATTTCGTGATCTGCCCCGTTCCAAATTCATTAACTGAAGATAACATAACGGTATATGTGCCCGTTTTTGTGTAGGTATGCGTCGGGTTCTGTATTGTCGAAGTTGTGCCATCCCCGAAATCCCATTTCCACGATTGTGTGGCGCCACGTGTTCTGTCAGTGAATGCCACTGAGAGGGGCAGAATTCCCGTGGTTGGGGAAACAGAAAAGTCTACTTTCGGCGGATCCCCCACCGAGATAAATTCCGGCAGTATTTTTGTATCCTTTCCATACGAGTTAGTAACCGTGAGGCTTATCGTATATTTCCCGTTCGGCGCGAAAGTATGTGTCGGGTTCTGTACTGTCGAAGTAGTGCCATCCCCGAAGTCCCAGAGGTATCGCAGGGGAAGGGTACCTTCCGAACGATCAAAAAAGGTTACCCGTAATGGTGCGGTGCCGGACTGTGTAGTTGTATAAAAGTCCGCGGATGGAGAAGAAGCCACGACGATGAACCCGGAACCTGGTTCTACTACGGGCGCTGCAGACCCGTATGCCGGTATGCATGTACAAATAAGGAATGGAATAAGAAGGAACAACGGTAGTATTTTCTGCATGATACACCTTTTTCGTACCTGACTGTTGGCAATCAGGATAAATGCTTGATCTGTTTACTTCTCATGGTTAATTTGGTGGTATTATAGACAATGTTGTTGGTTCGTCCCTTCGTGAAAGTCAGTTGTGGCAGGCCGGGATGAACATATTTGGATGAATAAATATATTGAGGTCTGCAAGCGCTATCCCGGAGGTTCTTAAAAAACCGTCAACAAATGCAGCAATTATCCATGTCCCCCAAGGATATAGCCGGATGCTAAAATTTTCAAATCCGTTATCCCCTGGTACTGGGGATAAATGGAGAGAGCGTGCTGGACAGCCAAAAAAACGGGAAAAAAAATGCCAGCTTTACCAAGGGTGTCCCAAGAGAGTGTACGAGGAGATTACCCATCTTTGTTTCCGTCATTGCCGCCCGTTGTTTTTTTGCCGGACAACGATAATATGGATAACACCAGCAGCAATGATACCGACACCCACGTATACAAGCGAATCGACAATTGCCGGGTTCATGCCAGTATACTGCTTTCTCAAAGAAGATCAATTTTTTTTCGGGATGCTAAAATATATTTTATTTATATAATCAGAAACAACCGCAGGCGATTGGTTGATAATACTTCTGCCGGATGCAAAAAGAATGCGGAATGTATCGGGTTTCCGGCTGGATATCCTCCCCGATTTATCGATCAGCTTGTGCGAGCACAAGCATGATATAACCCGGACTCGCATTTTTTACCATGCAGTTCAGAGTCATGCTGGTAATACTTGTTGTTCTCTGTGGTGCCCTTGCAACAGCCGGATGCACATTCAGTAAGACATCACCTCCTGCATCCGCACCGGGAACCGGGACTTCGGCAGGAACATCGACTACACCGGCAGCATCAGAGCTAACTACAGTACCCACCGATGAAGTACCCAGTTATAACATGGTAATCGTGGATGTGGGAGAGAAGGACTATCTCGGCATCATCCCGGTCATTTTCCAGGGTGGCATGGGGATGATCCACGTGAAAAAAATAGACGTGAAACTAACACGGGCTGACGGGACAACCCAAATGGCAAACCTCGGAACCAATAAGGGGGATGAAGTGGACCTCGACGGAACGCGGGGATCAGGGTCCGAGCGGGGGCAGATTGACCGTGTCGAAGTCTGGGTCACCATGGATAATGGCCAGACCTATAAAACAAATGATGATCTCAGGGAGTATCGTACCCGAGGATAATGAAGGTGTGGATGAATACCAGCTCTTTTGTTTTTATTGCCAACCCACAAAAACCAACACCCCTCTGACATATGCAGGTTAACTGGCGGCTGATCCACGCAGCACAAAACTCGTATGCAATACTTTCTGCGGCATGCGAGCAGGAAGGGTATCTTCTCTCCGCGGCTGACACTCCGCTGGATGACGTGACCTGCTATAGCCTCAATTCGATAAATGCACCTCTGTACCATGAAGAGATTGCTGCTGCAGGCTGCATAACCGTTGTGGGTGGTCCGCATGCAACGGCATTCCCGCGTGAGACAGCAGAATATGCCGATTATGTGGTTGCCGGCGAAGGGGAATTCACACTCCCCCGCCTTCTTGCACAGATAGATCAGGGTAAAGACGGGAAAATACCTGGTGTGGCGACAGGAAACTATTTTGAACCGGCGGATTCCTGCGTCCGGCTCGATGCATATCCGGCATTTTCCCAGAGGCAGGGGTATGTAGAGATCAGCCGGGGCTGCCCGTTTTCCTGTGCTTATTGCCAGACACCGCATATTTTCGGGCATTGCATGAGGCACCGTTCCATTGACGCAATCGCTAAGTACGCAAACAAGTACGAGCACGCGAGGTTCGTGTCGCCCAACGCGTTTGCTTACGGCTCTGATGGTATCCATCCACGCTGGGAAAAAATTGAACACTTATTCAGAAAACTGGAACACAGGATATATTTCGGTACATTCCCCAGTGAGGTACGCCCGGAATTCATCGGTGAGGAATCCCTTTCACTCCTTAACACGTACTGTTCCAATGCAAAACTCCATTTCGGAGCACAATCGGGGAGTAATGCAGTGCTGAAGAGACTTTTTCGGGGACACACTGTTGATGATGTTATCCATGCAGTGGAACTCTGCAACGTGTTTTCGATTACTCCCGTTGTGGACTTTATTGTCGGGCTCCCCTTCGAAACTGATGAAGACCAGAAAAGGACACTTGACCTCATACAATGGGTTGCCCGATCTGGAAAGGTGCATGTTCACCGGTTCCTCCCTCTGCCCGGCACTCTGCTTGCCGGGACCAACGCGCGATCACTCCTGCCGGAAACTGAAAAAATCTGCGGAAAACTTGCGTATTCGGGTAAATTGACAGGTTCTTGGAATGATCCTGAGATAAGGTTTTTTAGAAAAATATGATCAAATCGCAAGATGCCAGCATTGAATCTATTGATCTTATTATTCATCGGTCTCAAAATCTCCATATTTTTTTGCATAATAAATCCTGAAACCAACATACAGGAAAATCATGAAGCATAACAGACCGAGCTGGATATAACCAATAATCCGGGGCGGGAGAAGTTCAGGAGCCCGTATTGGTGGAATCTGACGGGGAAGTGTCGGAATATGCATTATTTCCATAACGGCCCCAATCGAAAATGCACAGAATACAATCCAAAAAATCTGCATCGTCCGGATCGTCGCTTGTTCAGTAATTATTACATCACGCTCGTCGCTAACAAGATCCGAAACATTTCTTTTGGCAAGATATATTAACACGATTCCAACAATAAAGGCGATCTCAATTAGGATAGAGGCGTGAAGTTCTACGGAATACCAGAAAATGGTGAGAAGGACAAGGGCAATGCATCCAAATATCAGATAGAATGTATTTTTTTTCATACTGAACTTCCTGCTCCCGGATAATTTCTCGGGGTTACATCATATTTTCTTAGAACGCAACGATTACTCAGCAATGTTGTAAATTTTTATGGCATCATTCATGGTTGCCTAAATGCTGATTGTAGTTGGAATGGGTAGTATGGTGGGACCCGCTACATTAACGCCGGTACCCTTGTTCACGCTAACAATCTGTACCATAAACGTGAGGTTCTGACCTGCTAGCGGACTGTTCTCATCCCATATAACCTTTGATTGCGTGACATTGATTATCCTGATCCTGCTAATGGCATTGCTGGTCCTACTGTGGATAGTATAGTATTGCCCCACCGTGAAGGTCATGTTGGCGATTGTACCGGTGCGGTTGACGACACGGATGAGATCATTCCGGTACGGACCATACGCCTGATCGTAAGGAATGATTACTGTTTTCTTCTGGTTTATTTTCATTCCTACGATCGCATTCGAAAAACCCGGGATAACATCGGCACTCCCGACCGTGAATGCCAGAGGAGTCTGGTTCATATTAGTACTGATTACTGTTCCGTTTTCATACATCAAGGTGTAATACATTGATACATTATCGCCTTTCATCACAACAACCGGGTTGGGAAGGATGAGCACTGCGGTAACCACAATAGCAACAAGTGCGATTGCTCCACCGGCAATCATGAGATATTTCCGGTTCCGGTTACCTGTGCTTTCATCTACCTTCTCCTGGTTGGTCTTTTTTTTCTTATCGTAAGGTTGATTCATTTTTTATCTCCTGATTAAATTGGATCGTTAAACACGCTGAATCCCAGCATCTAATACATCCCAACACTTCTCCCACGCCTGTAGTGAAGCACCCCAACGATTATGACCAGCAACAGTGGCATCCCGAATGCTACAGGAAGGACATTGTTAGGGTTCAGGTTGATCTTCGGGGCTATGATGAGGACTGTTCTTGAGCTGGCAGCGGGAGGCGATGAATCGGTAATTCCGCCTTTGGCCTCTTTGCTGAACAGAATCGCAACCGTGTAGGTACCAGATTTGACCAGCCTCACGCTCCATTGGGTAGGAATGGACTGACCAGGACGAATGTCCTGGAGATGGATCCCTTTCTGTGCACTCCAGTCTTCAAGGTCCACAGGAATTTTTGCCTGCTCGTCTACAATAGATATGTATGCTATTCCGCTGGCAGTTTCATTCCCCGTGTTGGACACCGCCGCGTTTACGGTTATGATCTGACCGGCAGTGGTTTCGATAGTTTCGGAAGAGAGTAGATTCACCCGGATTGGGTCATTTGCCGGAATTCCGGGTAACTGCGCAGTGGCGAGAGTAGAGAACATAACGGTAAGCAGGAGCGTGAACAGTGCAATCCTGGAAGCGGTCATCGTCATTCTGTACCCCCACTGAACTCCAAATTCCGGCAGGACCGGTAGAAGATGCCGGCGCCAACGAGCAGGAAGATGACTAGCGCGGGAATGTATTGCATCTGGTGGATCAATACCTGAATGTTATCCACGAGAATGTTGTCAAGGGAGTTGAATGCCTGCGAGAACGGGTTGATGCTCTCTATTACACTGCCAAAGCCGTTATTTTTCAGGGACGCTGAAAAGAATAATGTCGGGGAGAGTAATACTAGCACAAGCGTGAGCGACGTGAGAAGACTTGTGTTTGTGGAATTGGATATAGCGGAGACCGCAATAGCGATGAGGGAAATGCCAAGAACCAGAATAGTGCCATACAATCCGGTATAGATGATAGCGGATGCAGTAAGCCCGGTACCGTTTGCTATGACAACGATATAGGGCATTGAGACAAGATAGAGTATCAGCCATAGGACAATTATGGAGATGAGTTTCTCTACTGCTATCTGTAAAGGGGGTAAAGGTGTCAGCAACAATGTCTCTAGCGTACCTGCTTCTCGTTCGCCCGAGATTATGGTCGACGCAGTGACTGTGGAGAGGATCAGCCCCAACACAATTATCACCTCGGTTAACATGAAGAGCATCTCACCCTGGTCAAGCAGGCTCAGTTCCTTGTCGGTCAGGAGCAGGTAAGACACACCGCTGAACACCAGTGAGCAGGTAACAATCCAGATTGCACCCTTCCATGAATAGAAGATGCCTTTCAGTTCCCGCGTAACAATCTCAAACATTATTTATTCCCTCCTTGTTTGCGATAGTATCACGGTGTGATTGATTCCCAGTAAGCGCAAAGAAAATATCTTCGAGATTTGACCCGGTTTTTCGCATTTCAAGAATAGTAAAATCGGCTTTGACAAACCATTCGATTATCTGGTTAGCAGAATAGGAGGTTCCGGTGACCGTAATATCGATGTAGCTATTTTCCACCTGTGTTGGGATTATTTTCAAGGGCATCTCTGAAATTTTTTTCATAGTTTCGGGTGAGTTCTGGACACGGACGAACACACCACTTGTCTTTTCTGCATGCACCTGTTTTTGGATCTCTTGGAATGTTCCCTGCACAGCTAGTGTCCCGTGATCAATGATGGCAAATCGGTTACAGAGAGAAGCCACGTCTCCTAGAATATGGGAGGAAAGAAAAATCGTGATCCTTTCACCGTTGAGGTCGGTCAGAATTTTCTTTATGTCCTTTTGCCCCTGGGGGTCTAGGCCAAGGGTTGGTTCATCCAGGAACAAAATTTTCGGGTTGTTAATCAGGGCTCTCGCCAGCCCGAGCCTCTGTTTCATTCCCCTGGAGTAATAAGCGATGGGCGCCGACGCCTTGTCTGCGAGTCCGACCTGCTCTAGCAGTTTCATCTGCCTCTGTCCTGCCTCTTTTGGCTCTATATGGTAGAGAGATGCAAAATGCAAGAGGTACTCACTCGCATTCATCCACCCGTAAAAGCCCATGTTCTCTGGGAGCAAGCCTATCAGGTTCTTGTGACTGAGGCTGTCCTTGTTCACGTCAAGACCCAGGATTTCAACCGTCCCGCGTGTTGGAGCGAGAAGGCCGCAGAGCAGGCGTATGGTAGTTGTCTTTCCTGCCCCATTCGGGCCAAGGAAGCCGAAAATATCGCCGGTATTGACATCAAGGTCGATGGAATTAACCACAAGTGCAGGACCGAAAACTTTCGTAAGTCCCCTGGTCCGGATTGAATGAGACATCAGGTTCTGTTCCATGGAGAAGAGAGGAATTTTTTCTTCAGTAATAAACTTGTAGCTATTACGATAAACCCGATGACCAGCAACGAGTTGCTCGTCCAAACGTTTATCGCTTCCATGTCGTCCGGAACATCGTAATAAAACATGAGGTACAAAGCCACGATGATAAGCACAACCCCAAGGATTGCAACCCCGTGTCTCAATTCAATTCTCATTCAAAACACTCCAAAATGCGGTCTAAACTGCGTGCTCATAACTTACATCCGGGCTGGTAAATAGTCCGTAGTACAACCATCGAACATAGCACAAATTCTTATCATTCGGGATTAAAGTTGAAGATGCGTAAACAAAAAGGACTCGCAAAAAGCCCTTTGGTTAGCCAATTTTCAATTGTGATAATTGCGTTGAATACTATTAATTTTCCTCTTTAGTACGATTCAAAGAGTGCGGTAATCACAATAGCGACTATAAATATTATCGACATAAAAAAGGTCAAACCAATTGGGGACATAAATGCCTCTATTTGAAAATATGCGGCACTCGGATTGGTGCTCTGTGGAATTGAATAATAAAAAAAACGATAAATTGTTTGTAAAAAAAGAATTAACAAAACGTATCCAGCTGATAAATAAAATAATTTTTTGGTTTTCTTTGACATAATTGCTATACCTTATAGCTGATACTGACTTTACCAAACGAAGTTGAGTTCTTTGCGGAGGTTATTGATATCCCATTTTTAAATAGCTCGACCGATATCTCATGCGTCGTCGACTCATCCTGCTTGAAAAAGGTTGCGGCAACGTTTCCTGTCGCATTAGTGATTTCATAAATGCGGTCACCGGAACTATTCACTTGTTTCATTGCACCATTCATACCGTATGTCCCGTTAAAGGCTCCGACATAACTGACCTTAATAAATACTCCGGTAACAGGGATAGTAACCTTAACCGTTGGCTTCACCGTCTGAGTAATGGGTACGTGAGTTATGGATACTTGCGTCTGCTGGGTACTGGGAACAGTTGGCACTTTAGTTGTCTGTGGCGTCGATTGCTGCCTTACACATCCACTCAATAATACAATTCCTACCAGAGACAAAACTACTAAAAGCAATACCAATTTTCTATTCATATAGACCTCTCTTTGAAAATGAGCGAAGCAATGCCGAAGGCTTGTCCAACGGATCCCTTCTGGTTCTCGTCATGAATATACCTCATCATACCTGTTAATACGCATTCAACCTTCATTTAAATCCTCCAAAACGAGATCGGAATTGGATATTCATGACTTACATCTGGGCTGGTAAATAGTCCGTAGTACAGCCATCGAACATAGCACAAATTCTTATCATCTTAAAAGAACCCAAAGAATCCCATGAAACCGGATATCCCGTTGGCTTGCATAACAATCAGCATCATCCTTCTAATAGTGATTGGTCCCGTAATGGCAGCAGAAACAAATGACGTGAGTGCAATCCACGGCTGGGATATCACAGATATAATTACGGTTTTCACCACGATCATTGCAGGTATCCTTTGCGTTATCAGTCTCATCGGGTACAGGAGAGACCAGAGAACCAAGTATCTGCTGATCACTCTTGCATTCGCAATCTTTGCCTTGAAAGGTGTTTTCATTATAAGTGCCGATCTGCTCGTATCGCGACAGTTGTTATTCGATATTGTTGCAAGCCTGATGGACTTCATAGTGCTCGTCTGTGTCTTTTTGGGCATTTCAATGAAGTGATGCTCTTTGACCAGCGTACGAAATAACCAAAGAGAAGTGCTGGAACTTGAATCAAGAAGAAAGATTTACCAAGTGGTCATGCAGCATGCAGGAGGCCACATGCGGGAAATCCAGAGGGCTTCGGGGATGTCCCTTGGCACAGTTTCTTATCACTTGTCGTACTTGGGGAAACATAACCTTATCAAGGAAGAGAAGGATGGCAACTATGTCCGATACTATCCGAGTACTATTGACATCAGGGATGAGAAACTCCTCTCGCTGCTGCGACAAAGAAGTGTCAGAACAATACTCCTTTTTATCTTAACACATGAGGGATGCAGTCATCAGGAGATCAGCGCTGGGGTGAACCTTTCGCCATCGACAACCACCTGGCATCTGAAGAAACTGATCGACAATGGAATTGTAGTCTCGGATAAAAAAATCAAGGGTAAGGCGTATTCTCTTTGCATCTCCAAGGAACGTATCATGAGTCTTCTTATTACCTATCGGGAAAGCTTCCTCGACAACCTTGTGGATGGTCTCCTGGATCTGATGGAATAATGCTCTTTTTTCCCGAGCCAGAATCACTTTCTTCTCCTTCCGATACAGTTTTTGGTTCCCTATAAAAGATCACCTTGTGATCGATGGGGGGACGGCCGGTGTATCTTTTTCTGCGAAGCGAGGAAATATGAGTGGAAGGGACTTTTAGCTACCGGTAAATCCCTGCCATTGTGCTTCTGTTAGCGTTTCTCTGTAATTATGGGAGAAATGTATCCTGCGCGGCGGTATCATTTGTTTGAGATATCTGAAAAAACCACTGCACTTTGATTTTCCGACGAAAGAATTAATATCTGGAAAGTAAATAGAAGAGAAGAACAATTTTAACGCCTATTATCGTCCTGTCAACTGGGCGATAGGGTTTTTTAGACGCCCTTCAAATGATATACCATGAAAGATGTGCTATTGATAGCAGATCTCCATGGTCAATTCGGTAAAATTGATTCATTTCTGGATTTGAATCCGGAAGCGGTATTTATTGCAGGCGATATCACCAATATGGGTCCGGTTGAAACGGTCGATGACGTGCTTTCACGCATTGATGTGCCGTGTTTTGCAGTGCCCGGCAACTGTGACCCGCGTGAGATCATCGAAACGCTCGAACACTCAGATGCGGTATGTCTCCATGGCTCCCATATTAACCTGGGAAGGATATCGATTGCAGGTATCGGCGGATCAAATCCCACACCCTTCGGTACACCGTTTGAGATGACCGACAAGCAGATAGATGACGTACTACATGGTACTATGAAGAAGATGGAAAAAGCCGTTCACAATGTTCTTCTCACTCATGCCCCGCCTTTTGAAACACTCGACAAAATTAATGGCGAGCATGTGGGCAGCCAGAGCATCCGGCGGCATATGAAGTCCTTTGATCTTGTCTGCTGCGCCCATATTCACGAACAGCGGGGTGTCATGGACGTTGATGGTGTAAAAATTGTTAATCCTGGTGCAGCCATGGACGGTTATTGTGCGATGCTCCACTTTGGGACAGAAGCACGGGATATCAGGATTGAACTCCTGACCGTTTAGAGAGGAGCAGTTCAAGGTATGAGGCGAGGATCGGCTCGCCCTGTATACCAATTTCTTTTGAAATTGTTTCAATCTGTGCAGAAGCTACCTTGTCATCCCCCTCAGCCATTACTTCAATCTCTACAAACGTTCCAAGTTCCTCGACGGAATCCAGGGATATTGCAGTGTCGCCGAGCTGGTAATTCTCACGCCATTTATTCACTTCGGCGGTCCTCGTAAACCCGAGGCGATCCAGTATCGCTTCAAAGACCTCGCCATATTC
>Ga0209777_10007010_pt1 | contig 12584 bp, 14 predicted proteins | sample FrelakmetHBP12HB_FD_187147 | JGI IMG/M metagenome (GOLD analysis project Ga0209777, IMG submission 187147) | Freshwater lake sediment microbial communities from the University of Notre Dame, USA, for methane emissions studies -HBP12 HB (SPAdes)... | ecosystem: Environmental > Aquatic >... | reverse complement strand
AGCAATGTTTTTCCTTTTTGCAAGAAAAATATTGCTTAATACATAGAAATTTTTATTAATTTTTAAGAACTGAAATTTACACTTGCAGCACAGCATTATTCCGGGAAAGGACTTCAGGACTGCCATTGTCGATCTTTTATTTTCATGGTAGCATTGTTTTTAAGATTTCTAATAAGATTTCTAATAATAATTTACTTAGATTGTTAAAGAAAGAGTGTGACATGAAACAGATACCCCGCAGTGAAAATATTTCATATCTCGCGCTGGCATTGTGTGCCATTCCTGGCTGGTTGCTGCTCAGTTTTTTTATTGCCGGCGCAGCGCAGGAACAAAACGATCCTTTCTCGGCAAAGAGACCTGTGATGATCGAGAAGGACCTTAGGGGGCGCAACATTAAAGATCCCGCAGTGCTGAAAGCCATGCAAAAAGTACCGCGGCACCTCTTTGTGGCCAGGGATCTCATAGACCAGGCATATAATGATTATCCCCTGCCCATTGGAGAAGGACAGACCATCTCGCAGCCGTATATCGTAGCGCTTATGACCCAGAGCCTCGGATTGAAGAAAGAGGACAAAGTGCTGGAGATAGGAACCGGCTCCGGCTATCAGGCAGCAGTGCTTGCTGAAATTGTACAGCGGGTATATTCCGTGGAAATAAATAGAGCACTGTCGGAGAGGGCAGATATGCTGCTGAGATCTCTGGGGTACCGAAACATAACTATTAAAAACGGAGACGGCTTTCAGGGGTGGAAGGAACATGCACCCTATGATGCCATACTGGTGACCTGTGCTATTGACGGTATCCCGCCGCCGCTCATAGCGCAGCTCAAAGAGGGCGGCAGAATTATACTGCCGCTGGTAGACTCCCTGTTTGAGCAAGACCTTGTGCTGGGAGTAAAAAAGAACGCAGTGATAGAACAGAAAAATATCAGCGCGGTACGTTTTGTCCCCATGGTGGGGGAGGCGCAGGGGAAGAGGCGCTTCGCGGAGTAGCCGGTCAGCAGCGCTCTGGTATCATTGCCCGGCAGCGTTCTGGTAATACGGCGTAGGCATGGTGCCCTCCTTGAAGCATTCAAAGCTGGTTGCCTCTCCGGCATGCTGGGAGGAAACTCCTGTCGCAGGGTCTATTTTTGCAAAGACCACTCCTTCCGGCACCTCAAACACTTTGACAGGCATCTCCTTCACCGCCTGCTGCATAAAGTTGAGCCAGATGGGAGCCGCCACCACCCCTCCTGTTTCACGTTTTCCTAGGGACGTATTGTCATCATAGCCAACCCAGGCAGCGGTTACCAGCTGCGGTATGAACCCGATAAACCAGGCATCCCGGAAATCATTGGTGGTCCCGGTTTTGCCCGCGCACGGGCGGTTGATCGCGGAAACCTTCTTCCCGGTGCCTTCCTCAACAACACTCTGCAGGAGGCTGGTCACCAGGTATGCGGTCTGTGGATTCAGCGCCTGATAGAGCCGCGGGCTGTTTTCCTCAACCAGGCTGCCGTCACGATCCAGAATGCGGGTGATGGCCATGGGTTCCACCCGGACACCATGGGCGCAGAACACGGCATATGCCTGCACCATCTGCAGCAGCGTAAGCGTGGGAGTGCCCAGCGCCAGAGTGAGGTCCTTGTTGAGTGGCGTGTCGATCCCGAAATGCCGCGCGTACTGGACGGCATAATTCACGCCTATATCCTGCAGTATTTTTATCGTAACCACGTTGCGCGAGAGGGTGAGCGCTTTTCGCAGCGTGATGGGGCCCAGATATTTTTCGTCGTAATTCTGCGGCTCCCACAGTTTCCCCTTGCCCATCTTAAACGAAATCGGAGCATCCACGATTATGCTGGCGGGGGTGTAGCCCTTGTCCAGGGCGGCAGCATAGATGATTGGTTTAAAAGAGGAGCCGGGCTGCCGCTGGGCCTGTACCGCGCGGTTAAACTGGGTGTTGGAAAAATCCCGTCCGCCGATCATGGCCCTGATGTAGCCGGTATAGGGGTCCATGCAGACGAGTGCGGCTTCAACCCGGTTTTTATCCTGCGACGTTTTTTTGTGCCGCTTCTCGTATTCCGCAAGCCCGCAGCGGATAGCTTCCTGGGCAGCCTGTTCCATGGGGACATTGAGAGTTGTCTCGATGCGCAGTCCGTCTTCATAGAGTGCCTGCGCCCCGTATTTTTTTTCCACGGCCTGCCTGATATACTCAGTAAAATACGGAGACCGGGTCGCGTTGATGTTTACCAGCTGCTTGAAGCAGAGGGGCTCTTTTTCCGCTGCCTGTTTTTCCGCCTCTGTGATGTAGCGCTGCCCCACCATCCGCTGCAGCACATAGCCCTGGCGCTGCCGCGCACGCTCCAGGTAGCGCTGCGGCGCATAATAGCTGGGAGCTTTTGGCAGCCCTGCCAGGAGCGCGGCCTCAGCCAGGTTCAGGCCGGCGGCGGACTTCCCGAAGAAGGAGCGTGCTGCAGCTTCAACGCCATAGGCCCCCTGGCCAAAGTAGATCTGATTGATATAGAGGGTAAGAATATCATTCTTGGTGAGTGAGGTTTCAATGCGCCGCGCCAGAATCGCTTCTTTAAGCTTGCGGGCATAGCTCTTTTCAGGCGTGAGAAGCAGCGATTTGGTGATCTGCTGGGTAATGGTGCTGCCGCCCTGCTTTATCTCACCGGACAGCAGGTTGATGAACGCGGCCCGCAGAATGCTCTCGTAGTTGATGCCTTTGTGTTCAAAAAACTGGGCGTCTTCGGCGGCTATAATTGCCTTAATGAATATCGGCGCGACCGCTGGGAGCTTTACCATGTAGCGCCGCTCCGTACAGAATTCCCCGATGAGCTCGCCGGTGTCGGCATAGACTTCGGTGACCAGCGGCGGACGGTAATCGTTTAACGAGTAGATTCGGGGCAGGTTATAGCTGAAATAGTTGTAGAGTATAACACACGCGGATCCCGCGAGTATCGCCAGGCTCAAGGGGAGCACGAGCAGAAGGTAGAGCAGTATTCTGGGATGTTTCTTTTTTCGCCGCGGTAATTCCATTGCTGAATCGCGCTTGTCAGAAAAGATTGAGTTCAAAAGCGTTTTGAATAAGCTCGACCGTGTGCCCGGCAGGCAGCAGGTTCACCGCTACCACGTCAAAGCGGGCATGGTTTTTTTCCAGCTTATAGCGCTGGATAAATTCCAGGGCAACTTTACCGATTTGCCCCTGCTTTTTCAGGGTGACCGCCTCCTGCGGTGTTCCGTGTGATTGGGAGCTTCTGGTTTTTACCTCAATAAAGCAGAGGACATTGCCCGGATCGCGGGCGATAATATCAATTTCCCCGTAGCGGCAGCGGTAATTTTTTACCACTAGTTTAAAACGGTTCTTCTTCAGAAATTCCAGGGCGATCTCTTCCCCTCCCGCTCCCAGACGCTGCCTGCGGTCACTCATGGCTGCCTGCTGCCGGGACGGCTGCCCCGTGCGTAAAGCTTTTCCGGTGAATAGGACAAAGCCCGTATAAAGCAAGGGCACGGAAATGCTCCCTGGTACCATAGCCCTTGTTGCGGGCGAAGTTGTACCGGGGGTATTGTTCATGATATTTTTTCATCATGGCATCCCGGGTGACTTTAGCCATTATAGAGGCTGCTGCAGTGGCAAGGCTGCGCTGGTCGCCTTTTATAAGAGGGGTCTGCGGGATTGACGCAGCTATCGGGTAGATGCCGTCTATTAAAAGATAATCCGGGGTGAGTGACAGTGATTCTACAGCCACCTGCATCGCTTTGAGACTTGCCTGCAGAATGTTGATCCGGTCGATCTCCTGGTGATCAACTGACGCCCAGCTCCAGGCAAGGGCCTCGCGCCGGATAACCTCAAAGAGCTGCTCGCGCTTTTTCTCGGTAAGCTGTTTTGAGTCCCTGATCGCGGGGTGCGTCCAGCCGGGGGGGAAAATTACCGCGCCCGCCACTACCGGGCCGGCGAGCGGGCCTCTGCCGGCCTCATCAACTCCGGCAATATGCACGTATCCCTGTTGAGACAGGACCTGTTCCGGACGCGGGGAATCCTTGAGCAATGAGGGCAGAGACGTCATGTGCTCGCGTGAGGGTTATTGCACCGTATGGTGGACAGTGGTTACTGGAGCTTCTTCTCTTTGATGCGGGCTGCTTTACCCTTTAAATCTCTCAGATAATAAAGACGTGCCCTGCGCACTCTGCCCCGCTGCACAATCTCAACCCGGTCAATCGTGGGGGAATGCAGGGGGAAAATCCGCTCTACGCCCACGCCATAGGATATCTTTCTGACCGTGAAACTTGAGCGAAGGCCGCACTGTCTTTTTCTGATAACCACTCCCTGGAATGCTTGGATCCTCTCCTTGTCCCCTTCTTTGATCTTGACGTGAACCTTTACCGTATCACCCGGACGGAAGGGGAGGATATCGGTACGCATATGCTCTTTTTCCAGGCGTTCAATGTAATCCATTTTTGCTTCTCTCCATTGTGTTATCGGGTGTAGCTTCCAATAATAGCTTTTTGTCTTCTTCAGTTAACGGTGCCTGGCGCAGAAGATCGGGTCTTCTGGCCTGAGTTTTTTTGAGCGCCTCTGCTCTTCTCCACCGGTAAATCTTCTGATGGTCTCCGCCCAGGAGCACCGGCGGCACTTCAAGGCCGCGAAAGCTGCGCGGCTTGGTATACTGCGGATATTTCAGGAGCGAGCCGGAAAATGTATCTTCCACCACCGAGGCCGGCTCTCCCACGACCCCCGGCACCATCCGGGAAACCGCATCGATAATAACCAGGGACGGGAGCTCTCCGCCGGTGAGAATATAATCACCTATTGAAAGTTCTTCGTCAATAAAAAACTGGACCCGCTCATCCACGCCCTCGTATCTTCCGCAGATAAGGATAATATGCGGGCAGGCGCTGAGTCTCCCGGCCACCCCATGGGAAAACATGGCCCCCTGGGGGGACATAAGTATCACCCGGGTCTGTCCCGGCCGCTTGAGCTTTTCAATGCTTTTTACTAAGGGCTCGACCTTCATCACCATCCCGGCGCCGCCGCCGTACGGGGCATCATCCGTGATGTGGTGCTTGTCCTCCGTGCAGTCCCGGAGCTGATGAATGTCGATCCTGATCAGTCCGTTTAATTGCGCCCGTTTAAGAATGCTTTCCCCCAGAGGGGAAATAAACATCTGGGGGAATAGGGTAATTACATCAAAATGTATCATGCGGGAAAGGCCCGGTCGTTAAACAGCGGGGATACCAGCTCACCGCAGCAGATGATCATCAGCACTGCAGAGCTTAGTAAAGGACCTTTCTTGCAAAGCATCCTGTTTGGATGCGAGGCACAGGCAGCTGTTAGGCCCTACTAAAGAGATGCGGGGCACCATGAGCCGGCGAGCGGCTCTCTATTCAACGATCTCCAGTACAGCCCGCTTGCCGATCTTTGCTGATGCAGCAGAAAGTATAGTCCTGATTGACTGGGCGGTTTTGCCGTGTTTCCCGATAATTTTTCCCAGATCGCCCTTTGCTACTCTCAATTCTATGACCGACGTCTGCTCCCCTTCAACTTCATTTACCGAAACCTCATCCGGATTGTCCACAAGTGCCTTTGCAATGTATTTTACTAATTCTTTCATGGTACCTCCGCTGTTATACGTTGCTGCGATGCCTGATTACAGAAATACATGCATAGTAGTAATACAAGGCGGTTACTGAGCAGGTGGAGTAGGTTTTTGGAAAACGCCCCCTTTTTTTAGCACCTGAATTGCTGACTGTGTCGGTTGTGCGCCCTTTGCAATCCACTCTAATGCTTTATCCTTGTTTATCTTTGCCGTTGCCGGCGCGCTGCAGGGGTCATAGGTTCCCAGCAGTTCAATAAACCTTCCATCGCGCGGTGACGTATCTTTAGCCACAACTATTCTATAAAACGGTCGTTTTTTCTTACCATATCTTGCGAGGCGAATTTTAACAGCCATAGTTAGGTATCTATTGTCCTCCTTTCAATAAGATTGTGCTATGATTATACGTAAGGTTTCCTGCAGTTCCATAACACAACAACTGCATCTTTTTTAATTTATGGGAAAATGTATAATTTATATGTATTATAATTTTTTTGTCAAGGAAAATTATTTGCTATACTAATAGAAATTCAGCTTACAGAGAAGATACCGGGCAATGCATATTTAAAATTATAGCACGCTTTTCTGATATATCCCGGGAAAACGCGGAAAAAATATCCTTGCATTGCCAAAACCCCTATGATAAATTTTTTCATTAAAATATTTCTGCATCCTATATGCATACTTATTCCTCAGTCATTCATATAAAGACTACCGGCTCTCTGGACATCATTAATATCAGCCCTCACATCGAAGATTTTGTCGCCCGCCATACGGTTCTCACGGGATTCCTGATTTTATTTATCGCCGGTTCAACCGCGGCACTGACAACGATCGAATATGAACAGGGCGCGGTAGAAGACCTCAAGCAGGCTATTGAACGGATAGCGCCGCAGGACCTGCCCTATGAACATGACCGGCGCTGGGGGGATGGCAATGGGTATGCCCATGTCAGGGCTGCGCTGCTGGGCCCGTCGCTCACCATCCCGCTGCAGGAAGGACGGATACAGCTGGGTACCTGGCAGCAGATTGTCCTGTGCGATTTTGACAACCGGCCGCGCCAGCGCGAGGTCATCGTGCAGCTGCACGGGGATGCGTAGCCGGTGGCGCGCGCGTTCAGATATTATGGCGAATAAATATAAGAATAAAAATAAAACAAAAACCGATACGCTGTACTGCAGCGACATCCTGACCTTTGATGATCCGGGGCTTGTCAGGCTGCTCTGCGGTGAGCATGATAACTACCTGAAGCTCATAGATGCGGCATTTGGCGTAACCGTAGCAGTCAAAGGGCATGAATTCTCAATCGGGGGAGATGCGAAGGCGGTCTCAGCGGCAAAGCGCCTGCTGCAGAATCTTTACTTTATCCTTGAATCCGATCGCGCGCTGACCCCGGATGATGTCCGGCACGCGATAACCATGATTAAGGAAAATGAGGCGGCAAATCCCCGGGAGGTGCTGCTGGACACAATACTTGTTTCCTATAAGCGGCGCTCGATACATCCGAAGAGTTTTGCCCAGAAGCTTTATACGGACGCCATCCGCACCTATGATATGGTGATCGGCATCGGCCCCGCCGGGACCGGAAAAACCTATCTGGCGATGGCCATGGCTCTTGCCTCGCTCATGAAAAAAGAGGTCGACCGCATCATATTAACGCGGCCGGCGGTTGAAGCGGGCGAAAAGCTGGGGTTCCTGCCCGGTGATTTATATGAAAAGGTGAACCCGTATCTGCGGCCCCTCTATGATGCGCTCCATGATATGATGGAGATGGACAAGGTGGTGGAGTTTCTTCGCCAGGGGATCATTGAAGTTGCGCCGCTCGCGTTCATGCGCGGCAGGACCCTTAATGATTCATTCGTTATTTTGGATGAGGCGCAGAATACCACCTCGGAGCAGATGAAAATGTTTCTCACGCGCCTGGGGTTCAACTCCAAAGCGGTCATCACCGGCGATGTCACGCAGACCGATCTGCCGGCGGGCAAGACCTCGGGACTGATTGAAGCGCAGCGGGTGCTGGCCAATGTCCCGGGCATTCGTTTTGTCCATTTCAGCGAAAAGGACGTGGTGCGTCATCCGCTGGTTCAGGAAATTGTCAAGGCGTACGAGTCGTATTCCTGACAGGAGCAGGGTATAATATAAACAGTATGCTAAAGTTATTTACATTCCGGTCTGAGAAAAAAACAAAAATCAAGGATGGCAGGGAAAAAAGCAGCGTGCTCAGGTACGTGCAGAACCCGTCCCTGCACCGGGTTATAATCGGTATTCTGCTGAGCGCGGTCATTGCCCTGCTCATCCCGCCGCAGCTTGTCATCCGCACCTACACCTACCAGCTGGGTGATATCTCGCGCGACAATATCAGGGCTCCCCAGGACTTTTCAGCCGAAGATGTCCTGTCCACTGACAAGATACGGCAGGAAAAACAGGCAACGGTCCTCTCGGTGTATGATTTTAACTCGAAGGCGGACGAGGATATCGACAAGAGAGTCACCACGGCATTTTCCGTGATGCGCGAATCACTGAAGCGCTTCAAGAAGCATGAGCTGCTGCTCGAAAAATGGAAGCACGATTTCGCTAAAATCCTGCGCGTGCCGGTATCAGACAGCGATTTTGACCTGCTGCTGCGTCGGGGATTCAGCCAGAATGTTGAAGAGCACCTGCTGGATCTGGCGCTGCCCTTTGGCCAGCGGGAGGTGGTGCTGTCAAAAGAGCAGCTGCTTCGGGAGTGGGGACGCCGGGTCACCCTGAAAGACATCCATACCAAAGAAGAGGTGGTGCTGGAGGACTACTCACGCCTGCTTGATCTCAAAGATGTCCAGCTGCTCATGCGGCGGGAATCGCGCAAAACCCTGGATAAATTCCGCGAAGAGGAACGCGGCGTGATTCTCGCCCTGGCAATAAAACTGGTCGAGCCGAACTTTACGTTCAACAAAATAGAGACCGAAGCCCGGAAAGCTGCCGCGGCGCAGTCGGTGAGCCCGGTCTATGTCAGGGTGAAAAAGGGTGAGATAATCATCCGCGAGGGGGAGCGGATCAACGAGACGGCACTGGCAAAGCTTGCGGGACTGATGCAGGTGAATGGGTATCAGAGCGTCACCTGGACGCTGGCAGGATATTTTTTACTCACCTTTTCAGCCATGTTTTTTATTTATCACTTCACCATCAACAGCCTGCGCGGCCGCTCAATTTCCCGCCGTGATTTTATTTTCCTGAGCGCCACGCTGCTGCTTTTTATCCTGCTGCTTAAGCTCTCCATCATTACCGCACGGGCATTCGACAGCGGATCATCCTTCATGCCGCTGAACTCATATTTTTATGCCATACCCTTTGCGCTGGTCGCCATTGTGATCAGCGTGGTGCTTAACCCGCAGCTGGCGGCAGTTGGGGCGCTTGTCATCTCCATTCTTTCCGGCATTCTCATAGAAAATCAGATCATCTTTTTTATCTATCCCTTCATCAGCTGCCTTCTGGCTGCGCAGGAGGTCGCCCAGTGCCGGGAGCGCAAGACCCTTATCAAGGCGGGCCTCAAGGTCGGGCTCTTCAACAGCGGTATCATCGTAGCCATTGCCATCCTCAGGGGCACGGTGCTTTCACTTGATACCGTTCTGAACATTGCGCTGGGGATGATGGGCGGGGTGCTGGCGGGAATCCTTGCTACCGGCATTATTCCCGTCATTGAAATTGTATTCAATTACACGACCAATATTAAGCTGCTGGAGCTGGGAGACCTCAATCAGCCGGCGCTGCGGGACCTCATTATTTCAGCGCCGGGCACGTATCACCACAGTATTATTGTGGGGAGCCTGGTGGAGGCTGCCGCCGAGTCCATCCAGGCAAATCCGCTGATGGCACGGGTGAGCGCTTATTATCATGATATCGGCAAGATAAAAAAGCCCCTCTATTTTGTGGAGAATCAAAAAGGCGGAGAAAACAAACACGACAAGCTCCTGCCCAGCATGAGCAGCCTCATCCTCATTTCCCATGTCAAGGACGGTGTTGATATTGCAAAAAAGAACCGCCTCGGGCAAAGCATCCAGGATATCATCTGCCAGCACCACGGTACCAGCATCAACTATTTCTACCAGAAGGCAAAAGACCTGAATACCGCTCCCGGCCAGCCTGTCAGCGACAAGGACTTTCGCTATCCCGGCCCAAAGCCGCAAACCAAGGAGGCGGGGCTGGTTATGCTTGCTGATGCAGTGGAGGCGGCATCAAAAACCCTCACTGAACCGACACCGGCGCGCATTCAGGGAATGGTGAATCGCATCATTACCAATATTTTTACTGACGGGCAGCTTGATGAATGCGAGCTGACCCTGAAGGATATCCACCTTATCGCCCAGAGCTTTATCAGGATTTTAAACGGCATTTTCCATGCCCGTGTCGAATATCCGGAAAAACAGGAAAAGGAAACAAATGGCAGCGCAAAAAATCAGGGTCCTGATCAAAAGCAGGCAAAGACGGATCGCGATCGATCTGCGCCGGATAAGGAAAACGGTGATCGCGATCCTGGACGCTTTGAAGTTATCTCATCCCGAGATAAGTATTCTGCTATTGGATGACCCTCAGATCACTGAGCTGAACCGCACCTATCTGTCCCGCGACTACCCGACTGACGTTTTATCCTTTCCCATGAGCGGCGGGCCGTTTCCGGCCGTCCAGTCACATCTTCTGGGCGATGTAGTGATTTCAATTGAAACCGCGCTCCGGCAGGCTGAAGGCAGGCAGGCGGATTTGTATGAGGAGATGGCCTTTCTGCTTATCCACGGCATCCTGCATCTCATCGGTTTTGATCACGAGCAGGGAGGCAGTGAGCAGCGCCGGATGAGGCGGATGGAGCAAAAGCTGCTCAAAACGCTGCAGGCGGAAGGGCTGCTCGCTGCTTAACTGCAGCGCACACACAGGTTATTTTTCAGGACTTTCCCCAGAATTTATAGTGCTGTCATTACGAGAGCGCCGGGGTTAGTGGCTCGTGGTTCGTGACCCGTGGCCTATTCTCCTATTTAGTTTCTGGTGATATTTTGCTCTTGCCCTCAAGCAGTGCCCGTGATAGAAATACACTCCGATTTTTAAACCACAGAGACGGAAAGAGTAGAGGAGTTATGGAGTTACGGAGTTACGGTGTTGTGGAGTTTAAAAACTCTTTGACTCTCTACTCCTAAACCCTGCAACTCTGATTATTTATGTTCTCTGCTCTGTGGTTAATTTTTCAGAAAGGTGGAGCTGATATGAAACTTGATGAACAGGTAATTACCAGAGCGATTATTGAGCGGTTCAGTAAAAAATTGCTGGATAACCTGGCGCTTGATGTTGCCGTTGTCGGCGGCGGCCCAGCCGGGCTGATTGCAGCCTACAATCTTGCCAGGGCAGGCTTCAAGGTTGCCCTCTTTGAGAGAAAGCTGAGCATTGGCGGCGGCATGTGGGGCGGCGGCATGATGTTTAATGAAATAGTGGTGCAGGAGGAAGCAAAGCGGATTCTGGATGAGTTTAAAATCGGCTGCAAGAGGTTTAAAGCGGGATACTACACTGCAGATTCGGTAGAAACGGTGAGCACTCTCTGCTCATATGCTGCGAAAGCCGGGGTCACGATTTTCAATCTCATGAGCGTTGAAGATGTGATGGTGCGGGATAACCGGGTCACCGGCGTGGTCATCAACTGGACTGCGGTGGAGATGGCCAGCCTGCATGTTGACCCGCTCTGTGTGAAGGCGAAGTTTGTCATTGATGCTACCGGGCACCCGATTGAAGTCATCAGGGTCATCGAGCGCAAAGTTGATGCGGAGCTTCTTACGCCTTCGGGAAAAGCGGAAGGAGAGCGGTCCATGTGGGCGGACGTAGCGGAGCAGACCACGCTCGAAAACACCCGCGAAGCATTTCCGGGCGTCTATGTTGCCGGCATGTCGGCAAATGCCACTTTTGGCAACTTCCGCATGGGCCCGATCTTCGGCGGCATGCTCCTCTCCGGAGAAAAGGCGGCTAAACTCATCATGCAGCGGCTTAGGAAAGAGGGAAAAAAATAACGGCACAACGAAAGCTGAATCCGGCGGTATGGAATAAATAAAAGTTTTCTGATTTCACGGGTTCAGGAACATGCGGGGAAAAAGCGGAAAGGGCAGGCTTTTTACATTAAAAAGGCCTGCCCTTTCTATTTGACGGTAAACGTTCTGCAGGGTTAGGCTGCCGTGGTGTAAGCTGCAGGGTCAAGCGGTGATCCCGGGGTGAAAACTCTTGTTCCCAGCTCCCGGTCAACCATCAGGAGGCCCTCCTTGCTGCTGCCGACCATCGCAAGCTCTTTAGCAACCTTATCCGTGTTCTTTTCCTCTTCAATCTGCTCGTTGGCAAACCAGTGGAGCAGGGGCTCTGAGTTGTAGTCATTTTCTTCGCGGGATATTTTTATAAGTTCATTTATTTTCCCGGTTATGAACTGCTCATGCTGATAGGCATCCTTCCACGCCTCAAGCGGTGACTTCCATGAAGTTTTAAGCTGTTTCAGGTCCAAGAGCTTGACGCTGCCGCCGCGGTCAATGATGTGGTCGAAAAACTTCATGGCATGAATCATTTCCTCGTGGGCCTGGCAGCGCATCCAGTGAGCCATGCCGTCCAGGTTCTGCTCATGGAAATAAGCTACCATGGAAAGATATATATAGTATGACTCAAGCTCATGCTTGATCTGCATGTTCATTGCTTCGCACATTCGTTTTCCAATCATGGATTATCCCTCCAATATAAAAGAATAAAAGTTTTTTTTATGTATTCTTATATAGCATCTATTTCTTCAGCTGGCGAACTTCTTCTTTAATGCGCTGCAGGTGTCCGCGGCCAAGGGCCTTCACCTCGCAGCCAAGCTCAAAATACCGGCGGATCTGCTCGTCGCTGAGTATGCCGAAACAGTCAATGATGGCCAGTGGTGACTCTGCCCACGCTATCACCTCATCAGGGTTAAGCTTCAGGTACGGCGCGTGCCGCACGGCAAGCACCAGCGCCTCCATGCCCTTCATGGCAGCCGGCAGAT
>Ga0209777_10007009_pt1 | contig 12585 bp, 7 predicted proteins | sample FrelakmetHBP12HB_FD_187147 | JGI IMG/M metagenome (GOLD analysis project Ga0209777, IMG submission 187147) | Freshwater lake sediment microbial communities from the University of Notre Dame, USA, for methane emissions studies -HBP12 HB (SPAdes)... | ecosystem: Environmental > Aquatic >... | reverse complement strand
TTCAGGCCGATGAGGTCCTCGAGCGGGTGGCCCTTGACCTGGCCCATGTTGGGCTCGTCGGTCTTCGCCCAGCGGCACATCCACTGGTCGAGCTGCGGGTCGGCCTCGGCCTGCGGCGGCCTCATCTGCTCGTAGCCGACCCACGTCACGTCGCTCACGTCGCCGTAGCCGTTGACGGGCAGGCGCTCGGGGTTCTGAAACTCAATCGCTCGCGTCACGACTTCGCGGGGGGTCATGTGTTGCCTTTCTGCCTCGTGGGTGCCATGCTTTCGCGCTGTTGCGAAAGCATGGTCTTCGACCTGCGGGTAAACATGCTTTCGCAACGGCGCGAAAGCATGGCACCCGATCCGGGAACTCACCTGTCCTATCGTGAAGGACTACTATTGCGCGCCGTTGTTCTCTGCCTTCCCAGTCCCCAGTCCCGAGTCCCCAGTCCCGCCGTTGCCGTTGTCTTTGTCTTTGTCTTTATCTTTGTCTTTATCTTTGTCTTTATCTTTGTCTTTGACGCTGCCTTTCGGCGGCTTCATCTTCGCATACTTCTCGAGCGTCTCGACAAGCGGGTTCACGCGCTTCCCGGCCGAGAGGCCCGTCCGATGAATGTCGGTACCGGAATAGTTCCACCAGCACCAGTGCATCCGGTACTTCGCGTCGATCGCGAGGACGTCCTCCAGCCACGCCTGCGGCGCGTCGTCGGGGCCGAGGAACGAGAGGCCCAACTCGCCGTGCATCACCTCGCGGCCCGTGCGGATCGCAAAGCGGACGGGCGGGAGCATCCGCTCCTCCCATCCTTCATACGATTCGAACCGCTCTTCGTCAACCTTGGCCCGCGGATACCAGAGGTCGACCCGATGGCAGTCGCCCGTGTGCGGCCCGTAGGCGTGGAACTGGTAGATCGTATTGGCGTCGCCGGTCGGCTCGGTCATGTCGGCGTCCTCGGGCTGGGCCCATCCGCCGCCGAACTCGACCGACAGCCAGTGCCGCTTGTCGACCGCCCGGACCGCCTGGGTCGCCTCTTTCATGAACGCATTGTAATCATCCCACCGGATGCCCGCGGGCTCGTTGATAAAATCGTACACCAGGAGGTTCTCGGGCAGGTCGCGGCAATGCTCGGCCATCGCGGCCCAGCGGCCGATGAAATCCTTTCGCCGCGCGTCGGGCACTTCCTGGTCGGTGAACCAGTTGACGAATGAGGTGAGGTTCCGCTTCTTGCAGGCCTCCAGCATCGCGTCGAGCGCGGGCACGCCGGCGGGCCTGGCGTAGTCGGCGGCGGCCGGAATGCCGATCTGCGGGCGGATGACGTTGAATCCCCACTTCTGCATTTGCTCATACATCGGGTCGCCCAGGCGCGTCTCCTCGCCGAGCGTCCCGGCCCCCGCGAATGAGACGCGCGGCTCCCGGCGCTCGAAGACGTAGCGGACCTCGGTCTTCTCGGCCACGGCGCGGTACGCCCCGCAGTCGGACCGGATGTAGTATAGGCTGGCCGCGCGGCAACCGAGGTCGAGGACCTCCTTCTCGTTGCCCACGACGCGGGCCCCCGGCCAGCGGTTCTCCAGGGCGTACGAGAAAAGCATCGGCAGCGGCGCGAGGGCCAGGGGCCGGGTGTGCCAGTCGTCGGCCAGGTCGAGGTATCCGTAGGTCATGCGGGCTTCGCAGACGTTCCCGTCGAACGACAGCTCCTCGCGGTACTCGACGGGCACCTTCACGAGGGCCCGCGACCAGAAGCGGCACCGCGCGAGCTCGTCCTTCGAAAGCAGGTCGCCGACGTGGCGGCTGAACGGCCGGAGGAGGACGATCCGCGCCCCGGCCTCGGCGAAGCGCAGTTCGACCGCGCGGCCGCCGAAGCCGTCGTCGACGAGGGCAATCGTCTCGGGCTGCTTTTCGAGGACCACGAGGAGCGGGCGCGCGGTCGCCGCCCCAGGCTCGGGCGCCCAGAGGAGGAGCCAGTTCTCGCGCATGGCGGCGGGGTCAATACTGGTCTTCACGGCATCACTGGTGGGCAAGCCACCAGTGCCACACACATCCACGTCCTCCGGTCCCTGGTCTTTCACAAAAGTGCACCGCGTCGGCACGTCGAATCCGCGGGCAACCCACCCGCCCAGGCGGATTGCCTTGCCGGACGTCGCGACCACGGTCGCCGGCGAGAGGGCGCTGGAGTAGGCGATCTGCTGGACCGGGACGCCCGCCACGTCGAAGATCGTCTCGCGGGCTGCGCCCGGGCCGACGATGTGCCGCGCGACGCGCGGCTCCTTTCCGACGGGCGACAGGCGGAGGCCCGGGTTGATGATGCCGCCGATGTTGTCGGCGTTCAGGACGCGCAGGGCGAGCGTGTTCTTCTGGCCGGCCTTCACCAGCCGCGCGGGGATCTGGATCGTGTCGGCGTTCGAGCCGGGCTTGTCGAGGGGACTCAGGAACTCGCCGTTCACCGCGAGCCAGTCGACGTTCCCCCACCGCAGGCCGAGCCGCAGGACGAGGTCCTTGTCCTTCCAGTCGGCGGGGACCATGAGGGTCTTCCGGTACCACGCCAGGCCGTTATAGGGCTTATTCCACCCCTTCACGTTCTTATTGTATTGTGTATATCCCCACCGTTCCCATCCCCACTTGGTCGGGGCGTAGAGCGAGTTCCACGCGGCGTCGGCGAAGTCGGCCTTCGCGAAGCCGGCCTTGACGCCTTTGTCGTCGGGGTCGAGCGTGAACTTCCACCATCCCGCCAAGGCGATGGAGGGCGCCCCGGGCGGCGCGAGGTCGAATTCCCAGTACGCCGGATCGCTATCGAGCGGCTCGGTGCTCGCGACCCAGCCGAGGCGGTTCCAAGCGGAGGCGTTGAAGGAGACGAGCGCGGAGGGACTGACGTCGGACTTGCCTGCCAGCTCAGCTTGCCGCGACGCGGCATCTTTGGCGAGAACCTTCATGTGGCCCCCAAGGGACTGGTCCGCCTGTTTGACGACAATCTCGGCCATGGCGGCGTCGGCCATGGCCTGGTCCCACTTGCCTGCGAGCGTGGAGACCCCGGCGACGCCTGCTTGCGTTCGGGCTTGCTTCAGGGAATTCCGGACGGTCGACCAGACGATCCCGTCGGGGGTCAGATCGCGTGGGAGCGCCACTGCCGAACTTCTCTTAAGCGCCACGGCAAGCTCTTCTAGCTCGCCGGCTGGCGCTTTGTACCCATTCATCGTCAACACTTCCCGCGGATCACGCGACTTCCAGAAGTTGTGCAGGTCGCGTTCCATGATCCGGCGGCACGCGGCATTGACCGCATTGACGGCCGCCTTGGCCTTCTGCTCCGCCGTTACGGTGACGATCCGGGCCATGTGCGTATCGCCCATATACCCGCTCGGGCCGGTGTGGCGCTCCTTCGAGGTCTTCGTGGCAGGGCCGCCCCAGGATCCGTCGGTCGCGAAATCGACCTCTTTCCCGTCCGCGAGGATGGCCGCGCCCTCCGAGATCACCTCGCCGTCGGAGATGATTTCGATCGTGTTCTCGCCGGCATCGAGGTACTCCGTGACGTCGTAGTCCTCGATCGTGCCCGTGTCGGAGTCGGCGCCGACCTCCAGCCCGTTCACTTTGAGGACATACGCCGCGCCGCTCCAGACGTAGACGTAGGCGTCCGTCGGGGCTTCGGCCAGGGTGACCGTCTTCTTGTAGGACTTCGCGCCCGTGAGGTAGAGGCCCTTCCAGTCGTCCTTGGTGTACCAGGTATCCTGGCCGCGCTGCCACCACTGGAGGGGCTGCGGCTCGGCGGCCGAGGCCCAGCCAGCGGCGAAGAACCCGGTTACGGCACACGCCACTAGAATCAACCGGCCGAATAAATGCATTACGCCCTCCAGCAAGGCAGCGACCCGGGTGCCATGCTTTCGCGCCGTTGCGAAAGCATGCTTACCCGCCATTCGAAGAACATGCTTTCGCAACAGCGCGAAAGCATGGCACCCGGCCTTCGTGCCTTCGCACGGCGATCGGCCGCCAAGGCGGCCGGCGAAATGTGCTAATGAAATACGGCATCTTGCACACTTCGCCATGTGTCGACCGCCCGGTCGGCCTCGTCGGGCTTCACCCCGTAGGCCTCGAACAAGAGGCCCGCCCGCTTGTCGTACGGGCTCAGCACGCGCCGGAAATACGCCTCGAGCGCCTCGCCTTCGCCGCGCGGCAAGAAGCCGAGATTCACGAGGCCCAGGGCCTTGAGGCGCCACATCTCGCCGATCCAGTCGCCGGCGGTCGACCAGTTCAGGGCCCGCAGGCCCTCGATCCCCGCCAGGATCTCGTGGAGGTGCAGGCCTTCGCGCCGTCCGAAGCCGGGCATTCCGCCGCAATAGTGGAACCATCCGCCGCCCATCGCCCGCAGGGCATCCGCGATGCGCGGGGCGACGAACTCGCGATGCTGGGCTGCCGAAATCAGGATCTCGCTGTCGCCGCACATCCGCACGCACGGGTGATCCATCCATTGGCCGCCGCCGTACGCCCCTGTGAGGTTCGCCGGGCCGTACCGCCTGCACAGCCGCGACACGGCCACGTAGACCTGGACGCATTTGTGCATCAGCATGTGGACGAACTCGGGGTCGTCGTAGAGGTCGACGAAAAGGTCGTGCCCGCGCGCCTGGGCCGCGATGTCGAACGGCCCCTGCTGGTCGCAATGGCCGATGGGCACCGCCTCGGCCAGGCCCAGCCGCGCGAGCGCCGCCCGGTGGTGCTCCAGGTGCTCGACCACCTTCGGCATGCAGCCGAGGCCGGAGACGTCGTCGGGCACCTGGAACTCGCGGAGGGCCTCCTTCGGCACGTAGCGGGTGATCGCGGGCCGGGCCTGGCGCATGACGGTCCACCCGGCCCCGAAGACGGTCATGCAGTTGATGACGCCCGTATCCGGCCGGACCGCCAGGACCGAATCGCCCCCGGCCGCCGCCGCGGGCAGGACGCCGTTCTTGAGCTGATCGTAGAGGCTCTTGGCCGGGTCGTGCCACCGCTCCCAGTCGTCGACGCCGGGAAGGCCCGCGGCCTCGGGCGCGTCCTTGCCGAGCAGGATCGGAATGGAGTCGCTCGTCCGCCCGGCGAACATGTCGGCCTGGCGGCGTTTGGCGTCGGCGGCCCGTTTCGGATCGAGCCGCGCGTGGATCATCGCCGCCACGCGTTCCAGGAGCGACTGAGTCCCCTCGGCCATAGGCGTCCTCGGTTGCCGGATGCGTCGCTAGCTTACACGCCGAGCACCCCGCGCGGCAAGAATCATCGGGCCGATGTGATCGCCTTGAGGTTCCCGAGCGGCGTCGCCAGGGGAATCGCGCATTCCGGGCCGACGACGTCGATGTCCGCCGCCACCGCCGCCGCCACCTGGGCCCGCACCTCGTCCGGCGTGCCGCGCAGGAGCGTGTAGTTCCCGACGCCGCCCATGAGGGCAAGGTCCGGGCCGGCCAGGGCGCGGACGGCGGCCGAGGGGCCGGTCTTCGTGTCCCAGTGGAAACACGCGAGGCCCGTCCGGGCGATGTGGCCGATCCGGTCCGACGTATTTCCGCAGATATGCAGAATCACCGGGACGCCGATCTCCTCGGCCAGGCGCGTGTGCAGGGGCAGCAGGAAGTCGCGGTACGCCGCCGGGCTGCACAGGTCGCGGGTGGCGTGGTCCGCGAGCAGAATACAGTCGGCCCCGGCGTCGATCTGGGCCCGGGCGAACGCGATCGTCGCGGGCATGAGGCGGTCGAGGATGCGGCCGGTCTTCGCGGGATCGTCGAGCGTGCCGATGAGGAAGTTCTCGACGCCGAAATAGTGGTAGCCCTGGGTCCAGCTTCCGAAGACTTTGCCACAGACCGCCGCGGCGTCGCCGAGCCGCTTCTTGAGGAGGCCGATGGCCGCCAGCGGCACCGCGCAGCCGGGCCGTTTCACGAGGTCCGCGGGAATGCGGATGTCGTCCTCGTCCTTGAAAATGGGCTTACCGCCCTCGGGCATGGCGTCGGGCCCGCCCCAGTTGACGCGGCAGCCCATGGCGGCGGCCTCGTGGCACACGGAGAAGAGCGGCATCACCACGTCGAGGCCCAGGATCGTGTGCCCCGCGATGGCCAGGGCGGCCATCTTCTCCGGGTCGAGGTGGGCCTCCGGAAAGGACGCCCCCGTCGCCGCCATGAGGTCGCGGCAGGCGATGGACGTGCCCGTGCCGAAGACCGGGCGGCCGGGCGGCCGGTGGCGGGTGATGGCATCGAGAAATGTCTGGCGGCTCATTGTTTCGCAAAGTCCTCCAGGCTCTTCGGCACCTTCCCGCCGGGCAAGAGCACCGGCCGGACGATCGCTTCGCTGTGCAGGGCCCAGGGCAGGATGATGGCGGAGTGGCCGCCGCGGTTCCCGGCCACGACGATCTCGACGTCCTCGGGCGAGCGCGTGACGGGCATCGGATGGCGGTCGGCGAAATCGGCCGGGCGCACCGGCACGAGGCCCCGGCCGCGCACCATCGGCGCCTCGTGGTGGGCCCGCTCGTGAATAGCGCGGCGAATCCTGTCCTTCGTCCATCCCTCGCGCGCGAGGAGCTTCGCGTGGTCGGGCGTGATCACGAGGACCAGGTTCCCCGGAATGTACGCGTTGTTGCTGCCGAGGGTCGTCGCGCAATCGACGATCGTGTCGAGGAGGTCCCCGGCCGTCTGGCTGAGGAAGTCGATGATATCGTGCGGCGGCTCAGCCTTGAGGACGTAGACGCTCGTCGTCTTCTTATTGAATCGCTCGGCGTTGATCGTCGGCCACGGCGACAGGCGCGGGTCCTCGGCGAAGCAGTACGTGAACTCGGCCTGTGAGGCCAGGCAGTCGAGGTCCGACACGCCGGGCACCGAGCGGCATACGTTGATGATGACGAGGTTTACCGCGCGGCCGATGGTGGCGTTGGCGGCAAAGCCCGGCCCGAGGCAGCCCGGCCCGCCGTAGAGGCCCGCCTCCGCGGCGAGCGGCCCGCTCACGAGGACCATGTTCCCGCCGGGATGCGAGGTCGTGACCGACTGGAGGAAGTTGTACCGCGGGTCGCCCATCGCCTGGAACGCCGCCACGAGGATCGGCAGCGCGTTCGGCTTGCACCCGGCCATCACCGCGCCGACCGCCACGTCGCGGACGGTGATGTCCTTGCCGGTGGGGCCGATCTCGCGGGCGAGCGCCGCCTCCGGCTTCATCGCCGCGTAGGCGAGCATCGCCCGCAGGCGCCGCGGCGTGGGCGGGATGATCGGCAGGCCGTCGCCCAGGTGCAGCCGGTCGAAAAGGTCCATGACCGCTTCCATGTCGCCGCCCGGCTCGCCGCAGCATCCCTCGGGCGTGAGCGGGAGCGTCTCGGCGGGCGGCTCACGGTCGAGGGCGAAATCGATCCGGGCGCACGTCTCGATCTTCCCGGGCGGCAGCGTCAGGGCATCGAAGATGAAGGATATCTTCTTATCGATCTGGGCGGCCACTTCCGGCCGCGTGCTGCCCTGGTAGATGTCGATCGGGCACAGGCAGAGCTGCCCCGCCCGGTAGAACGCCACCGCCTGGGCGAGTTCCGCCCCGGGGCTGGCCGTGACGTACACGGTCGGGATGCCCAGTTCCTCCAGGGCGATCGCCAGGACGGTCGTCGCCGGGGTGGTGCCCATGTCGCCGAGGGCCACGACGGCGGCGACGGGCCTGGACCGGGCGATCTTCGCCGCATAGCCGCGGAGGCCCTGCGTGGTTTTGCCGCGCACGGTCTCCTTGAAGTCGACGAAGTTCCGGACGCCCTTCCCGGCGAACCGCTCCTTGATCCGCGAGAAGACTTCGCCATAGTTGCAGAAGTCGAGCTTCGTATTGTTGTAGAAGAGGACCGGTCCTTTCCGGAGGCCCCCCGGCGTCGGCCGCTTCGCGAGCTTCAGCCTCGGCCGCTCCTGGCGGCCGCGCGGGTCGAGGATCACGGATTCACCGTTCGTCATCGGGCCCTGCCTTTCTGTTTCTTGAGACGGCGGCAATATGGCAATAACGGGGGGCGGCTGCAATGGGAAAATGGGGAACGGCGAGGCACGGGACGCCCCTGCCTCCAATGACATCGGAACTCCGCGCGGCCTCGAACGTTCAAAGAGTGAGCCCTTTCGAAAGGATCCGCCCATGTCGCACCGCATCCGTCGCCGCGAGTTCCTCCAGGCCACGGCCGCCGCCGCGGCCGCCTTCGTCATCCTGCCGTCGACCTCCGCCCGGTCCTATGCCGCCAACGACACGGTTGGCGTCGGCATCATCGGCGTCGGCGGCCAGGGGAAGGTCAACCGCCTCTGGCTCAAGAACGACGGCGCGGCCATCCTGGCGCTGTGCGATGTCGACAAGTCGCGGGCCGAGGAGGGCCTCAAGGACCATCCCGACGCGAAGATCTACGCCGACTTCCGCAAGATGCTCGAGGCCGAGAAGGGCCTCGACGGCGTCATGGTCTCGACCGCCGACCATACGCATGCGGTCGCATCGATCCTGGCGATGAAACTTGGAATCGCCGCCTGCACTGAGAAGCCGCTTTGCCACTCGATCGCCGAGGCGCGGCTGCTGGCGGAGACGGCCCGCCGCACCAAGGTCGCGACGCAGCTCGACAACGAGAACCACGCCGTCGAGGGCCTGCGGAAGATCGTCGACTGGGTCCAGGCCGACGTCATCGGCGACGTCCGCGAGGTCCACATCTGGACCGACCGGCCCATCTGGCCGCAGGGCCTCAAGGCCCGCCCGCCGACGAAGCCCGTCCCGGCGAACGTCGACTGGGACCTCTGGCTCGGCCCGGCCCCCTTCCGCGACTATCATGAACATCTGCATCCGTTCCAGTGGCGCGGCTGGTGGGACTTCGGCACGGGCGCCCTCGGCGACATGGGCTGCCACTTCTTCGACAGCGCCGTCTGGGCCCTGCGCCTCTACGAGCCGACCTCGGTCGAGGCCGAGCAGGAAGGCTGCTCCGCGGAGACCGGCCCGAACTGGGCGACGATCACGCACCAGTTCCCCGCGCGCGGCCACTTGCCGCCGGTCACGCTGAAATGGTACGAGGGCCGCAAGCCAGGCAAGAACGACAAGGGCGAGACGGTCAACAACGTGCCGAACCTGCCGCCGCGCCCGGAGGAACTGGAGGCCGACCGGCGGATGCCCACCAACGGATCGCTATTCGTCGGCGAGAAGGGAAAGATCCTCGTGGACGACGCGGCCAGCCCGCGCCTGATCCCCGAGGCGAAGATGAAGGATTTCAAGGCACCGGTGACGTCGATGCCGAAATCGCCCGGCCACAAGCGCGAGTGGCTGGCGGCCATCCGCGGCGGGAACCCGGCCCTCGCGCTCTCGAACTTCCCCGACTACGGCAGCCGCCTGACGGAGGTCGTGCTCCTCGGGAACCTGGCGATCCGCGCCGGCAAGAAGATCGAGTGGGACGCGGCCGCCGGCAAGGCGAAAAACGCCCCGGAGTGCGAGGCGTTCATCAAGCGCGAGTATCGCAAAGGATGGGAAGTGTAGGCTCGTTAGCCGCCCCGCTTGCGGGGCGCGTGTTGACGTACGCGTGCCTTGAACAACAACACGCGCCCACCAAGGTGGGCGGCTAACGAGGCGCTCGCCCGCTACAGCGACCAACCCTTGCGGTATTCGTACCGAATGTACTTATTCGCATCCGCATTATTCGTGATCTTCAGGTTCTCGGCGTCCCAGTCGATCCGCCCGTCGGCCCGGATGGCGGCGTTGCCGAGGCAGCAGACCTCCGTGAGCGGGCCGGAGTAGGAGAAATCGGCGCCGGCGGGCCGGGCTTCCTTGCAGGCGCGGATCCAGTCCTGCTCGTGCGAGCCCTGGACGCGGGGGAGCGTCTTCGCGGGGAGCTTCGCGTCCTTCATCTTTGCCTCGGGGATGATCCGCGGCCCGTCGCCGTAGACGCCGCACAGGATCTTCCCCTTCGAGCCCTTGAGGATCACGCCGCCCTCGCCGGGGAGGCTGCGGCCGTCTTCGAGCTCTTCCGGCCGCGGCGGGCACAGGCCCTCGTACCACGAGAGCTTCACGGGCGGCAAGTCGCCGCGCGCGGGGAACTGGTACGTCACGATGGCGGCGAGTTGGTACACGTCCGGAGTTGAGCCCATGGACGTGGCGGTCACGCTCGCGGGCGCACCCAGCTTGAGGGCCCAGTAGACGGGGTCGATGGAGTGGGCGCCGCGGTCGCCCATCATGCCGTTGCCGTAATCGCGCCAGCACCGCCACACGGTCGGATGGTAGGCCGGGTGGTACGGCCGCTCGGGCGCCGGGCCGAGGAAGAGGTCCCACCGGAGCGTCGCGGGGACGGCCGGCGTGTCGCCCGGCCGGCGCGCGCCGTGCGGCGAGCTCCAGCCGGCGTGGCCCCACGGGTAATACGCGAGGCTGCACCAGGCGTCGACCTCGCGGACGTCGCCGATGAGGCCGGCCTCGATCCACTCGCGGATGAGGCGGCACCCCTCGCCGGAGTGGCCCTGGATGCCCATCTGGGTCGTCACGCCCGCCGACTGGGCGGCCTTCGCGAGCATGCGGGCCTCGTAGACGTCGTGCGTCAGCGGCTTCTGGCAATAGACGTGCTTGCCGAGCTTTATGGCGGCCATCGAGATGACCGCATGCGTATGGTCGGGCGTGGCCACGAGGACCGCGTCGATGTCCTTTTGCTTGTCGAGCATCTCGCGGAAGTCGAAGTACGCCTTCGCGTTCGGGTACTTCTTGAACGTGCCCGCGGCGAAGGCGTGGTCGACGTCGCACAGGGCGACGATGTTCTCCGCCTCCATCTGGTTCAAGTTCCCCGCCCCCATCCCGCCGACGCCGACGCCGGCGATGTTGAGCTTTTCGCTCGGCGGCTTGGCGGCCGGCCCGCCGAGGACGTGGCGCGGCACAATCGTGAACGCGGCGGCGGTGGCGGCGGCAGCGCCGAGGAACGTGCGGCGGGTAAGCGTAAGGTTAGACATGAGAGGCTCCTTATGCAATGGGGCGACCGAAACGACAGCCCCCCGCCCTACTTGATGTCACAAATTGTGACTTCAAGTTTCTCATCGACGGAAAGGAGGTGGTCGCCGCGGCGACCACCCTACACTACTCCAAATGGAACCCGATGCGCCGGCGGGGCGGTTCGGGCGGAGTCATGAGCTCCCGGATCGCGTCGAAGACGATCCGGAACTGAGAATCGTACTTCTTCTCCAGGTCGTCCAGCCGGCGTGCCAGGTCCGCATGGGACCCCAGCATCATACGCAGGCGCACGAACGTCCGCATGATCTCGATGTTGACCCGCACCGCTCGCGGGCTCCTTAACACGCTCGACAGCATGGCCACGCCCTGCTCGGTGAATGCCCGCGGCGCTTTTCGTGTCCCGCCCCAACTTGATGTTCCAAATTGGAACTTCAAGTTCTGGAACTCCTTGCCGGTCAGGCTGAACATGAAATCACCCGGGAACCGATCCAGGTTCCGACTGACGGCCTTGTTCAGGTCCCTCGTCTCCACGCCGTACATGCGGGCGAGGTCCCTGTCAAGGATGACTTTATGCCCCCGAAGCAGCACTATGCACCGCTCAACCCGCTCCATGGGGACCACGCTTTGTTCACGCCGCATTCGTCGGCTCCGCCTTCAACTGCAATAGCGAGCGCCCAGCAAGCTGGGCGGCGAAGTGTGTTGATGTTGACATTCACTTTTCACTTGGCCCTTTTCACTTTTCACTATCAGTTCGGCAGTTCCGGCCCTTTCCACGCGCCGCCGCCGAAGGTCGAGACGCGGATCGTCCCCTTGTCGGTCGGGTCGAACGTGATGTTCTGCACGTCGCGGAAGGGAAACTTCTCGAAGACCTTGAACGTGGCGCCCGCGTCGCGGCTCAGCCACAGGCCGTGCGTGCCGCCGTAATAGACCCAGTCGGGGTGCTCCGGGTGGAGGCGGACGAGCATCCCGTGCGTGTACGGCGGCGGGCACCACTTGGCCATGTCCGCATCCTTGAGGATCGGCTGCCACGTCTTCCCGCCGTCGGCCGTCTTCCAGCAACCGCCCTGGGCCTTGCCGGGGGCGGTGGCGGCGGCGACGTAGATCGTGTTCTCGTCGTCGGGATGGACGCAGAAATCGTTCGCCCAGACGAGCTTGGCGCTCGCGGTAAGGTCGGTCCACATCTCGCCGCCGTCGGTCGAGCGCCAGACGCCGCCGGGCACGTCGAACGCCGAGCCCTTGCGCATCGCCGTGATGAGGCAATAGAGGTTCCCGCTCTTCGGATGGATCCGGACGCGGTAGCAGTGGAGGTTGCCGGGGTTGCCGAGCCCCTCGGACTTCTTCGCCCAGGTCTTGCCGCCGTCGACCGACTTGTAGACGCCGCCCTCGAAGAGGGTCGTGTACATCGTCAGCTTGTCGGGGGGCGACTTCGGGTCGATCACGAGGCTCGTGCAGGGCAGTTTCGGCAGGTCCGGCGCAAGGACCTTCCACGACGCGCCGTAGTCGTCGGAGACGCAGACGCCGCCCTGCTGGCTGGGATTGTTCGCATCGATATGCGTCCAGTGCGGAATATCGTGGCGGATGGAGGTGGCGGTGTAGACCCGCCCCTTCACGGCCGGGTCGAACGCGATCTCGAAGAACGTGTTCCCCCACGGGCACCCCTGCGACGCGGAGATCCACGTCGCGCCGCCGTCGACGCTCCGGGCAAAGCCGATG
>Ga0209777_10007008_pt1 | contig 12586 bp, 4 predicted proteins | sample FrelakmetHBP12HB_FD_187147 | JGI IMG/M metagenome (GOLD analysis project Ga0209777, IMG submission 187147) | Freshwater lake sediment microbial communities from the University of Notre Dame, USA, for methane emissions studies -HBP12 HB (SPAdes)... | ecosystem: Environmental > Aquatic >... | reverse complement strand
GTACTATATATGAATTTGGTACAGAATGGAATGTTGATGTGCGCCAAGAAGAAGAGAGAATGCTTAGAGAAGGCATATTGCCAGTTCGCGTATTCTCAGAGCGGCGCCAGCGCCGTGATAATATATTGAGTCTTTCTTTGTCCTATCCGAATGAACTTATGGAAAACGTTGAGGGGACGCTTGTTGATGTTTTTGGTAACATTTTAGACATTAACAGGGGAATAATTCCCGTTCCATCTGGCAAAGATGTTGCCACGCTTTTGGAAAACATGTATGAAAATGCTAGACATACGGTAGCTTTCCATAAAGAATTAAATGCTAGGAAAGGTTGGACATATGTTGGATTTGGCATTCCCGATCCTGTTGATGTGCCCGATGTATCGGAATCCTCTGATAATGCGCGAGATAGAAGTCGTTGGTTTATAGATGTAGATAAAGAGGGGTTAACCAAGTTAAATATCCCCGCTACCTCTGAGACTGGAAATGTTCCTTGTTTGGTGCGTCACGAAAATTCAAGTACTGTACAAGTTGATAATAGTGGGAACGCCAAAGCTGATGGACGCAGCGATAATGATGCTAAGAAATTATTTAGAAGTGACCTTCAGGCTGGACAACAACGTCAAGACATTTTTTTGGATCAATTTGGTCCTGGTGGAATCGATATAGATTATATAGCTTCAAAAGATGGCCAAGAAGTTGATTTGGCGATTACAAATCGATTAGCTGGCAATGAAACTAGTTCCGTGGATGGTCAGGCGGTTATATTACCAAATAAAGTACAAACTGGTACAGCATTTCATAGTATTGTTCGTACCGCGGCTAAGTTGCTTGAATCATCTATGAATCGGAATTCATATGACATTGTAAACAAAGATGCTCCTGTGCCAGAAAAAGATGGTCAGGCATTAAATAGCCAAGTCATACAAAGCTTTTTAGCTAGCGCTGGCGAAAGCATCAAGACGGATGAGGCTGGTCGGCCAACGAATTATCCGAACGCTGGTGGGCGAAGTTTACATGCTAATCTAGATGGCAGTATTGAGCTTTCTGTTGGAGCAAACACTGTAGACAGACTTTCATGGATTATGGACACAGCTGGAGGCATTGTGGCTCGTCTAGGGCGCGACAGATATGGTAGAAGTGCCATAGTTCAAATGGATGGTTCGTTAGCCATGGAAGTTGGCGGTTACGATTTTGTTAACTCCTCTTCTGACCGTAGATTTTCGGATAGAGAAAACGCTTTACCCAAAGATGTCAAAGAGTTCCGTGCTGGAAAGATTGTTATTAGAGTACGTAGAGCAAATGCCGCAGGAACTGGTCCCGATACAGATAGTGACAATTTAGATCAAGTTTTAACAATAGATGAAAACGGCGTTAGTATACAGGCGACAGGACAACTAAGTATGGATTCGACCATGGATATGATTTTCCACAGTAAATCACAAATTGTTCTAGATGCTCCAGCTGTTACATTTTATACGGGCGACCAACAGCGAATCGTGCTGCGTCAGGGCGCCAGAAAGCAAATTTAGGAGATATAATGGCAGCTCCTCTTGTTCCAGTTCTTTTTCCTTTACCAACTAATGGTGGGCGGGATAAAACTTATCCCGAGCTTCTTAGGTCTATGTCTTGTACATGCCCCGCAGGGGCAATATTAAAGCCAAGTATTCCTCCAATACCAGGATTTAACCTCGGAGATATAATTGCCGATCAATCAAAGCTATTATCAGCATTTGCTGCTGGATATAGCATGTTAACTGTTGTTATGAAGGTTATCATGTGTATTATCGATGTTATATGCGCTTTGACGAATCCTTTTGCTGTAATAGCGGCAGTTATACGTCTTTTCGGGGAATGTTTACCAGATCTGATACTTCTTTTGCCCCAATTAGCTATTCCAGCTATGATCCTTTGTTTAATTAAAATTATACTAGCAATAATAACTTACATATTAGTTGTAATTATTCCACTTATTCAAGACATCATACAGAATATACAAAATCTTATGACGGCTATTAATACTGGTAATCAACATGCTATTAAAGCTGTTGCTTTTAAGATTGTTTCATTAATTAAAGAATTATATAATGTACTTGGAATTTTAGCAGCACTGGATGCCATTCTCGCAATGGTAAAAGCTTTAATTGGTTTGGGAATAGGGATTCCGTGCGGTGGAAAAGGTGGATCTTGTGGTGGTTGTGGAGATACTCAATGTCCACCAGTTTTTGACAATTTTACATTAACTGGAATCGATGGTCAACTTACTATCATCCCGATGTTTGGTGGTAGCACCATTGGTTATTTAATATATTTTTCGTCAGTAGAGCGACAAGAAGATTTCTTGTCTTTGTATGATTTTTTTCCAACTGGTGTCGATTATAATGCTATTACTGATCAGAAAAAACTTCCATATTCACTATATTGTGATGGATACTATGCTGTAACCTCTGTTGATGAAGAGGGAGTTCTTTCTTTAGCCAAAATACCTGGAAAACAAAATAGTGATGGTTATTTGTCAAGCATATATAATAATAATGGAGTTCCTACAGCTGTTGACTCTTTAGACGAATATGCCAGATTTGGAGTAAGCACACCCCAATTCTTGGTCGATGATGCTAATGGAACTACATATATTGAACTTTCTGACTCTGACGGTATTGGGGCCGTTAAGAATTCAGGAACATTCATGATAACTTCTGTATATGATGCTTATAATGTGAAATTGAATCACGTTGATCAACATGCGTGGAGCATTCAAGCATCATATTATCCAACTTCTGGTTTAGGAACGCGGATTGTGTGGCGAAAAATTGCTGTGTCACAATCAAACGGCAGTTTACCTTTTACCTTCAATATTCACCATGAAGAATTAATAAGACGTAGTATGATAGGCGTCGGTTGTCATCCTGATGTAAAAGCAGCTGTTCATGGAGCTAAAAATAGGAATCCGTATCTTGATATTCCAATTCCAACACTTCCAGATATAGATGGTTCAATTGCTGCGGCTACAGCCTGTATTTCAGCCATTGCTCCTATTGATGTTGATTCTCAGTATGTTATAGATAATTATGGTAGTATAGCCCAAGCTGCCGCAGTAGCTGGAGTTTGTGTAACTGATGCTTTAAGCACCTTGGGAAATAATATGGTTTCATATGCTTCTACAATCTATCCAAGAATTTTTAGCCAAGACAAATCTTTATTATCATCTAATCGCAGCGTACAGGTTATAGGCGCAGATATTATCATAAGCATTATTCCTATGGATATTAATGGATCTAGATTAGCTAGTGACTTACCCCCTGGTATAATGGATGTCAAAGCATTTACAACATTTGGGGAGCTTTTACCAGTTACTGAGATTATTGATGCTTATGGAACATCTACAGGGGAGTTTCAAACCTTACTGACTAGCAACACGGCCGGTGGAGCACAAGTTACGGCTTCTGTTGCTGGAATATTCATAAGTAATTTTGATACGACCTTAGCAACACCAAATTATGTTGCTCGTAAACTTTCTCTTGCCTTTGTGGACAGTAGACCTGCTGATAAGAAACCTCAAGATTCTACGGAACCTCTTGGAATCGCGGGAACTGGAGGCACACGATAATGTCTTCGTTACCAACTTCAGGAACGATTTCCAAATTCGATATTATTGCGTTTGCGCAAGATGTTATGGCAGAAATAGAGCATATACGTTCTTATACGCCATCTTTCAATGATGAATTACAACAATCTGATCAACGGCCCACAGAATCAAGAGTTAATGCGTTTTTTAGATTAATGGGGCTCCCGATGTTTGTATCGGTGAGCCCAGACAATGATAAGGGGAAATCTACGGGAAGCAATGCTTCCCAAATTGTGATGACTCCAGGTTTTAGGCAAGGAATTTTGCCCAAAAACTCTATTATTGCCAATAGTAAAATGACTAAATTGTTTGGTCCAGATGGCAAACAAAGTAACGCTCAAGCCCTTTTAGATATGAGGGAGCAAGAACTATTAGAACGAGAACGAAGCATAGGTGCGACAAATATGAATACTCGTATGGCTCTTGCTTTTTATTTTCCAATGGATTTAAAACTAAATGAAAACACTAATGATAAAGATGGATTCATCATTTTTAAAAGAGTGTCACCGTTTGCTGTTTCATATGATACAATTTTTCCAGGATCAAACGAATTATCAAAACCATTTTTAGTTAATCTGGAAGATGGAAGACCGTCGCCATCTTCAACACCAATAAGAAAACCCTTTATAGAAACAGCCATAAGAATTAGAATGGTAGCTTTTGATGGCGGCAATCAAGGTTTGACAGACTATCTTGATAGCGCAAGAACAAGAATGGCTCAACTTTCGCAACAAGCCGCTGATATGTTACCTCAAGAATCATCTCTTTATGAATCATATATCATAGATCAAATGCTTGGATCTATTGATCAATTAGCTGATAAATGGGTTAAACTCCAAAATAGGCGGCAACGCATAGCAAAAAACGTGGCAATGGTTTTAAAACCTAAAACAATAAGTTCTCAACGTAGTCCTTTTGGAAAACGGGGAAATTTGGCAACCGAGTTACAGGTACAGGATAATAGTGCTACTGGACAAAGACTTGCTGCTCTTAATCAAGCATTGGCTGCTTCAGAAGCAATGTTTAGCCTCTTACCGACAGAAGATACAACCAGCCTGTCTGGTTCTACTGTACGAAACGTAATGCCGAATGCACTTACTAATGCTTTTGTATCTATAATGAGACAACCTATTGATCAACAAAGAAAAAAGATTGATGAATTAAATTCTCAACTAACAGCACAGGCACAACAGGCTGACGCGCTGCGTCTAGAACAAGAAATGATGACAGGGGAATTTTCAGGTCTATCAATGCCAGATATTATTTTCTCTATATTAGGGTTGTTTCTTATAGATCGTGAAGATTTAATTGCTTTATTGGATTCTGATACAAAAGATCAAATGAGACAAGACCCTGTTTTAAACACTGTCATTCAGACATATGATGGTGGCAATTCAGCTGATGCCGCAATATGGAATCTTGAACAAAAAGTAGAAGACTTATATGATACGTTAAAAACTGCCATAGATCTTAGAATTCAACGCAGTAAGCGGACAGCAAAAGGTAGTCTACCTTTGGCTACATCACAAAGCGATTTCTTTGTTGATCCGCAATCGGCAGCCGATGAAATCGCAGCAGATGGAGAATAATCAATGTCTTTTGACTTAAAAATAGTTGGAAATGATGTTGGCATCAACCCTGATGGCTCCTTACAAACCGTGCGGGATAATGAAAAATTGAAACAAGATATATTGAAAGCTGTTCTGACGGCGCGCGGAACTAATAAATTTCACCAATGGTATGGTAGTACTATTTCTCAAAATCTTATTGGTCATACTTTAGATATTAGTCAGATTGATGCGGAAACCAAAAGCTCAATCCAAGAAACACTTTCTACGCTGATGGCATTACAGAGCGCTCAAGCGCGCGTACAATATGTTTCTCCAGGAGAAACTTTAGCTGGAGTAAACGATATTGTTGTTGTAAGGGATCCTTCGGATCCTCGTCAGTGGTCAATTACCATAATTGCTCTAACACGGCAATTATTGCCAGTAGAAGAAACATTTACTCTGAGGCTGTAGCGGAGGCCAACAATGACACAATATAAAAGTTTCACCGAGATTGTACTTTCTATTTTGGAGCGCCTACGGCTCACACAACCTCAGTTAGATACGAAACCAAATTCCGTATCAAGGGATTTGTTTGTTGATCCTCCAGCTTTTGAGATTGGAGAGCTGTATGAGAATTTGCGTACGGTTGCGCGCCTACAATCGTTAGCCAACATGGCTGGAAACGATTTAACCAATTATGGAGCAAATTTTGGAGCACAAAGAAAAACGGGTACCAAAGCAAACGGACAAGTGGTTTTCACGTTTCGAAAAATAGATATCGATGTTACAATACCTACTGGATCCGTTGTAAGTACCCGTAATGGAACAACTTTTTCTACAATATCGAGTACAACTGTAAGAACATCAGATGTTAATGCTTTACGCGCAACAGCCACACGACTTCGTAGTGAATTGGATATTGCTGGTATTACGGACCAATTCGCAATAGAAGTGTCCGTTCAGGCTCAAAGTATTGGCTCAAGTGGAAATATAGCTCCCTATTCTATTGTTTCACAAGCTGTGGCTGGTGTAAATAACGTTACAAATGTTGTTTCGTTTTCAAATGGTTCAGACCTTGAAACAGATTCTGCCTTTAGATCTCGTATCCTTGCGACCTTTGCTGGAGCAAATACGGGAACTGCGTTAGGATACAGAAGTTTGGTTTTGGCATTACCAGATGCCATAGATGCCGTGGTTGTTGAACCTGGAGACCCTCTTATGACGAGAGATGGTACAACTACAACAACTGATAGTAATGGAAATACAATTGTAGCTCAGGCTGGAACTGGTGGAAAAGTCGACATTTACGTATTAGGCCAAAATCTACAGGCGGCTACGGACAGCTTCATATATAAAGATAAAAGTGGTAAAAATGATCCTACATCACCAGATAATGACTATATACTTGGACAGAGTTCCTTAACCCCAAGTGCGACGCTTTCTCTAAACAGCAGGCGAATCGGAGTCCTAACCAACGGCGAACAAATGCCATTTCAACCCGTATCCTCCATAACATCCGTTGGTGGGAGTTCTTCTGGACCAAATTTTATTGAGCAATATTCCGATAATGCTGGTAACCTTTTTGGTAATTATAGACTAGAAAAGGATTCTGGGGCGGCTGCTGGCAGCCCATTTGGTTTAGATAAGCTTGTGTGGACCTCAGATCGTATTGATTTGCCAAACGAAAATAGAACAAAGGGACTTTTTAACGGAATTGATGGTCTTTCATATGCTGATGTTTTAAACATATCTAATATTACTCAAGATGTGCGCGTAACAAATGAGAATTCAACTGTTTCAGGAGACCGCAGCTATATTACAGTCAACCATAAACCTGTTCGTACCGTCAATAGAGTTTTTAACCTTACAACTGGAGAAAGATATACGATAATTAATCAAAATCCAGATGGAACAACTGGATCTTTGAATGCCACGGGCAGAATACAAATTTCTGGTCGCACATTGCCAACGGCTAGTGATGTACTACAGACAGATTATGTATGGGTGATGCCTTTCTCTGCCAATATTGATTTTGATACTTTGGATCCGCAGGATCCTTTAAATGCGGCACAAGATTCCATAGATTGGGGATATCCAAATTATATTCGGTACGAAGAATCCCAAGCTATTTTGGATTCCTATGGCAATTTGAAAGTACAAGTTTCTTTTCCAGTGGGTAGATTATTGGCCGTAGATACATTTATTCGTGAATATTTGACTGTGGGCGGTTCGACATCTAAAAAGACACTTACAACTGTGAATATCGTTAGTAATATAGAAAATATCAAAGATTCTACCAAAAGTGGAGCTGAAGTATATAATACCCTAATAGGTGATGGGACATTTTCAAATAGACTGATCGTGTTACCAAGTGATACTTTAGCATCTGTTGGTGATAGTGTTACAGTTACGCACAGTCTTACAAATCTTGTCGACGCTTATCAATCTGGAGCTGTTGGTGGTAATACTATTACATTATATCCGCCGACTCTTGTTGCCTCAGGGACTCCTTTGATTGTTAGCTATGTGGCAGATTTGTTAAATATACTTCCAAATACAAATTTTACCTCTCTGCCTGTTTCCAGTGATGGTTACAACTCTTTTACTGGAATAGATGGATATCAACCTGTACTAGATCTCTTTTCTGGCAGTTCCGTGATAGATAATATGCGCAGAACCCCTTCACATCTAAAAGTTACTACCGCGTCGATTCCGACGCAAGGAACGCTAGAATTTGTCGGAACAACAATGAATAAAGTATCAGGAATCTTTACTACAACTTCTGCTTCCACTGGTAGTTCCAATATTATTGATTTGGCGCCTCTAATTAGAATTGCTGAGGGCCTTGGTCGTACAACGGCTATTCCGTCTACTATCACAGTGGCCAAGGTTGATAGTATAGAGTCTGTATCCTTAACACTAGCTGGTGATGTAAGTTCCGTGAATATAATATACGACACAACAAACTATGCCTTAAAAATTTCTCGATGGGATTTGGCACACGCAATCCAGAATAGTTCTATTGGAAATGCTTCCGTACAGCTAGCGGCGATAGCAGCCAATACAGATCATCCAATTACTACAGGAAAACATTTGCGAGTGGTTTTTTATTATGCTAAACAAAATGATTCCGAACGCCTATTTTTCTCAAAAAATGGAATACAGGCAACGAATAAACTATTTGCTAAGGTAACCTCGATAGGTAGGACATCTGGTTTTGCCAATTCTGCTGGCGCGATCAGTGGTAGATTCTCAGTGGATACTATGTCTCAACCAGAGCAGAATGGCTCCTATACTGTAGAATATAGTTATACGGCTCCAAAAAGTAATGAAAGAATCACGGTAAACTACCAATATAATAAACTTATAGGTGATGCTACTTATGCTGTTGAAACTGGTCGGCCGATTACGGCCGATGTTCTTGATAAAGCAGCTACAGAAATACAGATCGATGTTACTGCGACAATTATTGTGTTACCATCATACGTGTCTTCTGCTTCCTCAGTACAACAAGATGTTGCTAATAATATAGCAAATACATTAAATGCTACAGCGCTGAATACTACAGTGGATAGTTCTGATGTTATCGCAAACGCATATAGTGTTGCTGGCGTTGATGAAATAACGGTGACACGATTTAATAAACATGGCGTAATGGGTACGGTTACAAGCATATCTGCTGGCAAAAATGAATATACTGCGGCAGGCACAATTACAGTAACGCTACAATCGCGTTAAGGATAACCATGTCAAACCTACGCGCAACAAAATTAACGGCAAATGATAGTACGACAATTACCATAACGTTTACCGTTAGTTTGGATCCAAATATTGGTGTTTCCAACATCTCCATTATTGGTGCTGGAAATAATCAATTTCCACTCATTGTTCGCTCCGTATCGGTTTCAAAATGGACTCTAACCATTAATACGCAACCAATGATTTCTGGGGCGTTATATGAACTTATTTTATCATCAACCGATTCTCAACCGTTCAAAGGGCTCCATGGTGAGCGATTAGTTGAAGATGGTGCTACAAACCATTTCTTCTTTGTTGGGATTGGGGAAGATAGTGATACACTATCCTCTATGAAAAGTAATCTAACTTCTATTTGGAATCCAAATAGTGGCACAATAGTCCATGATCTTTTGAATCCCACGGCTGAAGAGATTGAAGATGCAAAACATTCAGTTGGGGAAGTTGGTTCTTCGAATTATATTTCCGTTCCAGTGGTTGATGAAGAAAAAACTCGCGGTACTGGACCGTATGACAGATTATTAAACGAAGGTGCTTTTAAATTGCTCCGTGTAGGCTCTTCTCTTACAAGTGCTAATATTAATGGAACAATTCAATATATTTCTTTTCCATCAGACCCAATAAGTCTCCAACAAACTTCTGTTACAAGAGAAATAGTATCAAATGCCGCGGGGAGCGGTAATGGTTTTGATGGATTGCTTATTTCTGTATCTAAAGGTCCTGTAATAGGGGTTTCGTCTGTAGTTCTTATCCATGGCCTTATAAGATATACCTATGACTTAGATGCCTACAGATATGGAATTGAAGAAAGTAAATATGACAGTCTTAATGCGTATCCTGCACTTGATATAGCTGAAAATCAAATACGTCTTAGTAATGCGGCTGTGGGTCCAAGTTTTCCGCTTCCAGAAGGTAGTGATTCTATAGAAATCGCATATATGTATAAAAAGCTAGGTCTTATTCCGAGCGAAGAGTCTGTTGCTGTTACTGCTACTGTTTTTGTACCAAGGGAAAATGCTCCTGCTGTAGCTACCTCTTTCTTTTTAAATCATGCTCCGATAACAGATTTGGATGGAAATGCGGTAGTATTAAATGGAGTTCAATGGCTCAATCCCGCGGCAAACTTTGACCCTTCGGTTAAACATCCAGCTTTTATGACGGAAATTCCATATAGTGAATCCAGCTTACCATCTCGTCCCGGAGAATTTGCTGTTAATTATCAAAATGGGCATGTTGTCGTTTTTGGTGTGGATGGCACAGGTACTGATGGAACGACGGTTACTCCTCCTGTTGCCACATATTGGTTTGAAAGAGTGTTTCAAAATGGTTTGGATTACAATTTATTCAGTGATCTTTGGGAAATTGCCGCTGTTACTGGACGCGATTTAATTGGTTCTACGGCTACAATTTCTTTCCTATATGAAAATACATTTGCTGAAGGTACGGATTTTATTTTCTCTTCTCATGTGGAACAAATTGATGAAAGAGTAAACAATAGATTAATAGGGAATTTTGGTCTAACAACATCACATAGTCCAGTTAATGAGGTATTTCGTATTTATAATGAAACAACAGGAGAGGTATACAGGGTATCACGAATTTCTGGGAATCAGGTATTTTTCGATGCATCAAACTTTCCAGTACTTGTTTCCGTGAATAGAGAGCCTGCCCTTTTTGGGCAGCAAACACAATCACAAATTGTTGTTTCTGAAGAGGTTGTAATCCCTTCTAAAACTTTTATTGCGTTTAAAGTTGATCTTCAGAATGAAAATATTGCCTCAGCAACCGGAGATTTTGTTGGAGCAAGTTTCAATTCGTCATTAGTTTTTTCTGATGCGTATACGTTTGTTGAAGAATTATATTTTGATCCCAATAGTACAGAGGCTGAAAATCTTTCAAGAATACAACAAGTTGGCGATTACATGGTTGATTATAGTAATGGAATTGCCTATGTTGCCGTAAATTCTGGTAGTAGTACAGATATTGGAGATGCCTCTTATCTCTTTGGAACAGTTTACCCATATAACAAACATATAGTTGAAGTTGCTAATCTATATAGAAGTGCAAACACAAGGTCTGATAATGTTGTCACTTTTGAAGTAGGAACAATCGGAGATGAGACCGTAGGTATACAGGATCTAGAGCGTGTTGGGGAGACAGAAGTTGATGGTAATCCTATAGTTGTGGTTGAAACAGCTACAAATAAAACTTTAGAAGTTTCCAATGATGCGTTACGCGTAAGACATATTTTCCAAGTAACAGATTTACAATTGAGCGTCAATCCTGTGGATTTTGCTGCGGGTAGTGAAATATCCTCTGCGCAACCAACAACGATCATATTAGATCCTGATGGTGTTCCTGTAATAGATCTTGGTGACGGAACCGGATTAGAAATACAAGCCGGAGTTAGAAAGTTTGTGACTGTTTCAAGGCTTTCTAATATAGTTTCCGAAGCTATACAATTAGCTGAATTATTTAATGATGTGCTAGATCCATCCTTTTTACAAAAAGAATATTGGCTTACTGATGTGGATACTGGAGAAAACTATTTCCTATTAGGAAATGATGGTTATATAAGCGCTTCTGAAAATAAAATATATTTACCTAACGGGGCTCCAGATAGCCTTATTGGTAAAAAAGTAGAAGCCAGATATAGGGCAATACTTCTTGGCGGCGCCGCTGTTTTGGTCGATTACACGCCGGGAGACATATTTATAGATTATACCTATGTTAGAGATGAGCTTCTTATTAGTTATGAGTATGGCGACAATGTCTTGGATTGGAGCATATCAGATACTCTTGAAACAGGGGCAACATATTATGTCAGTTATAGGTATGGTGCGCTTCGCGATGCTTTAAGAGACAATTTTGGAATATTAACTGGAATCGACGAACTTGCTGTAGCTCCACTTAATCTGGATCGAGAGCTTTACCGCTCTGGTTTGGCTGGATCACTACAGTCATTTCTTACAGGTCCAACCATTCCAGCTATTAAAAATCTAGTAAAAGCATTTACGGCAATTAATCCAAACATTGAAGAATCCGTATTTTTTGAATGGATCCTCGGTCGTGATTATCTAAACCTTTTACCAATGGTAGCAAAAGGGCCAAGTGCTACAGAAGCCCCAATCTTCGCACCGGGAAAATTTGGATACGGTATACTACTCAATCAAGATGGGCAGACGGCAACTCTTCCAGCAACATCAAATATGCGATTTGCTGAAGGAACATGGGAGTGTCAATTTGTCCCACTTTGGATGGGCATAGATAATGATGCTTCATTAACTTTTGATGTATTATTTGACGGTTGCAGAGAAGAATCAAAAATCTTTATCGGTTCGAGTAGCTATAATCCAGAGAGTATACCATTTACTCTCGATCGTTTTGATTCTACTGTGTTAGGTATGCCCTTGAATATACATTCAGATAATGGATGTTTCATATGGTACGACAGTACCGCAAAGAAATGGCGTTTGCGCGCTCGCGCGCCAATTGATGAATTGAGAACCTTGACGGGAACAATTACATCATCTGGACAGTTTGGAGATGTAGTGTTTGCTTCATCAGTTGATGGGCGAATCGATTATTTTGGAGGACATGTTATAGGTTCTATAGCAGATGTTGATGGCAATGTTGCTGATTTTACATGGGTGTTTGC
>Ga0209777_10007007_pt1 | contig 12586 bp, 14 predicted proteins | sample FrelakmetHBP12HB_FD_187147 | JGI IMG/M metagenome (GOLD analysis project Ga0209777, IMG submission 187147) | Freshwater lake sediment microbial communities from the University of Notre Dame, USA, for methane emissions studies -HBP12 HB (SPAdes)... | ecosystem: Environmental > Aquatic >... | reverse complement strand
CATGATATCGAATCAGGATTAAAAGCTAATTTTATCATTGAAGGAGCACGGGTTGATTCCATAGATACAGACCTTTGCATTAAAATGAAACGAGCCGGAGTAACCACGATTCTCTATGGAGTTGAATCAGGAAATCAGGATGTCCTTGACTATTATCATAAAGGAATTACTCTAGACCAAATACGTAGAGCAATCAATCTGGCGCATAACATGCATTTCTTTGTATATGCATCTTTTATACTTGGAGCACCAATGGAAACAAAAGAGTATATTGATAGAACGATCAAGTTTGCCTGTTCACTGCCTATCGATTTTGCGATATTTGGACCACTGAGATATCAAGCAGGTTCACCATTATGGATTAAAGCAGTGAACGATAAGAAAATTCAACCAACAGAATACAATGTGGTCGCTGATAAGAAACTTGGTCTTAGTAATTTTACTGCTGATGAATTAACACAATTTTCCATCAATGGATTTACTACATTCTATTTTAGACCAAAATATATGCTTCATCAATTGTATCAATCAATCATACACAGAGATATCAGTTTATTATTAAATGGCGTAAAGTTCTTTACACTAATGAATAAATGGTAAACAATTTCCCGACCATTCGTTTAGATATGAAAATGAATGAATTACTCCGAGAGAAGTACCAAAATTGTGAATGGACTAAAAACCAACAGGAGAGGAATCCTGGATTTCGTATTAATATAAAATATACCTTACTTACCGCTAGTGTGAATGTGGATACTTTTCCAAAGATTTAAATAATCAAGGGTTCTTTATTTTCTTATAGGGCAGGAAAGAGATGAAGAAATTTCCTCTAATTAGGAAATGTTTGGCAGTTTGTATTTTTCTTCTTTTCTTGTCGATTGTATGTTTACCTATTTTAGCAGGTGAAGGGAAACCTGACCTTGTTGTGACTAATATTTTTCAATTTACGGATCATAGTTTTGAGGTGACACATTATATATCGGTCGAAGTACAAAATATTGGTAATGCCACAGCCAACGGTTCAAAGTTACAGTTCCATGTCGCTGCACAAAGATTATTGTTCGGCATACTACCACTTAAATCAATATCTTTAGAAGAAAGTTCACCAATACATTTTGATATGCCCCCTGGTTTCAAATTTGATTTTCCAATAGACTATGCACCAACACTTTTTGGTATCCCCTTTGGTTTCTATAAATTAAACTGCACAGTTAATCCACATAAAACTATTGAAGAAAGCAATTATGATAATAATTTTATAGAAAAAAAGTATTTTTTTTCTATCCCGTTAAAGTGAAAAAGTTCTTTTAGCCAATTCAAAAAATAACTGACTGTCAATCCTTGTCGTACCGGTAAACAGGGGTTCAAATCCCTTCCCCTGCACTTTTTTTTCAAATTTCCTTTTTATTTTTTCCTTCAAAAATAACAACCTTTTTTAATTCTCAGACGATTACCTAGTTAGGGGACCGGGAGCCTAAAAAATAGGTTTTTCGTCCTGAGGGGAACACGAGAGTCATGTCACGAAAAGTCTGTATCATAGGAGGAGCAACCACACCGTTTGACTACGGCCCAACCGGGTTTGAAACCATAGAAGGCGGGGCAGCAGAATGCGTCAAAGAAACACAGCAGGATGTCCCTGGTTTTTCACTCCGTGACCTTGACTTGATGATTTACTCCCATTTCTCAGTACATTTCTGTCATCAGCTCGCACCAGAATGGGTCATCCATGACCACCTTGGACTCGTCGGCCTCCCACACTACCGCGTGGAAAACGGAGGGAACACTGGTGGTTCTGCTCTCTACGCCGCAGCACTCGCAGTCATGTCCGGCCATCATGACGTCGTCGGCATCACCGGCTGGGAGACCATGGATACGGTCTCACAGTCACAAGGCAGCGAGTTCATCGCCATGGCCTCAGACATCAGATACGAACTCATGGTCGGCGGTATCTACCCTATTTATTACGCGGCGATGGCGAACAAATGGATGAAAGAAAACCACGTCACCGAAGAAGACGTCGCCCGCATCGCAGTAAAGAACAAGAACAACTCGATGGATAACCCCAAGGCCCAGTGGTACCGCAACGAACACAAATATATCACGGTTGATGACGTCATGAACTCACGGCTCATCTCCTATCCGATTAAGAAACTGGATTGCTGCCTCATGACCAGGGGTGTCGCGTTTCTCGTCGTCTGCTCAGAGGAGTACGCCAAGAAAGTCAACCCCGATCACTATGTGACCATCGACGGGATGGGGCTGTCCAGCTGCACGATACGCGCAGGGGACCGATTAAACAACCCCGCTTGGAATAAACAGTACGGGGCGGGGTACCCAGGAATGACAGAGTTCGCCGCCTGTCGGAACTCCGCGGAGCACGCCTACAAAATGGCTGGCATCAACGACCCAGTGAAAGACATTGATTTCGGGGAGATCCATGACGCGTTCTCCACCTCAGAAGCACAGATCTACAAAGCACTCGGATTCGCCGACGAAAACACGATCGCGAAGTTCATCAGAGACGAACGCACCAACATCCAGGGAGACATCCCGATGAACCCCGGTGGAGGACTCCTAGGTTACGGCCATCCGGTCGGCGCAACTGGTCTGATGAGCACGATTGAATGTTACTACCAGCTCGCAGGCATGATCCCCAAGAAACACCTCAGCACCACAACCCAGGTGCCAGACGCAGAATGCGGCATCGTCAACAGCCACGCAGGCACCGGGACGAGTATCTCCAACTTCATTCTCAGGAGGCATTAACTATGGAAACAGTTTTGGTGAAAAAGAAAAAAGAAAAATTCGCTGACGCACCAGTGTTCACCGAGAAGAAAGACTACCGACCCGCCGGCGTCAAAGAAACTGGTCTGGCGTTCGTCGGCCATGAGATCTCAGAGGACCGAACCAGCATGAATCAGTTCCTCCATTACGACCAGCTCTACACGATACGACACGGCTGGAACAGTAAATTCTTCATCGGACTGCTGGATGGCAAAATCATGGGGACCCGCTGCCCGAAATGCGGGGATTCATGGGTACCGGTCCGTACACACTGCTGGAACCTGGACTGCAACCTGGAGAAAACAGAATGGATAGAAATGCCACTCACCGCACAAACCCATACGTGGACGATCGCGGGATGGAGCGGACGGTCAAGCCTCAAACGACTCCCAATCATCCTTGTGTACGCCCAGATCGGCACTAGTAAAGTCGCGATGGCAAACGAACTCCACGGCATCAACCCCTGGGATGTTGAATTCGGCATGCCGCTGAAAATCGTCTTCAAACCACAGGACCAACGGATCGGAGCGGTCACTGATTTTCATTACGAGCCAGTAGACGGCTGGACACCAGGACCAATGACGCCGGAAAAAGAACGGATCAAGAAACTCGTTCAGCCAGTGTATGAATGGGTACAAACACTACTTTAACTGAAGAAAAGAAAAAAAAGAAATGAGACGTACGCTATCCTTTCTCTCATTCTTGTTCTTTTTTCATCATGGATTTAACGTAGGGTAAAAAATCTTCAATGGATTCAAACTTCCAGAGGAGAAACCCCAGGTCTTCATCAGAGAGCCCAGGTTTACTGATTTTTTTCATTTGCTCATTCATTTTCCAGCCCCACTATTATTTGTCACTCATACTATTTATACTCTTCCTCAACACCCGAGAAAAAAACACCTTAGATGAATATTATGAGAACAATTGTTCTTAATCGTTCTGCATTTGTCTGGTGATAAACTCAAGGAAATCCTGCTTGGTAAATGGCTTTTGTAAAAAATTCTCAAACCCACCCAGATTTTTCTTCTGAGTTGGTCTCATAGAGAACAGCGCCGTGGTTTTTTTACTGCCCGGTAGGCGGGTGTTCACCAGAATCAAATCAAAGGTCTCCTCGTTGTCCTCTTTCAGCTGACTTAGTGCTTGTCTGCTGTCATGTGCAGTCACGACCTCAAAGTCTTTTGGTTCGAGAAACGCTTTGACTTGTTTCAGAAGTGCAGGCTCTTCATCGACGATCATAATGGTTTTTATGGTCCCACCAGCGAACCAGAAAACCGGTTGTCCGCTTAAAACTCTTTTGCTGTCAGGAAAGTTTAAATCAACTCGTTGATTACTCTTCTGTCGTATGCTCAACCGGAAAGAAGCCCTGGAATTACTCAAGAAAAACCTCCGTACACAAAACCTCATAAAACACTCCATGGCTGTCGAAGCTATCCTTCAGGCGATGGCACTGAAACTCGGAGAAGACGAAGAACTCTGGGCACTCACCGGCCTGCTTCATGACCTCGATTATGATTTCACCAAAAACGAACCAGAACGACACTCCCTCGTCACCATTAAGGTGTTAGAAGACCTTCTCCCTGAGGAGGGAATCAACGCGATCAAAGCACATAACTATCAATATACCGCACAGATCCCGCAAACCTACCTTGATAAATCATTAATCGCGGCAGATGCAGTCTCAGGGTTAATTATCGCAGCAGCCCTTGTCATGCCGTCAAAAAAACTTGTTGATGTCACCCCAAAGACGTTATCTGATAAATTTAAGGATAAATCATTTGCCGCGGGCTGCAACCGAAAACGAATTGAACTCTGCGCAGATATGGACCTTGAACTTCAGGTGTTTCTTGAGCTAAGTTTAAATGCACTCAAGAACATTGCTGATACCCTGGGGCTTTAAAAAATGACACCAAATAATTCAAACCAACGACGCCATGATTCCCATTCCGGTTCCCAAGACGGTGAAGAAGGATACTACCGGTTACCCTTACCGAACCGCAGGAACAACGAACTGTTCGCAATAGCGGAACAGTTGCTTGGCGGCTCCCGTATCCATGTCATCTGCGAGGATAAAAAAGCCAGGATGGCGCGTATCCCTGGGAAAATGAAACGGAAAGCACGGGTGCGTGCCGGTGATCTGCTTATCATTAAGCCATGGGATATCCAAAATGAGAAAGCAGATATTGTTTTTCGATACAGCAGGACCCAGGCGAGCAGTCTGAGTCGAAGAAAATTACTCCCAGAGGAAATTAATGTCTTCTGATGAACTTCTAAGCGATAAATGGCTGAAAAAACTTGACCTGCAGACCCAACAGATACTCAACCGCATGGATTTTGACCGCAAGACCTTCGGTGAGGTCTTCGACAAACAGACACTCCTGCGTCTGGGGAAACTGATTTCTGATAAAATCATTGATCAAATGGATTTCCCGTTGTCCACAGGAAAAGAAGCAAACCTGTTCCGTGGGACGACACCTGAGCACACCTTCGTGGCAATAAAGATCTACCGGACTTCGACGATGACCTTCAAACACATCGCGAACTACATCGAAGGTGACCCTCGATTCAAATCAGGGTTTTCCAACCGTCGGGACATCATCGAGGAATGGGCGAAAAAAGAATTCAAAAACCTAGACAAACTCAAACAAGCAAACGTCCGAGTACCAGCACCATTGCGGCGACTTAATAACATCCTGGTCATGGAATACATCGGTGATAAAAACAGGGCAGCACCCCTCCTCAAAGACGTTCCCTTAGCGAACCCCAAAAAAATATACGACGAAATCATCACCTTTATTGATAGGATGTACAAGGCAGGCATTGTCCATGCAGACCTCAGCGCGTACAACATCCTGATGTACAAACAAAAACCGTACATCATTGACGTTGGCCAGGCCGTACTCCTAGAGCATCCCTCCGCGATGGAATTTCTTAAACGCGATATCCATAACATCGTCCAGTATTTCAAGAAATATGATATCACAGCAGACGAAGACGCACTCTATAAAAAGATAACGAAGAAACGGAGTGAGTGACCCATGAAATATGTACGCATCCCCAAAGAACGTGTCGGTGTCGTTATCGGCAAAGACGGTGAAACAAAGAGAACCATTGAACGAATCAGCCAGGTTCACCTTGAGATAGACTCAGAGGAAGGAGACGTTGTTTTTAACGAACAGGAAGCAAAAGACCCGCTCATGACCTTAAAGCTCGAGGACGTGATCCGTGCGCTCGGTCGAGGGTTCTCCCCCGAGCATGCATTCCGGTTATTCGGTGAGGAAACAGAGCTGTTCATCTTTGATATCTATGATTATGTCGGGAAGAAAGAATCCCATCTCCTCCGGATGAAAAGCAGGGTGATCGGCCGAGAAGGAAAAACCAAACGAGTCATCGAGGGCCTCACCGGTGGAGTCCTCGCGGTGTACGGTCATACGGTCGGGGTGATCGCGGATTTTGAGTCCATGGATATCGCAAAAAAAGCAATTGATATGCTGCTGGCGGGCAGTGAGCATCCAACGGTATATCGGTACCTTGAGCGGGAGATGAAGAAACTACATCTCAGTCATCGGCATCTCGGTGAATAAAAAATATTTTTTTACTGTACATAAAATTACCCGAAACTTTTAATCCTCCTAGGTGGATATCGCCTGTTCCCAGGGGTTGACCTATGGATGATGATTTAACCTTACTCGGCGTGGTTCCTTCAGACCGGAAGAAATTAGAAAATATGGGGATAACGACCCTTGAACAAATCGCTATCATGTCAGTGACATCCCTAGGGATGGGTACAGGCAAAGGAACCATGTTGGTGCAACGGGCACGTAACATCCTGGCAAACGAAAACATCCTTGACATCGCCGTCACCAATGGCGATCTCATTGAGATCACCACGAAAAAAACAGATAGAGCGGTCATAAAATCTATTCTCAACGCCCTTGATGTCTACGTGGTCGGCTGGGGCAACGCAGCGTTAACCATTGAAGGAAACGTGTTGAAACTCACCAGGAAATCAGAGGCATTCTCCAAAGTCATTACCAAGGCTGAAGGTCTTCGGGAGATCCTTGAATCAAAGAAAATAGAGGAAAAAGAAAAAAGTGGAATCTACCTCCCTGAAGATGAGCTGAAAAGATTCGCGAAAGAACGCGGGTTTAACGGGTTCTGGGAAAACGTCTTCCAGGAGATCCATGGCAATGACATCATGAAAAAAGTCATCGCCGCAAGCATGTTTTCCACCTTCAAAGAGCCAGTCCATTCTCTCATCATCGGGGAGCCAGGTAGTAGCAAAACCATGGCCAAGGAAATCATCACCGAGCAGTTCACCGATATCACCACGATTGGGGCCAATACCACCCGGTCTGGGTTAGTATGTCATATGGGAACCGGGGACCTTGGGGCGCTTCCCCATGCGAACAGAAAACTTGTCCTTGTTGACGAGTTTGATAAAATCCCTGGCGATGACATCGAGTATTGCTATGAGCTGCTCTCAAACGGGAAATGCAGTGTGCATTCCGCGAAACTGCATCAAAACATTGAAAGCGAGTTCATCATGATAGCATTTGCGAACCCGAAATCCAAGGTATTTGGGAAAAACGCACTCAACGATATCGGGTTATCACCACTGCTCATGAGCAGGTGTGCATTAGTTGTTAAAGTACAAAACATCGGTAAAGAAGACCGGTTGAATCTCTTCCGGAAGAAATTCTATGGTACTGGGGAGATCAAAGAAAAACATGAGTATTACGACCAATGGGTGAAACTATCCAGACGCTACGAACCCTCGATAACAGCAACAGAAAAACGAGTAAACAAGTATCTTCAGGCGATGAATGAAATAGTAGAATCCCATTACAACACCACGTTGCGACGGGATCTTCGCATGTCTGATTATCTTCGCAGGATACCACTTGCGATTGCTCGTTCTTCCTTTACCACGGTTGATGATAAAATCCTTGGGCAGGCTGAAGCATTAATGAAAGAATCCATTGAAACCTGGGTGTAAAAAATGAGTGATCTTACCATATCTCCAAAGGATGTCTCTACCATCATCAAAGAATTCATCAAAACCTATGTGGAAAGCTCGGGATCTGAAAACGTAGTCTTAGGCTTATCAGGTGGGGTTGATTCGGCGGTTAGTGCAGTGTTATGTAAAGAATCATTAGGGAATACTCATGTTCAATGTGTGTTTTTACCAGATGAGGCTACCCCGTTACTAGACAGGAAACACGTAAGTTTCCTTGTAAAAACATTTCATCTGCACTCGAAAGAAATCACGATCACACCCTTTGTCGAATCGTTACAAGCAGCACTCTCTCAGAAAAAACGGATGACCCTGGCGAATATCAAACCACGGGTACGGATGATTCTTCTCTATGAGTACGCAAATGAAACCAACAGCCTGGTGTGTGGGACGTCGAACAAATCAGAAATCCTGGTTGGGTATTTCACGAAATATGGGGATGGAGGTGTGGATTTCCAGCCTCTTGGCGATCTCTACAAGACTCAGATTTACCAGCTTGCAAAACACCTCAAGATTCCCGCACAGATCATCTCCAAGGCACCAACCGCTGGTCTCTGGGTTGGTCAAACCGATGAAAAAGAACTTCGAATGAGTTATGAGATGCTGGATAAAATCCTTTATGGACTCGAGGTCAAGTACCCTGATGAGGAGATACAAAAAATCGCTGGTGTCTCAAAAACACAGGTTCAACGCATCCGTCAGATGCGGATAAAAAGCCAACATAAACGACGAACACCGTTGATCCCGAAACTCGGGGTTCGGACTCCTGGTCTAGATTGGCGTTCACCGGTTCAAATAGGATAAAAAAAGAGCTGAGTAGAGGATTATTTTAGGAGAATCTGAATTTTCTTCCTGTGATCTTTTCGTACGCTTCTTCGTATTTCTTCGTCGTCTCCGCAATAACGTTTTTCGGGAGATGAGGCGGCGCGGTGTTATGGTCCCAGCCTGTTGAATTCAGATAATCTCGCACACCTTGTTTATCAAAACTCGGCTGTGGTTTCCCTGGCTCATACCGGTCTGCTGGCCAGAAGCGTGACGAATCAGGCGTTAATGCTTCATCAATCCAGATGATCTCATTACTTATCATACCGAACTCGAACTTCGTATCGGCGATAATGATCCCTCGTTTCCGTGCGTACGCCGCTGCGGTGTTGTATATCTTCAAAGAATATTCTTTAAGGGTATTTGCGATTGTAAGCCCTGCGAGTTTTTTCATCTCTTCAAACGAGATATTAAGGTCATGACCTGCTGCTGCTTTCGTCGATGGCGTGAACAATGGCTCAGGGAACTGTTCTGATTCTGTCATGCCCTTAGGCATTTTCACTCCGCAGACGGTCCCGTCTTTCTTGTATGAGTTCCAAGCTGACCCGGAGATGTATCCTCGTACGATGCATTCAAACGGGATGACCTTGGTTTTTTTAACGAGCATACTTCGGTACTCGAGCTGTTTCCGATACTTCTTAAGTTCCTCAGGAAACTCATCGATCTCAGTAGATACGACTTGATTTGGTACGATGTTTTTCGTGTAATCAAACCAGAATTTCGATAACTGTGTTAAACAGATACCTTTGGATGGAATCGCCTCTGGGAGGACGACATCAAACGCTGAAATCCTGTCTGTTGCGACAAGCAAGAGATTGTTTTTTATTTCGTAGATATCGCGAACTTTCCCTTTATTGACTATTTTTACGGGTAGATCTGTTTCAACAACCACTGCGGAACTCATAATCCATGCACCTCTTACGAAATTTTAGCTCCTTCTTTTACCTTGTGATCTGTTCCAACGACAATGTTTTTGATTTTAAGTTGTTTTCCTTTATAGACGACGTCTCCTTTCTGGTCCACGGTCATCGGTGCTTCTTTGAAGGCATCATACTCAAGGATTGGTACGGCTTCCCGGGGGATACCCTCTATTCCAACCTCAGCGCCTGGTGCACTGTCTTTGGGGTTAAGCAACGTGACAACGCCATCGGTGTCTGTGGCAGCGAGCAGCATGCCTTTTGATTCGACGCCGCGGATCGTCGCTGGCTTGAGATTGGTCACTATCACGATGGATTTCCCGGTGATTTCTTCTTTGGGGTAGTACGGCTTCATCCCTGCGACAATGGTTCGTTTTCCCAGCGGCCCGAGGTCAACATTCATGACATAGAGTTTATCAGCAGACGGATGGTCCTGGACGTCAAGGATTTTTGCGACTCGTAAATCAAGCTTGGAAAAAGGATCAGATGCTTGGACGATTTCGGATAACTCCAGTTTCTTGAACAACGGTGACGGCATCTCCAATGGAGCCCCTACTTTCACATAGAAGAGTGCGTCGTCCCAGTGTTTTATCGGATGGGTATGACCCAGCATCTTCCAGGTTCGTTCTGAGGAGAACGGAAGGTACGGCTCCATAAGCACCGCGAGTGACTGCACGAGTCGAAGACAGATGTGTAATACAGTGCCGCAGCGTTCTTTATCAGATTTTAAAAGTGTCCAGGGTTGGTTTCGGTCGAAGTACACGTTCCCGTATTGCGCGAGGTTCATCGCTGCCCGTAACCCTTTTTTAAAGGAGCATTGATCCAACGATTCACTGACTTCTTTGTAGGTGTCATTGATTTTTTGGATTGCCTCATTATCGATAGGTTGTAGGGCTCCTGCGGGGGGGATAGACCCGAAGTTCTTACAGGTGAACGTCATGACCCGATGGATGAAGTTCCCGTAGGTGCCGACGAGCTCGTCGTTGTTTTTTGCGACAAAATCATTCCACAGCCAGTCCGTATCATGGTTCTCCGGCATGTTAATAGAAAGATAATAGCGGATCACGTCAGCGTCGAATCGTTTGAGGATCTCAGGGACCCAGATGCCAACGCCCCTGCTTTTTGAGAACTGTTCTCCTTTCAAGGTGAGGTATTCGTTTGCCGGGATGTTATACGGAAGGTTCAATGACTCGTCGTACCCCATGAGTATCGACGGCCAGATGATGGAATGAAATGGGATGTTATCCTTAGCTAAAAAGTAGTAGTGTTTTGCGTCAGGGTTCTTCCACCATTCCTCCCAGCCCCCTGGTTTATGATGATGTTTTGACCATTCTTTACTCGCGGAGAGGTATCCGATAACCGCGTCAAACCAGACGTAGATCCGTTTGTGTTCGAAGCCGAACACGGGAACCTTGATGCCCCAGGTGATATCCCGGGTGATCGCCCGGTCATGCAACCCGTTCTGCAACCAATTATTCGTGAACTTCAATACGTTTGCTTTCCAGTATTTCTTATCCGCAAGCCAGGTGAGCAGCTTCGGCTCAAACGTGCTTAAAGCGAAGAAGAGGTGTTCTGTTTTTTGTTTCGCTGGAGTACCACCGCACAGCTTGCAGCGGACTTTTTCTAGCTCAAAGGAATCAAGGAGTTTCCCACAGTTGTCGCACTGGTCCCCTCGAGCTGATTCATAATGACAATGGGGGCAGGTTCCTTCCACGTATCGATCCGGGAGAAACCGTTGACAATTTGAGCAATATAAGGCATCAATGCTTTTTTTGTAAACCAATTTCTTTTGATACAACGCGAGGAAGATTTCTTGGACGGTTCCCTCATGGTTCGGGGTCGTCGTCCGCGTGAACAAATCAAAAGAAATACCAAGCTGTTTCATGTTTTCCGCATGTTCCGTATGGAAGCGGTCAACGATTGCTTGCGGGGTTGTGTTTTCTTTTTCTGCGGTGATTGTAATAGGTGTCCCATGTTCGTCACTGCCGGAAACCATCAGGACGTCGTTTCCTTTCAGTCGATTGTATCGTGCGAAGATATCAGCAGGGAGGTAACAACCAGCAACATGCCCAAGATGTAATGACCCATTCGCGTATGGCCATGCGACTCCAATAAATATCTTCTCGCCCATGAAAACCCTGACTGACATCTGAGCACAACATTTAAATATGACGCAAGTTCTATAGACTACCATTAAGGATCAACTTAATGAAAAATGGTACTTCATTGCCTTATGATTACCGATTTAATTCCTCTCAAATCATATGCAAAAAGAGTAACTATCTTGGGAGAAGCAGGATAATCCTCTGCTCATACGAGCGGCGCTGAGTGCTATTTTTCGACAAGTTGATGAAAATATTAGAGGTGAAGATAATGGTCATTGACCCATCAACTACAAAATACTTAATTAAAGCTAAAATAAAAGCAGACGGAATCATCGAAAAATCAGATGTTGTCGGAGCGATCTTCGGCCAAACCGAAGGGCTTCTTGGTGACGAACTCGACCTTCGAGAACTACAACGATCAGCCCGTGTCGGACGAATAGAAGTTGAACTAGACTCAAAGAACGGGAAAAGCGACGGTATTCTCACGTTACCTACTTCTTTAGATAAAGTAGAAACCGTTATCCTCGCAGCTGCCTTTGAAAGCATAGACCGTGTCGGACCGTGTAAAGCAACCATTCATGTCGAGGAAGTCGAAGACGTACGTGTCTCCCGACGAAAACAGGTTATTGAGCGGGCAAAATCCTTGTTAAATGACGTCATGGAAAAAAGCAAGACCGATAGCGAAAGCATCGCAGAAAACGTCCGTCAGGCAGTACAAGTTGAAGAAATCACTAGTTACGGTCATGATCACTGCCCAGCGGGGCCCAATATCAACGACAGTGACGCAATCGTTATTGTTGAGGGACGACGTGATGTCCTTAACTTATTAAAATACGGAATTAAAAATGTTATTGCAGTTGGTGGTACAAACGTCCCACGCACAGTTATTGACCTGTCCAAAGAGAAGATCACCACTGTATTTGTGGACGGTGACCGAGGCGGGG
>Ga0209777_10007006_pt1 | contig 12586 bp, 22 predicted proteins | sample FrelakmetHBP12HB_FD_187147 | JGI IMG/M metagenome (GOLD analysis project Ga0209777, IMG submission 187147) | Freshwater lake sediment microbial communities from the University of Notre Dame, USA, for methane emissions studies -HBP12 HB (SPAdes)... | ecosystem: Environmental > Aquatic >... | reverse complement strand
GGACTGAGTGAGGGTCAGAGCAGCGCTGCAGTCATCAGCAGCGAGAATGCCGCCTTCCAGCAGATGGCAGCGCAGGGGCAATCGATATATGCAGCTTCGGGAGACAGTTATTGATTAACAGATAGATGGAGAAATGCGGGATGAGGTGTGAAGTAATGGTACTAGGTGGGATGGATATGTGGAATGATTATATTTTTGGCCGCGTGCCGGCTATCGCCGTGGATCAATTTTCTCTAACTATCTGCAAAACGCAACAGTAGCGAAAAGGGGTCTTTTTTGCAGTTAGTTGGAGATTTTATTTTGCCTCGTGTTACAGTTTATCAAGATCCTGCCTCGCTTTGTCTTCGTTTTTAAGAACCTCCTGCTTTTTATATTTCTGTGATTTAATTATAAGTGAACCCTTATCTACATAATCAAGTCTATTCACAAGAAGCAACTCACACTCCTTGACGTTCCAAACAGCAATATATCGTTCAAATTTAGCCCCCATTCTATTTTGGATCACGCTTGTTGTGAAAGTATGGGGATTTCCATATTTAGTCCGAAGTAATGACAACAATTCGTCCGCACCATCATAAAACACAGATGAATCGATCCTCTCGATATCGCCGTCAACAAGGCAGACCATCGTCGATCTAATAAAGCCTAACTCTGGCAAATTGTGAACGTTATAACAATTTTGATATAGCGGACTGCCCTCCCGCCAAGCCTTTTCATAACAAACTTTACCACCAGCACCTCGGCATTCAACCATCTGATCAGCCAACTTTACACCAATTAAAATATCTCTAAATTTAAAACCCTTGTGGTTGGTGTCTATGCGATCAGCATCTGCGCGTGACAATGTCCCTTCGCCAGATGGCTTCTCTTGCGACAGGACGCCGGTAGAAGCAGACAACAATAAAAATAACACAGAGAAAACAACCAATCCACATCTTTTCATATTCACACCTCCTTATATAAGGAAGATCACGTTGCTTGACCGTCCGTACCAGTAGGGCTGGCAGCGTCCGGGGACGGATCGGTTGACGCGGCACCGCCAGCGGATGCTTTTAAAAGCCGATTCTCCTCATCCAAGCGCTTAACTTCAGATTCAACCCTATCGAGTCGTTCCTCCTGGGCCAGGGCCTTATTAAATGCAAGAATATTTGAGCGCAGCGCTGCAGAATAGATTGTTTTGGAAGCTAATATATGCATTGCAATCATCAAAATGTCTAGAGCGCCCCCGAGTTCTGCCGTGGCTTCGCGGATCTCCATTAAGGCAGAAGGATCGCGTGCCATCTTGGAATATATCGAGCCGCCGTTGGTGTCATGACTTGGGAATGGCGGACCCTCGCCATACATCAACCACCTTTCACTGCATCCGTAATAGGCGAGTATCTTCTTGCGGACAGTGGGCGTTGGTTCCGTTCCCGCCTCGTAATTTCTCAACGCTGACTCACTCATCCCTATAGCCTTTGCGGCACTCTTCTGGCTTTCTCTTTCATGGCCCTTCCTCAGCTCCGTTCTCATCTCAACGAAACGAGCGCCACGAGCGATATTTTTTTCGCGCTTTTTAGCCATAAAAGGGCACTTCTTCAGCGCATCGGTTAGAACTGCAACCGATGCATAAGACGACATCTAACCGATGCGTAATGTAAGTCATTAAAATAATAGTTATTTATAGCAAATAGAGAAAAAAGTAACTGTTGCGCGTTTTTTTTCTTGACACCGCTAAAAAAGTACCGTATTAGATTGCCATAATCACTTATCAAGCCCTCTAAAAAAAGGAGGTCACTGTTGAAAACCAAATACACAAATATGAGTCCACTGGACATCCGGATCGCCATGTTGCGCGCCGGAGTCGGCCAAGCCGCACTTGCCAGAGAATTGAATATCTCGCGCACCGCGGTCTACCTCGTCATCGAAGGGAAGAGCACATCGCACCGCGTCCGGGAAAAAATTGCCGAGGCCATTGATATGGACATCAGGCGCATCTGGCCGGCCACTTATCTTATTTATGGAGGCCCTCGCAAGAGGGGCAGGCCGGTTGCCCTGGACGGAAGAAGGGCGGCGTAACTCCTTTTCTCGACTTGTAAACCATTTTTCAGGGCTTTTCAATGGCTAATTCAAAGAAAAAATTTACCAACGAAAACCAACTCAACATCTTCGAGGCCATCCTCAGCATCCAGGAAAACCACGCACCATCAAAAGCCGCAGGCAGTTTCGATATCGACCGGCAGTTTCGGGAATCGATAAGCGCGGCCCTAAAACATTGCCCATTGTCACGATGGCAGGTCGCCGGGCGGATGAGTGAACTCGTCGGCGGTGAGATTACTAAATCGATGCTCGATAGTTGGACGGCAGAATCCAAAGAACAGCACCGCTTTCCGGCTATTTTTTTACCCGCCTTTTGTGAGGCCGCAGGATCCAGCGAACCCCTGAAGGTTCTCGGCAGAATGATAGGCGTCTTTGTTCTTCCCGGACCGGAGGCCTTGAGGGCGGAGATCCGGAGGATCGACGAGGAGATCAACAAGCATCAAGCGGAGAAAAAGAAGCGGGTGGTGTTCCTGCGCGAGATGGGGGCGGAAGATGGAAAGTAACGTGATCGTGATCCGCATCGGTGACGAATTTTTTGAGAGTGTCCGCGAGCTCGTGGAGTTCGCGGCCCGCAAGTTGTGCAAGGAATTGGAATTTTGGCCGGAACGGGCCTGCGGAAGAAACCGCACGGTGACACTTGAGAACTGCAGTCCGAGACGGATCGTCTACCGCGTTGAATATCATGCCGGACGTTGCAATCGTAGAAACAGCGGAGGAATCATAGATGGGGCAGACCGCCTTAACAGCGACAATGATCGCAGCGGTTTTAAAAACGCATAAAACCACTATCATGCGTCGCGCCGAAAAGGAGTCCTGGCCGTTCATTGAATCCACAGGCCGCGGCGGGAAAGCGAAGAAGTTTATCCTTTTCGGATTACCGACGGACATCCAGCTTCTATATAATAAGGAATTGCAACAACCATGCCATGTGGAGACAGGCGAATCTTCCCCGCCTCCGCTCGCACTCGCACCATCTCCCGCAGCGCCCCTCCCCATCGTCATCATGCCGGGACTCACCACGAAGCAGAGCGCCATCGCCGCCGGCCGTTACGATCTTGTGACACTCTACCTCCGGGAGAAGGAAGCGGCTCGCAAGAAAAAGCAGAAAATCGGCAGTGCCGTAAAAGATTTCGTCGCATATTACAACACCGGCATTCCCTACCCCCAATTATTCAAACTCCTCGGCGCCGTCGCCGCGCAGACTCTTGAAAAGTGGCGGCATACGCTCCGGATCAACAACATGCAGATGGATGCCATCGCCCCGCGTCACGGGGATCACCGCCGCGGTCGCCGCATGGTCACTGAAACAGAGATGTCCCACCTTCTTCTCCATGCGCTTCATCCTGCCAGGCGTCGCATATCGGAATGCATACGCTGGGCGAAAAAATCCATCGCAAGCGAAGGCCACTATTCGCCGTCATCACCGGCCACGATGCGCCGGGCCCTGCTCGATTATCAAAACACACATTATGATCGCTGGATATTCTGCAGAGAGGGTGAAAAGGCCCTCGAAGACAAGGTACTGCCCTATCTCGAACGCGATGATTCACACATCCAGGTCGGCGACGTCCTCGTCGCAGACGGCCACAAGCTCAATTTCCACGTCCGCAATCCCTACAACGGCAAGGAAGTCCGGGCGACGCTCCTCGTTTTCTTCGATTGGCGAAGCCGCTATCCCGCAGGCTGGCACATTATGATGCAGGAAAACATCCAGTGCGTCCATGCAGCCCTGCGGCGTGCAATCCTCAACCTGGGTGATATCCCCCGGATGGTCATGCTCGACAACGGCAAGGCCTTCAAGGCGCGCATATTCACCGGGGAAACGCGGAACATAGACCTTGAAACATCCGGGATTGACGGACTCTACAAACGTCTCGGGATCCAGATCTATTTTGCGAAGCCATATAACGCAAAATCAAAACCCGTAGAACGTTGGTTCGGCACCTTCAACGAACTCGAGCGGCTTCTTCCTTCCTATACCGGAAATTCCATCGAAGACAAACCGGCGCACATGCACCGGAACGAGCGCCTGCACAAACGGCTCCATAACCCCTGGGTGCCGGACGTCAATCAGGCGGACGCGATTATCGCGGCCTGGGCATATGACGAATATGCAAAGCGGCCGCACCGTGGGTTAAAGGGCGCAGCGCCGCGGGACATCTGGAATGCCGGCAAAGGCCCCGGCATCACACCGGAGAGTCTCCGATTTTTGATGATGACGGCGACGGTCAAGAAGGTCAACCGGAACGGCGTGACGCTTTTTGGGACGCATTTCTATGACGAGTCGCTTTACGGTTACAAATATCCGGTCATCGTTCGTCATGACATTCTCGATCTCTCCGAGGTCTACGTCTACAGCGAGGATGATTCCGAATTTATCTGCACGGCTCGGCCAGTTCGCGGCGTCCATCCCGTCGCGAGGATCTCCGACAACCCGCTGGACCTGCAGGCCGTCAAGGAAGGCTTGAAGATGCAGAAAACTCTGAAGCGGGATACGGAGACCTTCGCACGCGCACGCGTCACGGGGAAGTTGCCCTGGGAGTTCCCAGAGTCCGCAGTTTCTTGTGACGAACTGCCCATGACGCCGGCGCAGATCGCAGACATCGAGGAGCAGGCGGCGCAGACGGAAGTGATTTTCCTTGATGAGAAAAAGCCGGAGATCCCCACATGCGACAGCGATGTGTATGAGTTGTTGCTGCAGAAAAAAGCGGCCGGCAATGAGTTGGCCGCGGGAGAGGTCTCCTGGATGAGGGATTTCGAGGCGTCGCCCTTCTACAAGAGCATTGCTCCGTATTTCCATGAATTCGAGAGGCGTCTCGCGGAGGCGAACCAATGAATCCGGTGCATTTCACCATTATCGAATCTGTGTGCGGCCACTGCCGGATATCGTACAGCAGTCAAGATGGCAGAGGCGTCTCTGGCACGAGCCACGGATACTGCACGCGGCACAAAGAGGAGGTGCGAGAGTATCTCCAAAGATTTAAGCAGCGACAGAGGAGGAGATGAATGAAACCCGTATTTGTCTATACCCAGAACGTTAAGAATTTTACCAACGCGATGGAGATCGTCAAGAAGCGCATGGGGCACGATTCTCTTGCGATGGTGTCCGGCAGGGCGGGCCGCGGGAAGACAAGAACCGCCCTTTACTATGCGACACAGAATGACTGCGTATATCTCACGACGCTCCGCGACTGGTCGGTCCTCTGGATGTATCAGGATATTCTCTCGGCGATGGGGTTTGCGAAGGATACCCAGCCGAAACGCAAGAAGCACGCCTTCGAGGCGATCCTTCAGGCCAGCGCCGATGACCCGAAGCCCATCATCCTGGATGAAGCGGATCTCCTCGGCCAACGGCTCCTCGAGTCCGTGCGGGATCTCTGCAAGATGATGCGCGTCCCCTGGGTCCTCGTCGGAGAAGAGTCTCTTTATGGCCTCATGAGTAGAGACCGCCGCGTCTGGAGCCGGAGTTGCGCATGGATGGAATTTCTGCCGATGTCCGTCGCCGATATCGTCACTTTCTGTGGCCAGGCCGCGGACCTGAAAATTTCCACGAACACTGCCGAGAATATCCAAAAAAAGACGGGCGGAGACATTCGGCTGATCGAACTCCTCGTCAGCACGGCGGAGAACATCGCGAAGGCGAATAACACCAAGCAGATCACCGACGATATTGCCCAGGCAGCCATCAAGCGCGTCATGCCGGAGGCAAAATGAGCAACAGAGAAAACATCAGGCGTTATTTTCAAGAGATGAAGGTCGGCACCGCCGCCCAGGCCGCGAAGGCCCTCAGCATTCCGAGGGATACCGTCTCTGATCACGTGCGGGATCTCCACAAGCAGGGATGGCTCATAAAAAGGCCGGGCGTTTTCGGCATCTACGATTATCACCAGCTCCAGGAGCACGAATACGGTCATGCCGTCGAACGGCAGGTGAAGATGTGGCGGGCCATGAGGCACGGCAAGACATTCACGGTTTGGGACATCGCCATGTTTGCCGGCGCCAGCATCGAATACGTCCGCGATTACGTCAAATTCATCCTCGGCAAGGGTCTGATCCGTCAAACCGGGAAGAAAGGCCAGCGGCCGGTGTATTCCATAAAGGAGGGATCACCGGCCACCACTCCTGTCATGAGGTCCACGTCGGCAAAAACAGAGACGAACCGGCGACAGATTATCGATCTTGGCTGGGATCTCATGAGGGCGCTCCGCGACGGCGACATGAAAAAGGCGCGGGAAATAAACGAAACAATTAAAAACCTATTGCCATAACACTTCCTCTTTACTCAGGCCGGCCGGAGCCGCGTTAGGAATCCGGCAATAAAAGATTGAAGAAAACCATCCTGACGATGATGCTTGGCCTGATCCTTCTTCCCTCTACACTGGCCGTGCCGGTACCGCGGGCCGGTAATTTCACATGGGAGGAATCGCAATACTTTCAATTCATGAAGGGATGGTGCAAGCACGGCCGCGATACCGCGGTGTACGAAGTCCGCGGGACTCTGTATTTCGACCGCGCCGGGAAACGGTGCAGATTCTAAAGGAGGGCATATGAAATCCTTCGCCAAGATCAAAGACTACATCATCAATGAGCCGTGGGATGCCATGCTCGAGCGAAAGTCGAAAGCCATTGAGAGATATGTCATCTGGCCTTTCATCGCCTTTGCCATTGTTTATTTCGGAACATTAATCGTCTGGAGGATGCCATGAAAACGAATGCCAACCTGAAAGGCTACGAAGGCAGGCTCCTGGCCGTTCTCTTTTCGCATGTCGGCAAGCACAACGCAATCGGCATGGCGGAACTCTATGAGGCGGTATTCGGGGAGACCTGGAATCATCGGATCAATGACACCCGGATTCTGCGGTACCTGATCACGCAGATGCGGCGCGATGGTATCCCGATCTGTTCCGTGGCCACGAAGACGGGCGGCGGTTATTACCAGGCGGCAGCCGGCAGCGAACTGAAAAATTATCTCGAGAGGAACAAAGCCAGGGCATTGAAGATCCTCTCCAGGAATGCCGCGATCGAGAAGATCAGCCTGCCGGATTACCTGGGCCAGATGAGGTTGAACATGGAGGGCCGTGATGAGCAAGGCTGAAACTGTCGTGAAGGCGGAGATATTGATGGAAATAGCATCAGCATTATTGGAGGGCGCGGCGGGTCCTTGTGATTATTGGTACCGCAGACTTGCCGAGCGCCTGATTGAAAGAGCGAAGAAAATTGTGGAGGACGGCAACCATGACTAAGTCCCGTAAAAGATTAACAACGATTAAGGTTCATGATCTCCTACCGCCTTCCTTCCTGTCCGAAAAAGACAACAAGCGATTGGCAGATGCACTTCTGGCGATGATCCGGGAGCGGAAAGAGATTATCGACAAGATCACGGAACGGGGAAACGCCGAGATGCAGGCAGTTACCAACCGATATAAAGCCGAACAGGAACCCGTTGCAGCAGACCTCCACGCGTGTGAGAAATTGCTCATCGTTCTGATGAAAAAGAAACGCAGGGAGTTCTTTGACGGGACGGACGTCCTGCAACTGCAGAACGGCGCATTGATCCATGAGGAAGGCGATCATGTAACGATCCCCAGGGACGCCCTGACGACGTGCGAACTTCTCGGCTTCGACGATGTCATCAAGGTCATTAAATCCCTGGACCGCGAGGCAATCGAAAAATGGTCGACGGAAAAGCTTCTCCTCATCGGCGCGGAGAGAAAGCCGGTTGAGAGTTTCAGTTATGATCTAAAGAAGGGCGACCAATGACGCGGGAAGAATATGACTGGATGGACCGCCTCCAAGCGGCGTGTGACATCCACTGGAAGGAACTCACGGATTGGGAAAAGAAGTTTATGGAGGACATCCTGGAGCGTTTCCGCCAGTGGGGAATTAAAACCAAGATTTCCCCAAAACAGTGGGAGGTCATCACGAGGATCTCGGAGAAAATTATATGATGAGAAGAGATATAGACCCCGCGGAGATGGCCAGGATTTTTTTAAGAGACGCACCCGTCGTGTTCTTCCCGGATCAACTCGAGGAGGGATACGATCGGGCACTCTCCGAGATCAATCGCACGCGGTCGGTTTATGGCCTTGCGCCATTTCAACCTCCGGAGACATTCAAGGAGGAATTTATTGATCTAGTCAAACGAACCAGCCGTACCATTATGGAGGACATGAGATGAAAGATACAATCGTAAACCAGGCGACAGAAGATAACCGCTCCAAGTCCACGATGCCGTGCTGCAGTAATGAGACGGCCTTCTTGAAATGGCCCCGCGGCGGCCAAGGTCGGGATGTCGAGTGCGTTCATTGCGGTAACCATCTCGATATCAGCGTTTCCTCCAGCATGAGCCTGGGCAGTCCGGAGAGATAGGTGGACCAGCCTCGAGAACGGGTCTGCTGGACATGCAGACATTACGGCTACAAGACCGGCAATCCGAACGGCTGGCGCTGGACCTACTGTTTCAAAAAGGGATTCTGGTTCCCGGACAGCGAGGACCAGCCGGGATTACGAAAAGGATGTGAGGATTGGGAATGAAATGCTTATCCCTAAAAAACCTTGGGCGTCATTGATAGTGATGGGGCTGAAGGATGTCGAAAACCGCAACTGGAGAACCTCTCACCGCGGGCCGCTATTGATTCATGCGTCGAAGACATATGATGAGGAAGGCGCAACATTTCTTCATTCCACACCTGCCTACAACGATGAATGTCTGAACCTGATTAGAGAGGGTTATCGTTTCCCCGCTGATTTTCCACGAGGGAAAATCATAGGTGTAGTTGATATCGCCGATTGCGTGACAGGATCTTTATCGAAGTGGTTCTGGGGACCCTATGGATTCATAATTGAAAATCCAGAGCGATTCAAAAAAGATCTGCCGTACCGCGGCTATCCCGGCATGTTCGATGTGAAGATGAAATATGAAATTTAACTGCCCTTTTTGCCGAAAGGAAATTGATCTTATGGAGATTCAGCAGGACAAGGACATCGTTGCAGTCATCAGCATGTCGGCGGGTTTCGGGAAGCATGCAAACCTCGTGTGGGCATACGTTGAATTGTTCGGTGTGACGCCCATGCGGGGCAAGACCAAAAAGATCAGGGTCCTCCTCGAGGAGATGAAGGGGCTCTTTGATTCACAGGTCTTCAGATATCAGAAACGGAAATACGGGATCACTCAGGCCGGGATCGCAGAGGCGCTGAATATCGTCGTCCACCGGCATTTCGAGACGCATCTGGACTCGCACAATTATCTCAAGAAGATCATGATCGGGATCTCTGAACGTGAGGGCCGGGAGTCGGGCAAGCAGGCGGAGAAGGATCTGCGGAAGAAGGAAAACGGGTTGCGTACGGCGGACCCGTCACTCGAGAGCGAAGAGAATCTCTCTCCGGAACAGATCGCCGATAACATGCGGCGCCTCAAGGCGGTCGTCGGCAGCGGGATCGTGAAGGGCATGGCTGATTGATATGCGACAGCAGTTCATCAATAATGACCAGAAGAAACTGATCCACATCGCGAAGCGAAAACTTGGCATGGATGACGAGACATACCGGGATATGCTTTACAACGTCGCCGGTGTCCGCTCCTCGAGTGATCTCTCTCCGGCGTCATTCAGTGTGGTGATGACGCATATGGAAAAATGCGGCTTCGCATATATCACGAAAATGCAAAGAGCGGACTTCAAAAAATATCTTGACAAGTGGACAAACGCAGTCGGGGAGAGGCCGGACATGGCAACGCCCGCGCAGTTGGCAAAGATAGAGGAAGCCTGGGAGGCACTTCCCTGGTACTGGATGCGGGGCGAAAAAGCCGACAAGGATCGTGCCCTCCGGGGATTTGTACGGACGCTTGGCCACGTTGCGGATCTGCGTTTCCTCACGTTCATCCAGGCGGGCAACGTCATCGAGGCGATAAAGATGATCGCGGCGCGCGGGCCGGGGTCGAACAGTCCGCTGCCGGAAGCGAGGAAGGCGGTATGAGCGAGCCCAAGACATTCAAAGAATTCGCTTACGATGAAGGGTTTGACTGGCCGCTGGCGACAGATAGTGATGAATACAAGGAAGCCGTAGTTCGATACAGGAACTACTTGGAAATCACCGAACAGCAATCTCCAGAGGGGGGGCAGAACATGGCGATAAAACAAGAACTCAGGGAAAGAGCAGAGTCATTGTTTCGTGAAGGCAACAGTGCCAGAGAAGTAAGCAAAATAACGGGAATGTGCAAATCCACGGCGGAGCGGATTTTTCGGGCCATGCCCGATCATGCCTCACTCAAATGCAAATGCGGCCTTCCTCTGATCCATAGAGGAAGATGTTCCGCCAGAAGGATGGCCGGTAGTGAAGTGGCGCGGCAACCCAAAAAAAGAACCAAAAAGGGAGGACGCCGCAAACGGATCCCCGCGCCGGCGCCGATCGAAGTGGAGGAGAAGCCCACCGGACAAATGAAAAAAACAGCCACTGTTTGTGAAGATGCATATAGAAAGGGCATCGAGGACGGAATTACATCTAAGATTCCAGAGATTGATGACCTATGTGCGAAGTTGAAACGTCTTGAGAAAGAGAACGCAGTCCTGGTCCCGGTAACAACAAGGGATATGGCCGCTGTTGCCCTCTCGGCCAATGAGCAGGAAATTGAAAAGTTGAAGGTCTTTAATGAGGCCATCAGGCAATATCTCTCGTAACAACTTTTTTGCAGATAGATGGAGGGGAAAATGAACCTTATAGATGCATGGCACAAGGCCAAAGAAGGACAGTATCTGTACATAGCGGATGGCATTACCTATCCGTTCTGTCGATTTAAGCAGGGGACTTTGATGGATTTTTGCAATAAGGAACTTGCTAATTACGAGGTGAATATCCTCCGTACTGATTGGGACATTATTCCCAATGGGGACAAGTTCAATTATGAATATGAGAACGGTTTCATTCTCGGTATTTTGAGAAATTTCAGGCAGGAACTGAAGACCAATAAAAACGAATCCGAGATCATGGATATGTATGCCTGCCAACTGACTGCCTACATGAATGGTAAGTGTGCCGGACTGCGGCGATGACACAGTAAACCGGGCACAGTGATTTTTTTGCAGATAGATAGAGAAAAAGGAGGAGGCAGACCGCGTGAAAAATGGAGACCATGAAAGGATACTTCCATGCCCGCGATGCGGAAAAAGACTGGCGGATATCAAAGGACACACCTGCCAGGGTGATGCAGAAATTGAACTAGTATGCCCCGGATCCTGTGGTCTCGTATGGGTGAAGGCACAAGATATTGAAAAAAAACTTGCAAATGGCAGAATTATAGAGTAGACGAGGTTTTAATTTGAGCACCGAGAGCCCCTGAGAGGGTCAGCAGGGCCGAAATCCTGCCGGTGCAAATGTAGAGAGCCCCTGAGAGGGCCAACCGTCATAGACGGCTGGCCCTTTTTTATTTGGGAGAAAAGATATGGTGTATGGAACCAAATAGAAAAGCATTCCTCGACATGATCGCAGTTTCGGAGATCGGCAAGGATTTGCTGGCGGTCTCGGATAATGGTTACAACGTTATCGTGGGCAGTACTCCATCTAAACCGATCCTGTTTACCTCCTACGCCGATCATCCCCGCAAGAGGATATGGCTGGAACATCTTCAATTGCACTCGACAGCAGCAGGTAGGTATCAGATCCTAGCACATCTTTTTGATTTCTATAAAGAGGAGTTAAAACTGCCGGACTTCTCACCGTCATCGCAGGATGCAATCTGCATACAGTATCTCAGAGAATGTCGCGTACTCAAGGATATCGACGCCGGCAGGATCATCGTGGCCATTCCAAAATGCAAATCCAGATGGGCATCCTTTCCGGGCGCCGATTGCGGTCAACATGAGAACAAGATGGAACAATTGATTGCCGCCTACCAACAGGCGGGGGGCGCTATAGCAGGTTAGAAAAAAGGAGGATAGAAAAATGAAATATGCCATCGCAATTGGGATTCTCATTGTCGCCGCAGTTGTCATCGCGGTACTCGTCTACAGAAATAACCAGAAGAAGATTGAGGCAACGGCTGATGCCGCCGTGGAAAAAGGATCAGACGTTCTACAAAAGGTGAAAAACGCGGCTGACGAACTGAAGAAATAATCCTGGATTCCCGACTGCGCGGGAATGACAAAGAGAGAGAATTATGGATCCGGCACAGGCGATACAGAATAATCTCGGGATTGAACTCCTGAAGCTTGCCATCTTCGCCATCTTTGTCACCTCAATCATTGAAGTCGTCAAGGGCATATCGGCGATAGGCATGAAGGGCATCGTCGTCGACCTCTGGCGGACATTCCTGCATGACCAGGACATGAGGCCGCAGAGCATCCTGGTATTAAATTTCTCCATCGCCCTCTTGTGCTGCTGGGCCTTCGATTACGGCATCATCACAAAACTCGTGGATCCGGGGGTGCACGTCAGGGTGGGCCTCGCGGGATGGATAGATTACATCGGCACGGCAAGCCTGATCTATACCGGCGCGGATTCACTGTTTAGGAAA
>Ga0209777_10007005_pt1 | contig 12588 bp, 7 predicted proteins | sample FrelakmetHBP12HB_FD_187147 | JGI IMG/M metagenome (GOLD analysis project Ga0209777, IMG submission 187147) | Freshwater lake sediment microbial communities from the University of Notre Dame, USA, for methane emissions studies -HBP12 HB (SPAdes)... | ecosystem: Environmental > Aquatic >... | reverse complement strand
GAGCACGTTCGTTTCCCTGGGAATCGCTGAGTCGGCACGAACCAGGAACGGGTCGGCCAGGCTGGACCCCAGGCTGTCCGGCGCAATGGTCCCGAATCCGCCCGCTGAATCCGTCACGACCAGCCTGGGGTCGGCCGACCGGATTGTCCCGGACGTTGCGAATGCATTGCCGTAACCATAGTTCTCAAGACGCACCACCAGCTCGGCGGTCTCGCCCGGGTCGAGTCGCGCGTTGCGGTTCCCGCCCGGGAAAGTGTCAATCACGGTGCATCCCTGGAATGCCAGGACCGAGGTCGCGACCAGGGCCAACACGCGCGAATCCCACGCGCTGTCGTTCTGGTCCGCAGCATGCAGAGCGAACGGGATAAGGTAACCATTGGTGCAGGACGAGGCGACCGCAAAACTGAAATCCTGCGCTCGGGCCGATTCGCCCGGGCTCAGGGTCCCGAGCGAGGATAGCGAATCCAGGATGGTCGCTGCCGGGTCGCTTGAGCGCAGCCGGACCACGACGCCGGAGGCCGGTTGATTGCCGAAATTCCTGAACCAGGACGCCACGCGAATCGTCTCCCCGGGATTGATGATGCCGTCGCCGTTCCCGCCCGGGGGCGAGTCAATCAGCGCGTGACTCAGGTACTGAACACACGGGCCCAGTGTCCGGACCTGGCCTGAATCCCGGAATGGAATCCCGTTTTGCGCGACAGCCACGATGTGGAAGGTGCCGGCCGACTGCGGGCTCACGTTCAGCGCTACCTGGCCATTCGTGCCGGTTGTCCCGCTCGCGTCGAAATCCCCGGTCTTGAACACCCGCACTTGAGCCTCCGGGCAGGGTCGGCTGTTACCGGTAACGCGCACGAGCAACTGCTGCGCGCCCGGGTTGAGAATCTGCGGGAAATCGGCCAGCAGGACTTCGGGTTCAGCGGTCCAGACCGGCATGCGCGGGTCGCCGAACAGGTTGAGTTCGTACAGGCTCCACTGCCAGATGCCGCCGGCGCGCCCGTCGGCCGCGTAGCAGTCCCGGGACGCCGAATGCGCCCGGCCCAGCTCGAACGAATCGAGCCGGAACAGGTAGTCGTAGAAGCGGATGTCCAGCCGCTCGGCCGGTCCGCAGCCCGGCGGCTGGGCAATGCCATAGCGCGAGTTCATGATGACCGCCACCGCGCCGCCGTTCGGGTTGTTCATCAGGGCCTCGGCCAGGCATTCGTCATACTCGAAGTTCCCGGCATAGCAGGCAATCGAGGTCAGCACCGGCAGCTTCCGGCCGTTGGTCTGGGAGTTCGCCGTCGCAACGGTGTAGAGCGGCGTGCCGCCCATCGTGTAGCACCCGGTGCTGTTGCCGTGCGCGACGATGTGGCACAGTCCGAACCCGGCCTCGATGGAGTCGTGAATCGGCGCGGTACTCGAGAGCCCGGTGAACATCGCCTTCTGCCACCGCCCGGGCAGAAACGCGGAGATCGAGTCCTGGGCCAGCTTGCCGCTGTAATACGGCGTCGCATAGAGCTGGGTGTAGGGCAGCAGCATGCGTGTCAGATAGCCGGGCGCGGGCTGGAGTTCGTAGCCCAGTACCTTGCTCACGAAACGCGCGGCCTGCGCCGAGTCATCCACCGGCGCGCGGCCCACACAGATGTCGGTGTAGAAGTCAACCGTGTCATCGCCGTACTCGCCCCAGATGCCGTCGTGGTCGCCGTCCCATGACCATTGCAGGTCGGCGTAATACAGGTCGGTCGGGATGTCGTCGGTATAGCCCGGCACCACGGCCCGTCCCTTCCGGCAGGGCACAATCTGCGTGTCGCCGGCCAGCAGGACATAGGTCAATCCGTGATTCGCATAGTAGTCGATGATGAAGTTCCGAATCCGCTCCGGGGCGTCGACCCCCGGGTAGTTCGCGGTAATCCACTCCCGGGTCTTCACGTCGGCCAGAAGACCGGTCTCGCGATACCAGTCCAGCAGCGGCTGAAAACATCCGGCCAGTTGGGCGCTGGTAATGACCACGTATTCAAAATCCTGAGGGTCGCTGGTTCTCGTTGCCGGCGCGAATCGCCGGATATCATCAGGGTTCGCCACAAGTCCCGCCAGCTCGACCTCGGCCGACCCGACCTGGCGCGCGGTCAGGCCACGGGCGGTGGGCGGTCGGCGGTAGGCGGAGGGCGGTGGGTCCTCCTCGCAGTTCACGCGAAATGTCATTTCCGTGCTGAGCAGAAGCCGCCGCTGCGCAGGGAGCCAGTGCAGAGGATACACGCGGACCTCGGCAATCCGGAATCCGGTCTTGTTGCCGGTTCCCAGCAACTCAGCCGACACAAGCGGATACTGCTGGTTCGACTGATAGACCAGGGGGTCCGGGTTCACAAACGCCGGGGTCTGCACCGCCGACACGGGCCTCGGCATCTGAACCGGAAAGACCCGATAGTCGCCCGGCAGTGTCTCGGTCGCGGAACCGACAATCTCGACGCCGGTCGCGCTCGCCCCGGCCGGTATCAGCAGCCGGCAAGTGGCAATCGGCAGCATCGGCTTGCCTGGTTCCCAGCCCGGCTCGCAGCCCGGCAGGCTCGGTATGGCGTATCCGTCCTGACCGCTCACCTGCAGGTCCGAGGCCGAGAACCTAAGCGTGTACTCGATACTCCCGCCCGAGAGCAGAGAAACAAAGGAAAGGCATAACGCATAACGCCATACGCCGTACGCCGGACGCCGGGCGCAAAGCGCCGCGCGCAAAGCGTGGTCAATCAGGCGTAAAGCGTAAAGCATAAAGCGTAGAGCGTAATGCGTCTCGCATCACGCGTCCGGCTTGTTGCGCAGCCCGTACCGGTCCATCAGCCGGTACAACTGGGCCCGGCTGATGCCGATTTCCCGCGCCGCCCGGGCGACGTTGCCCTGGTTCTGCTCAATCGCATCCGCGACCAGTTTCCGCTCGAGTTCGGTTGCGGCCTGGTCCTTTGCCTGGCGGCGCGTCTGCCAGAGTTCGCGCGGCGTGCCGGGCGCAGCCCCGACCCGGCTTTCGGTCCGCACGGGCTCCGGGTTCTCCCGGGCGAAATCCTGGAATGCCACCGGCAGGTCGGTCAGGTGAATGGTCTCGGTCGGGCACAGGATAACTGCCCGCTCGACCAGGTGCTCCAGTTCCCGGACGTTGCCCGGCCAGGGATAGCGCCGGAAAAGCGCCATGGCTTCGGGCGCGACCCCGGCGGTCTGGCGTCCGAACTCCTGGTTGTACTGCGCCAGGAAATGACTCACCAACGCAGGCAGGTCCTCGGTGCGGTCGCGCAACGGCGGCAGCACGATGGTCATGACGTTCAGCCGATAGTAAAGGTCCTGGCGGAACTTGCCTTCGGCCATCGCCTTCTCCAGGTCTCGGTTCGTGGCCGCGACAATCCGCACATCTACCTCAATCGTCGTGCTGCCCCCGACCCGCTCGAATGCCCGGCTCTGCAGCACCCTGAGCAGCTTCGCCTGGAGCGGCAGGCTCATGTCCCCGATTTCATCCAGGAACAGGGTGCCGTTATTGGCGGTCTCGAACTTCCCGACCCGAGCCGCCACACCGGTGGCCACGCCCTTCTCGACGCCGAACAGTTCGCTCTCGAGCAGGGTCTCGGGGATTGCCCCGCAGTTGATAGCGACGAACGGCCGGCCGGCCCTGGGGCTGCGCAGGTGAACCGCCCGGGCCAGCAGCTCCTTGCCGGTCCCGCTTTCGCCGCGAATCAGCACGCCCGCCGGGGTCGGCGCGACCCGGTCAATCAGGTCATAGACCTCCTGCATCGCCCGGCCGGAACCGACAATCCCGGGATAGCGCGGCGCGTTCCGCCGCTTGTGCGGCTGCGACTCCCGGTCCGCCGGAGCGATTTCTGCGTCCAGACCGCTGCCCAGACCCATTGCCAGCAGGCTGCTCAACGTGTCCCGGAACGAACCGTCCAGCGGCATCCCGGTATCGGCCGTACCCTCCAGGCATGCGGCGCCGATTGACCGGCCCGACAGCTTGAGCGGCAGGCAGACGAGCCGCCCGCCCTTCGCGGAATCCGTGCTCGCGGCCCGGTACTCCTCGTAGCGCAGCGCGGCCCGCACCTCATCCCCGCTCATCCCCGGACCCCAGTCGTCCGGGGAGTCGCCCAGAAACTGCTGGCTCTCGGCCAAGTAGACCGTCGCGTGCTGACACCTGAGCGCGTCACGCAGCAGGTCGAGACTGCGAGAGACGAAATCCGCGGCCGGCAGCAGTTGCGTCACCAGCGAACTCAATGACCTGAGCACCAGCAGCCGCCGGTCCTGGTGGCTGTCCTGCTGAACCAGGTAGCGCTCGATTTCCAGCGACTCGTTCCCGGCTTCCAGGTTCCGGAACAACTCGACCGCAAGCTGGAGCTGTTCGATTCCCTCTTTCCGCGAGCCGAGACCAAGCAGGAAGCGTCCGGAATCCGCCAAGGTTCGCGCCAGTTCCGGCCGCCGGTCCAGCCGCCGGAAGGTTTCGACCGCGGCCGCGTAACTTGGCCCGGCCAGTTCCGGCCGGTTCGTTGCGGCCAGCAGTTGCGCGACCAGTCGCTGGGCGCAGGCCTCGAGATAGGGCACGCCGGCCCGGAGAATGACCGGGACCGCCTCGCGCAGCGCCTCGCCCGCCTCGGGCAGTTCCTGCGCGGCAATCAGCAGTTCGGCCCGGCGCAGCAGCGCCCGGGTCTGCTCGACCCGGTTGCCCGTCTTGCGGGCCAGCGCCAGTCCCTGGTCGCAGCAGTTCCGGGCCCGGGCCGAATCCCCGGTATGCTGACACGCCTCGGCCGCGAACCCGAGCGCGGGCAGCAGCGGCAGCGGCGCCACCCGGTCGGCTTCGGCCGCCAGGACCATGTCGAACACCTGCAGCGCCCGCTCGTACCGTCCCCGGCGCAGGTAGACCTCGCCGATATTGGTATGACACACCGCCAGGCCGGACCGGTCGCCCGCCCGTTCGTACTCGTTCAGGGCCCGCGACGCATACTCGATGGACCGCTCGCAGTTCCCCTCCTCGCGGCAGAGTGCCGCGACGCTCAGCAGGTGGTCGCGGTCATGCAGCGCGTCGGCCGGGGCCCGGCGGCTCAGGCATTCCAGCGCCTTGCTCAACAACGGCCTGCGTTCGACCGCTCTCGGCATCATCCGGAAATACTCGGTTTCGCCAATCTCCTCACCGACCGCGGCATACGCCTGCAGCAGCGTCCGGACATCGGACCGCGCCGGCTCGGCCTGGGCTGGTTCAAAAGACTGCAGCAGACTCAGCGCGACCTGCTCGTTCTCCACGTCGTGCAGCGCCAGCGACAAAGCCAGACCCTCCTGCGCGAAACCGGTAGCGCTCTGGATGTCGCCCAGCCCGGAACCGGCCCGGGCCAGCAGGTTCAAAGCCCTCACCTGCAGCCAGTGTTCCTGCGCCGCCTTGGCCCGGGTCCGGGCGTCCGCGGCTGCGGCCTGCGCCGCGCCCGGGTCCGAAGCCAGCAGCGCTGCGGCCCGGTCGAGCAGGCGGCGGATTTCCTCAGGCAGAATCAGGGCCCCGGCGTGAGGCGCATCCCATCGGTTCCACCAGAAAGCGTTCACCCCTCACCTACCCCTGACCACCTGGACCCTGGAACCCCTGGACCCCCGACCCAGGCCCCTTGGACCCTTCTCTTCTCACGCGGTTGCCCTGATTCAGCGCTCAGCGTTCATCGTTCAGCGTTACGGGAGCGTCTCGACCGTAATATTCAGGTTCGTGTAGATATTGATGCCGGCCGCAATCGTGACCGCCTCACGCACCATCGCTTCAGGTTCGAGCGTGGTATGCTTCACCAGCGCCCGGCACACGGCCAGCGCCAGCGGCCCGCCCGCGCCGATGGCGATGATGCCGTCATCCGGCTCAATCACGTCCCCGGAACCGGAAATCACATAGGAATGCTCCCGGTCCATCACGCCCAGCAGGGCATCCAGCCGGCGCAGTATGCGGTCCGAGCGCCAGTCCCGGGCCATTTCGGTCACTGCCCGTTCCAGGTTGCCGCGCGCTTCCTTCAGCTTGCCTTCGAACCGCTCAAACAGCGAAAGCGCATCCGCGGCCGAGCCCGCGAAACCGACCAGGATCGTACCGTTGTGCAGCTTGTGGACCTTGCGGGCATTCTGCTTCATCACCATGTCGCCCACCGTCACCTGGCCGTCGCTGCCCAGCGCGGCCTTGCCGTTCCGCCGCAACCCGACAATCGTCGTGCCGTGAAACCGCATCTCACCCCCATCCCTCTCTCTGGTGTTCATCGTTCAGCGTTCCGCGTTCAGCGTTTCGGCCTGTCCCTGCTCTCTCATCGTGCCATAATTGTAGCCGTGAAACCGGCAACGTCAACTGATGAACAACGGAAATTCCGATACCGGAGTTCAACACCAAGGCACGAAGACACGAAGAACACGAAGCGAACAAGGGGATTTCAGATTGCAGATATCAAACTGCAAAGTGCAAATTCAGCCCGACCGGCCAACGGCTGACCCTTCCTTCCGCAGATTCCACGGACTCATGCCGGTCGAGCGCAGCGGTCCTGCGAGCGAAACGATACTGCGAGTGCAACGATACTGCGAGCCGCAGGCGATTCTGCGCCCGGCCATTCTGTAATCTGTAATCTACAATCTACAATCCCCGTCCCGCTCAATCCGCGCCTACCGCCTATCGTCTCACGCCTATCGCCTATCGCCTACCGCCTATCGCCTACCGGCTCGCGCCTACTGGTCGCTGATTACCGAAACGCTCGCGTCATCGGCATTGGCGACGTAGACCATATTGTTCACCGGGTTGAACCAGGCCGCCACCGGCCCGTTCCCGGTCGCCAGGGTGGTCAGGACCTTATCTTCCCGGCCGTCAATCACGGTCACCGTGCCCTCGGCGATATTCACGCAATACACATTGCCGCTGTGCGGATTCAAGCACAGGGACATCGGGTGCGCGCCGGTCTCCACCGTTGCCAGCGTCTTACCGGTCGCGAGCGAAATCACCGACACCGTGCTGGTCAGCCGGTTCGCGCAATACAGCTTGTCGCAGGCCGAGCTGATGCACAACGCATCCGGCTGCCCGCCGGCAATCAGCGAACCCGTCACCTTGCCGCTCGCGCAGTCGATTATCGTGATGGTCGAGTCCGGGTCATAGTTCGAGCCCTTGTTCGCGCAATACACCCGGTTGCGCAGCGAATCAAACGCCAGCGCGTACGGAATCTCGCCCGCGGCAAGCAGGGCTGTCACCTTGTTGGTCCCTGCGTCAATCACCGCCACCTTATTGTCCCAACTGCACGCGCAATAGACCCGGTCGTTCTGCGGATTGTAGCACAACGCCTTCGGTTCCTTGCCCACCACCAGGGTCGCCGCGACGTTCTCCCCTGCCGGGTCAATCACCGTCACCGTGGATTCCGGGGTCATCGCTCCGCCCCAGTTGGCGCAATAGACCATCCCGCTCTTCAAGCCCACGCACAACGCCTGCGCGCCCTCGCCCACCGGCAGGACCCTGACCAGCGTGTCGGCTCCGGCGTCGTAAATCGTCACGGTCTGCGGCACGCGGTTCACGCACAGCACCTGGTTTGTGCGCGGATTGAAGCAGAGCACGCGCGGGTCCGCGCCGATGTCCAGCGAACCCAGGGAAATATTAGTCTTCGGGTCGAAAATCGAGACGCATTCGCCGCCGACGTTCGAGCAATAGACCTTGCCCGAAACCGGGTCCGAGCAGAACGTCCAGGGTCCGGGTTGCGTCTTGATGGTCGTCTCGACCTTCGGCGCTGCGGCCAGAGCGGCCACCGTCAGCAGGATGCCAATCAACAGTTTCTTCACATGACCTCCATTCGCCATTAGCATAATCGAACGCACCCGGCTCGTCAAGCCGGCCGACTAACCGTCTGACTGCCTAACTTGGTGTTCCTGGTATCATCGCCATCAACCGCTCAAACACAATCTCGCGCATCTTGTGGAGCGCAGCAGGAACCAGCACTCGAAGTCCGGCCTGCTCTATCCGGTCAAATGCCATCTGGACGTCCCGCTCTTTCCCCAACGGGGTGACAGGAAAAGAGGCGCGGATAGCGCCGGTTTTCCCGTCCTCAGGGGCGAAGCCCCTAGGATGCGGGCTTGGGGGAAGAGCCAGCGGCGGGTCTCGGTTCACCGCTCCCCGTGTCGCCTGCTTCCATGCCCGATAGAATGCCCGCACCCCCTCAAGATACGGAGTCATGAAACGCCGGGTCGGGTCTGTCGGCAACAAGAGCTGAATCGCGGGCATGACCTCTCGCCAGAGTCTGGCAACGATGTCCGCATCCTGAGCTTCTCGCTCCCAGCGCTTCTGATACAGTAGCTTCGCCTTCGCCCGCTTTGTCTCTGCTACCTTCGCCTTGTCCTCAACAAGAGTCAGGCCCTGTTCCGCCTCGCCGAACGCGCCGGACTGAGCCAGTTCCAGCATGAACCTGCCAATTGGTGCTTTGCAGACCTGGAGAAACTGAACTACTACGCCGAACCCGACATCACCAGTGACCCCGCGTTCCAGCCTGCCGATGTAGGAGTGGCCCCAAGGCTGCTTCAAACCCAGTGCCTGACCAACCGCGTCTTGGCTCAGGCCCGCCTTCTTCCGTACAGACTTGAGCCGGGAACCCAGTTCCCACATCATTTCCGCTCTCGTTCTGGCCATTTGTCCCGGTACTTCTAAGTACCAAGTACAGCATACCCTATCCGAGAGCGAATTTCAACCGTTTCGCACCTAAGTCCCTCGACTACGCCTCTTGCCATTCGAGCCGATTCCGAAGGCAGTGCCTGGGTAGGTGCTGGGGTAGGCTCTCCGGTAGGCTCTCCACCAGGCTCTCTACCACGCTCTCCGGTAGGCTCTCTACCAGACTCTCTACTAGGCTCTCTGGTAGGTTCTCTACCAGGCTCTCTACCAGGCTCTCTGGTAGGTTCTCTACCAGGCTCTCTACCACGCTCTCTACCAGGCTCTCTGGTAGGCTCTCTACCAGGCTCAGTGGTAGGCTCTCCGGTAGGCTCTCTACCAGGCTCTGGGGTGTCGGAGGCACTTCGGGTCGGATTCGGGGCGGATTTCAAGAGGGGTTAGGTAATGTGTCCCCTGAACTCTCCATGTGTCCCCTGAACTCTCCCTGAACTCTCGAATAGCTCGGGTCTCACAGCTTCACCGAGTCGAGCCGGGCCACGAGCTTGTCCACGTCCGGCTGCGACATGCCGAGCTTCAGACACGCGGCGAGGAAGTTCTCGGCGCCCATCTGGCTGCGAAGCAGGCCAAGATTGCGGGAAACGTTGCTCTGCCCCGGTGCAGTGCCAATCTCATCGTGGATGTGCAGTGCCTCGAGATAGAACTTCAGCGCATTGTCGGACTCGTTCTTGTGCCGATAGACGTTACCGATGTTGCCGAGGCCTATCGCCGCGCCCTGCCGGTCGCCAATACCCTGAGATATCCGCAGGGACTCCTGATACCACTTCAGTGCGTCATCGAACCTGCCCATGACCTTGTAGATGAGGCCGATGTTGCCGAGGGCGTTTACTGCCCCCTGCTTGAACCCGATTTCCTGGTCTATTTTCAGAGCATCCTGTTGGTACTTAAGCGCGGTGTCGAGTTCGCCCTTGTCATGGTATATGAGGCCGATGTTGCCGAGGGAATTCGCCACGCCTCGCCGGTCGTTGATTACGCGAAATGCCTTCAGGGCACTTTGAAGGCGCTTCAGCGCAGTTTCGAGGTCGCCCTTGACCTTGTATACTAGGCCGCTGTTCCCGAGCGCAGCCGCCTCGCCAACTCTGTCACGACATTCCGTCGCCAATCCAAGTGACTTCTGGAAGCTCTCAAGCGCATTCTCGTACCTGCCTAGAGTGAAATAGCACTCCGCAATGAGACCGTAGACTGCGACTGCACGAGTGCGTTTTGCGTGTCGCAGGGCATTCTCGAACTGAGCTATTGCCTGCTCCCACTTGTACTGCGACATCAATCGCACACCCTCGTCGAATGGAATGGTCAGGCGCAGGTTAAGTGACCCGGGCACGCCGTCTAAGTAAGGTGCTGCCTGGTTACCCTGAGCAGAAGACGTCCGCGCAGACCTCCGTCTCGTCCTCGCACCGGCCAGCAACTGGCCCGCGACGAAAAGAATGACGCCGACCACCGGGCCAGCCAACGATAGCGGAACTCGACTCTTGGCCGGACTCGTGAAGTAGAAGGTAACCATCACCGCGACGGCAATGACCACCGCCGCAACGGCACCCCAGACCCTGAGGTTCTTCACTTGGTCAAGGCAACTGATAGCTTGAATCCAGTCATGGAGATTGAGAGAGGTGTAGGCAGCGTCACGACTCTACTGCTCCACCGAGTCGAGCCGGGCCACGAGCTTATCCACGTCCGCCTGCGACATGCCGAGCTTCAGACAAGCGGCGAGGAACCGGTCATGACCCATCTGTTCCCGCAGCCTAACGAGACACTCCAGGACCGTGCCCGGACCGCTTGCGACGCCAACCCGAGAGAAGACCGCCAACGCGTGGAGAAAGTACTCCAGCGCGGCGTCAAGTTCGCCTTGTTCACAGTAGATGAGGCCGATGTTGGCGAGGCCGATTGCCATGCCCTCCTTGTACCCAATTCCGTTAGCTATCCTAAGGGCATCCTGCTCGGACTTGAGGGCGGCGCCAAGTTCGCCCTTGGCTCTGTAGATGAGGCTGATATTGCCGAGGTTGCTCGCCGCGCCTTCCTGATAACCGACTTCCTTGTCTATCTCCAGGGCATCCTGCTGGTACTTGAGTGCGGTGTCAAGTTCGCCTTTGCCTTCGTAGACTTGACCAATGATGCCGAGTGAGATCGCCTCGCCCTGTCGGTAACCGATTTGCCGATATATCTTCAGGGCATCCTGAAGGTACCTGAGCGCAGCATCGAATTCCCCCTTGTGATAGTGGATATTACCGATGTTGCCGAGGGCGTTCGCTACGCTGTGTCCAGACCCAACTTCCTTGTCCATCTTCAGAGCATCCAGATGACACTTGAGCGCGGTGTTGAGTTCACCTTTGCCCTGGTGGACGACACCGATATTGCCGAGCACGCCTGCTGCGCCCCGTCCATCCCCTATTTCGCGAAATACCTTCAGGGCATCCTGTAGGTACTTCAGAGCGGTGTCAAGTTCGCTCTTGGCAAGGTATATGAGCCCGACGTTAGAGAGGGCGTTTGCTTCGCCGGTTCCGTCCCGACACTCGCGCGCCAGGTCCAACGACTTCCGGTAACTAGCCAGCGCGTCGCTGTACTTCCCTGGCGTGTAGTAGCACGCGCCGATGAGGTTGTAGAGCGCGACGATCTGGCTGCCCTCGGCATGAGGAATGGCCTTCTTGAATTCCTCGATTGCCGCGTCCCACTTGTATTCGGCCATGAGTCTCCGGCCTGCGTCGAACGGACTCTTGACTTCCGGCTTCCTGACTTTGGGCAGGCCGTCGAGGTACGGCTGGAGGTGGGTCATCATCTGCTCGGTCGTGCCATCAACAAGCCGCTGCTCCTGCTTGCGGCTTAGTTCAGCCCTGCGCGGCAGCCACCAGGCGAAGACAGCCCAGAGGCCGAAGACAACGGTCAAGGCAGCGCCAGTGATACCGAGAACTACGCCCAGGTTCATTCGCCCCGCCCCAACAGTGAACGCAGTCGCGTCGGAGCAGAACGAGGACCCCTTGTACGACAGGCAACCGTTCTTAGAGTTGGAATCTCCTGCAATGCTCCTCGAACGAGTGATAGTTGGAAATGCCACGACTGACATTGGTCTTCCCTCGGATTGTCTGGTCTACACGCTTCTGGAGCCACCGGGCCAAGACATCGAATTTCGACTCCGGGTTGAAGAATGTCCTCGCGCCGAACTCGCGCCTGATGCTGGTGTGAATGACTGCATATGAGAAGGGGCGGTCCATCCTATACCTCGGGTCGTCCTTCCGGTACGCGTAGTATCTTTCAATCAGGTAATCCACATAAGCCTTCATAGGCAGGTTGGCACCAATCGAGCCGGGAGGATGCGTCATGCGAATGCTCTTCCTCGTCGTTATCTTAGTGATGGTCTGAGCGACATCCCCTGCGACGGATGCCCCCCGTAGGTCCACGTGCACGGACGGCTTCTCAACACCCGCCCCGGCAATTCCTCGCAGCAGTTCCGCTTTCTTTGTCACTACATCTGACATTGAGATGATGCCCGCCGTGATCTTGCTGTGACAGGAGCTGCAGACGTTAATCAGATTGGAGTCATCACTGTGGGAGCGGTCGCCATCTATGTGATGAGACTCGAAGGTCGCAACCTCCGTCTGACCGCAGAACGGACACCGCGACCCGCACTCTTGTGCGAGGCGCTTCACCGTTAGTCTTGTGATTCCCTTCCGAGACTTCACCATTCGCCCTCAGTTACCGGTCTTCGGCCCCTACGATTGCTGGGAGCCGCTTTGCGGACACCGAGTTTCTACTTCACTCACAGCCCCAACTCCGTCTTCTTCCCTTTCCCCGTCACCTTTGGGGCCTGCTTGAACGTAACGCTATGCGGCGGGCGGTCAATCTTCTTGCCGGCGAGCAGTTCGGCAACAGTTAATAACTGGATTCGCGGGAAGTCCTTGTTCCAACCCGGCGAATGGTAGAATCCGGCATCTGCGGCCTCGGTCCTCATCGGCTGGCCCGGT
>Ga0209777_10007004_pt1 | contig 12589 bp, 11 predicted proteins | sample FrelakmetHBP12HB_FD_187147 | JGI IMG/M metagenome (GOLD analysis project Ga0209777, IMG submission 187147) | Freshwater lake sediment microbial communities from the University of Notre Dame, USA, for methane emissions studies -HBP12 HB (SPAdes)... | ecosystem: Environmental > Aquatic >... | reverse complement strand
GCGGCGGAATGCAACCTGTTCCATCGTTAAATGGTGCCGCACTAAAAACTGAACCGTTTCAATTTCCACATATCCATAACCGAGCCGTTCCATTATCGAGTTTGCGATTTCGGCGCCGATTATTTCGTGACCGGATAAACTGATTGGTTTTGCAATATCGTGAAAGAGTATTGCAAGATAAAGAATGTCTTTATTGTGTATTCCTTGAAATAATTTTCCAAGCACAGAAGTTTCATCGTAAAGTTTTTCAAGATTGTTGAGTGCAATGAGTGTGTGTTCATCCGCTGTGTAACAATGATAAACTCCGGGTTGAAAATATCCAACAGAATCTTTGAACTCAGGAAGAAAAGCTCCAAGCACACCGAGTTCATTCATCATTTCTAAAGTTTTTCCGACATGGTTTGGCAATTTCAAAATTTCGCGAAAGAAAACGGAAGAATGCGGCTCAAATGCTTGTGTCTCTTCATTATCAATTACCGCTTCAATAATTTGTGAGCGTAGCGTTTCATCAAAGCGCGCGTCGTGAAGCCCGCGGTAATAAAACGCTCTAAGGATCATGGAAAGAGAAAGCTTCGTTTTGTTTGATAGCGATATAATATTTTCCTTCAGTATAAAATCCTCATCTAATTGAATTGATAGGAAATCGCTGATCGCTGGTGTCATTTCTTCCGAGAAGCGTTTTATCATGGTGTGTGTAAATCTTTTTATCACATTGCTGGCTTCAAAATATTTTCGCATATATTCATGCCAGCTACTGCCCGAATAACCAAGTACGTTTGCAATTTTTTCCTGTGATATAAATTCCAACCGGTCGTTCTTACGTCCGCTGATGAGGTGAAGATGGTTGCGCGTATTGAGAATAATTTTGTAACTGTCTGACAATCTTGTGGCGGCACGCGGAGTTAAAATTTTATTCTTTTTGATAATGCTTACAAAATTTTCCACCTGAGTTATTTCTTCCTGCACATTTAGAAACACATTATTACTCAAAGAATGCACCCACTCTACAACTTGAAGATCGCGCAATCCGCCGGCAGTATATTTTACATTCGGCTCTAAAACTTTTGCAGATTCCCCATATTTCTCGTACCGCTCGCGTACATCTTCGAAAAATTCATAGATAAGCTTCTTCTTATAGCTTTCAGTTAAGGATTCAAAAACTTTTTTGTTCCAGTTGTTATAAATTTTTTCGTTCCCGTGAATAAAACGCGTTTCGAAGAATTGTGTAAACGAATGAAGATCTTCGTCTAAAAATTTTTTAATATCCGAAAATTCACGTACTGTATGAGAAACTTCGATGCCGGCATCCCACAATTTCGTTACACAATTGTTTATAAACTGCTCATGTCCTTCTATCTTTTCAAAGATAAACATCAAATCTATATCCGAGAACGGAGAGAGTTCTCTGCGTGCAAAACTTCCAATTGAAGCAACTGCGCAATTCAGTTTTGTTCCTTTTAGAATTTTTAGAATGTATTCCTCGACAAGAATGCTCCACTTAACGCAGAACTTAAAAGGATCTTTAAGAAGCTCCTCGTTGTTGAAGATTTGACTTCGGTCTTCTAAAAATTTTTCTTTTAGTTTAATTGGTTCCATACTATAAAAATTGGGCGAGTTACTCTCGCCCATAATTGTTTCGGTCATTCTGAGTCGAGACTAAGTCGAAACGTCCAAAGGACTCCTTCGGAGAAGAATCTCAAATATTGAGTTTGAGATGATTCTCACGACAAGCCGGGATCAGCATGACAAATAAAAATTACAGCTTCTTAAATCTTGCCTGGAAAAATCTTAAATATTTTGGTTCATAAATCATTTTCAATCCATTGATTTTTTTTCTATCATCATAAACCTGCGCAACCGATTCAACCGTAACATCAATGTGTGCTTGAGTATAAACACGTCGCGGAAAAGTTAAGCGGACTAATTCAAGTTTTGGATAACGATGTTTGCCCGTCTGCGGATCGCGTCCGGAGGAAACAATTCCTCGTTCCATACCGCGCACGCCGCTGTCAACATAAATTTCTGCTGCAAGCGCCTGTGCCGGGAATAAATCCTGTTTAATATGCGGTAAGAATTTTTTTGCATCGAGAAATATTGCATGTCCTCCGAAAGGATAAACCATCGGAACATTATACTTTTCGAGTTGCTTTCCACAATATTCAACCTGCCCGATTCTTGCTTTTATATTATCAAACATAACCATTTCTTCAAGACCGCGAGCCATCGCTTCCATATCACGCCCGGCTAATCCGCCGTACGTATGAAGTCCTTCATAAACAACGACCATGTTGCGTGCTTCTTCGTAAACATGCTTATTGCGCGTTGCAAGAAATCCGCCGATGTTTACCATCAAATCTTTTTTTGCGCTCACCCATAATCCGTCAAAGTAAGAACACATTTCTTTTAGAATTGCAGCGATGGTTTTATTTTCATAACCCTTCTCACGCATTTTGATAAAGTAAGCATTCTCGGTTGCACGTGTTGCATCGAACCAAAGTTTTATGCGATACTTTTTTGCGAGTGCATCAATCTCTTTTAAGTTTTTCATCGAAAACGGTTGACCGCCAGCCATATTAACAGGACCAGCCATGCTGACGTAAGGAATTTTATCTGCGCCGACTTTTTTTATCAAGTCTTCTAATTTATTCGGATCAATATTTCCTTTGAACGGATGAGTGTTTTGCGCATCGTGTGCTTCATCAATAATTACATCTATGAATGTTGCACCGGCAAGTTCTTGATGCAAACGTGTTGTAGTGAAATACATATTGCCCGGAACGTAATCGCCTTGTTTGATCATAATTTTCGAAATCATATGTTCTGCCGCGCGTCCTTGATGTGTAGGAACGAAGTACGGCATTCCATAATATTTTTTCACGTTATCCCACAAGTAGTAAAAATTTCTGCTGCCTGCATAAGCTTCATCTCCAAGCATTATTCCTGCCCATTGATAATCGCTCATTGCGTTCGTGCCACTATCCGTCAGCAAGTCAATGTAAACATCTTTAGATTTTAACAAGAACGTATTGTAACCAGCATCCTTTGCACATTTGGTCCGATAATCTTTTGTTGTCATTTGGATCGGCTCTACCATTTTTATTTTGAATGGTTCAGCCCAGCTTCTTTTAATTATTTTCTTTGGCATGTTCTCTCCAATTTTCTAATAACAATTGCTACACATTTTTAATAATTCTTGCTCATAATCTTAATCTTACTCTTTCCACCAAAACAAAGATTAAGATTACGATTAAGATTGGGATTAAGAATCATACGTTTATTTGCATAACATTATTTAATAAGTAACTTGTAACTGATTAACATCATTTCAATTCACTAGACGTCATATAAATTTTTTCTTAAGCTTTTTTCTTTTTTGTTCTGCAATTATCTCTGATGAAATACCTCCGCGTGTGTTGAAGCGTGCGGTAATTTTCATGTAGCGTGGTTTGCAAACTTTTATTAGGTCATTTAGGATTCTGTTGGTTACTGCTTCAAAATAGATTCCATCGTTACGGAATGCCTGCAAATAAAATTTATAGCTCTTTAACTCCACACAAATTTTATCTGGGATATATTCTAAAATAATTGTTGCAAAATCCGGCTGACCGGTTTTGGGACAAAGCGATGTAAACTCCGGCGCTGTGTGAATTATAGTGTAATCTCTCTCCGGATTCGGATTAGGAAATGTTTCGAGAAGTTTTGTTTTATCTGGCATAATATTTCCTGATGTACTTAACTAATAAAATTTATGAAATTCATTAAAAAATTTTATGACTATAATTCAAAATCCAACATTTCCTTTGTTGGTTCTATTCCTAAATATTCACGGAATATTCTTTCTCTATAGACTCTTCCTAGTTTATTTATTTCTGAAATGAACAATTCATAAGTACCATTTCCACCGATCAAGTCCCAAAATTCTTTACCAATTAAAACAGATTTATCCACTTTCATATTAAACCAACGGCTAGGAAAAGACCATGCATAATTTTCCTTTTTCCCATAAGGATTATAAGGCAATGCAAAGTACGCCTCATCTATAATCCTTGGCTCCATGCTATATAGTTTGAAAAGTTTTTCTTTACTCACTTTTGTAATATCACTATTTGGTAACGGTGACTTTAACTCGAAAGTGTACTTCTTTCTAGTTGTGGTATCTTCGGCGTATACATCACACTCAACAATTGTTGGTATTAGTTCTCCATCACCTTTAAGAATATAATCAATTTCATCATCCCAGTTTGGCTTTAGCTTTTTTTCTCCCTCGAGTGAATGTTCAAGTTTAGAAAGTATTTCATGGATACGTCTCAATCTTTCTTGAGGAATGTTACCCATAATTTTCTTGTGTATTTCTGATAAACCAAGGCCTTGTTCAGCAGATAATTTCGCTAACTTTTCCCAAACATTTCCAAAAGGTGTGACGAATCGTCTTTCAAAATGTGAGCCTTTAAAAATTTCATCGGGAACAAGAGCAGCATACAGAGGCTTGCTTGCTCGGAAATTTTCTACAATAAAAGGATCTTCTTCCATTACTCGAATCATAACACGATCCATTAACAATTGGACTAAGTCTTTAATGCCAAGAGAAATTTTTTCAGCTTTTGTCATCCTGCCTTCCCCTTAAATTGAAAAATGCTCTCAGAGTATGCACCTTTATCTTTCTCAGTTCTATTCAAAACTGGACGTTTGAATTGTTGGACAATCTTCATCCCAGCTTTTTCTGCAATAGTTGGGTACATATTGTATTTATCATTTGCAACCAATAATACATTGTAATCATCAGCTAAAAATATTTTGCAGTTACTCAATACTGATGAAATCCCTTCTATGTAAGATTCCTTTGCTTCACGTCCTTGTCCATTTGATAAGGGGCCTATTTCTAATTTGTCTTTCCTTTCTAAACCAAACAAATCATAAGCATATGCATGTTGCTCATGATAATCAATCAAACCAACATAGGGCGGACTTGAAAATATTCCACTAATTTTTTGTTTTGCAAGTTGTTTTGCAAAATCTGGGTTTACTTTTTCAATAACAGAGAATAAATCTATTGAACGGCTATCGCCTGTAAAACAGTGCTGATAAGTTTCAGTTCTTAAGGAATTAAATTCTGCTATACGTTTCAAAGTATCTTCTGAATATCTTTCCCACCAACTCAAGATTGAGAACAAAGGTTTACAAATCTTTCCGTGTTTTGAACAATAATATGTTGCTGTGATCGGTTCAAGAAGTGTTGCTAAATCCGAATGAGTAGTTGCACGACAAGAACGAATTGTGCGGCTGAGAATTATACTTACAATTTTTTTTGTGTTAGGGTTTTTTATCTTTTTTATTAGCTTAAATACAAAATCAATTTCTGTCCGAACATGTTGCAGAAACCATTTGTCTAAAAAGTTTTCTGACGATTTTTGTTTTAACCCTATTCCAAATTCTCTAACCAATTTCTTATATATAGGTAGAAACTCTATTTCTTTTGCACATCCATACTCTTCTTCATCAAATCTTTTATTCTTTACTCTAACTTTGAATTCCGGTGATGGGAAATGTTTATTGTTAAATTCGGAAAGTTCTTCCAGTAACCGTTGTTCAAACTTCACTGTATTAGAATCAACTATAATCTGTCGTAATGCTTCAGTGATCTTTAGAAGTTCAACATTTAATTCAAGCAAATTATATTTGCCTATTTTCACATTACTCATCAATGAATTGAATGCTGAAACATCAACTCCAATAGCATGTATTCCAAGTTCATTCGCTTCAACAAGTGTCGTTCCACTACCGCAGAAAGGATCTAAAACGATGTCTCCTTTCTTAAAATAAATTTCTTTCTTAAACTCATCTATGTGATCATCTAAAAAATATTCAACTAATTGCGGGATAAATTTACCTTTATACGGGTGAAGGCGATGCACATGTTTTGTCGTCTCTGCTTCTTTGAATTGTTCAAATGAAAGATGCCAATCAATATCATTTCCAAGTTTTTCTTTCCAATTCAATTGCCGATTTCCATAATATGAATCATAGTATTGAACTAATTCTTCCTTACATACAAGTGTATTCCCATTATCAGCAAATTTTTTAATTCTGCCATAATTCACCAAATAAGAAATGTTCGAAGGAGTCACATTCTTTTTAAACTGAATGCTAATCAAATCACTCGCTTGTTTTATAGTTAATAACTCATTCTGCATTCTCAATTCGCCATTCTCAATTCTCAATTAAACATACTTCGGTTTTACTTTATATGGAATCTGATCTTCAACGCCCGCTTGCTGAAAACCGCGCAGACGGAATGCACAGCTATCGCAAACGCCGCACGCCTCATCCTCATTTTGATAACATGACCAGGTAAGATGTAACGGCGCTTTTAATTCAATTCCCTTTTTAACTATATCAGCTTTTGAAAAATGAATTATCGGAGTTGCCATTTTTATTTTTGTTTCCGGCTTAGTGCCAAGCTTTACCATTTTCTCAAATGCTTCAAAGAAATCCGGACGGCAATCAGGGTAACCGCTTGCGTCTTCGTAAACGGCACCTATAAAAATTGCTTCTGCACCGATTACTTCCGCCCAGCTAACACACGCACTTAAAATATTCGCATTGCGGAACGGAACGTACGAACTTGGAATTTCTTTATTGCTTAAATCTGCTTTTGATACTTCTATAGATTTATCAGTCAGTGATGAACCGCCGATTTTGGCAAAGTGTACAAAATCAATTACCAATTTTTTTTCTACTTTGTAATAATCCGCAATATCATGAAATGCTTTCAGTTCCCGCTTTTCAGTGCGTTGACCGTAGTTAAAATGTATAAATGCTACCCGGTTCGTTTGATTTGCAATTGCAGCGGTAACACAGCTATCCATTCCACCGCTAACGGCAACAACTGCTAATGTATCTTTGCTCATTTTTAAACTGCTTAATTACTTCTGAAAAATAACAAATTGAAATGTGAGAAGGAAAAAAGGATTTGCGGAATAGAACGCTGATTTTTATGATGATTATGATTGTTTAAGATCATAAGCAATCATAAAAATCATATTGATCTGTGTTCTATTGCTTTACTCCTAAATGCCAATAGAAATATTGCTATAATTAATGTAACTAAAGAAGAAATTAGGAACGGGACTTGCGCGCCGAAATTATCCCACAATATTCCGGTGAAGAATGAACCAAACATTACAGCAAAACTTGAAAGCGCTGTAAGCAGCCCGATTGCCGATCCACGATATTCATCCGGAACAAGATCTGAAACCCATGCTTTGGAAACCCCTTCTGTAGATGAAGCATAAATTCCATAGAATGCGAATAACAGCCAGACTAAAATGAAATTTTCATTTATCGCGAAACCGAAATAAACAGCAGAAAAAATTAATAGACCAACTATGAATACATTTCTCTTCCCAAATTTATCCGCCAAAACTCCTATTGGATAAGATGACGCAGCATAAATCAAATTATAAAATACATAACCAAGAATGGCTGTTACATCCGAGTGTGCAATTTGTTTTGATTTTAAGATTAGAAAAACATCGCTGCTGTTAACCAATGAAAAGAGTGTGAGCGTGATAAGAAGAATTTTATATTCTTTCGGTGCGCTTTTCAAAAACTCCCGGTAAACTTTTTTCTTAGAATTTTTGACACTTCCTTTTGCATCTTTCACCACAAAAGTAAATCCAATTGCAAATAGAGAAGGAACAAGTGCTAATAAATAAATCCAAGAATACTTTCCCGGGAAAAAATGAAGTAACAACAACGCAGTTAAAGGTCCCGCGACTGCGCCGAGTGTATCCATACCTCTGTGAAATCCGAATACTGCGCCTGTGTTTCCGTTAGAATAACTTGCAAGAAGTGCATCGCGCGGCGCTGTTCTAATTCCTTTTCCAATTCGATCCGTTATACGCGAAAAAATTACAGTAGGTATTGTTGCTATCAATCCCGGTAAAGATTTTACCAATCCGGAAAGACTATAACCGATCACTACAAAAATTGAACGTTTACCAATTTTATCCGATAGCGTTCCAAAATATCCCTTAAGAAAGCCGGCAGTTACTTCGGCTATGCCTTCAATTAGACCAACAACAGACATCGAGACACCAAGAACAGATGTTAGGAAGATCGGCGTAATAGGATAGAGCATTTCGCTTGCGAAATCCGTGAAGAAACTAACTAATCCAAGAATTACAACCGGAAACGATATATTCTTTAATTTTATCATTGAATAAATTTTGCTGCTTTAATTTCTTCAAACAAAATTAATTTTCCTACAAATTTCTATTGACAATTTGATTTTATCTTGCTTTTTTTAGGTGGAATTTTCTAAACGCCACAGATGCAAAACTTCAAATCAACTTTCACGGTTTAATTCTTAGCACACGAACAAATATTAGAAAGGAGCCGTTAATGGAATTTTACGAACTACATCCCGTAACACCGCAAATGCGGTTTATCAACAAAGCTGTTGAAGTGTTGAAAAACGGCGGTGTGATAATTTATCCGACCGATACAGTCTACGGGTTTGGATGCGATATTTTTAACAAAGAGGCGCTTGAGCGGATTTATGCTATCAAGCAAGATGCCGGGACAAAGTTGTTCAGCTTTATTTGTCCTGATCTTAAAGACATTACAAAGTATGCAAAGGTTTCCGATTACGCTTACAAAATGATGAAAAAATTATTACCCGGACCTTACACATTCGTTTTGCATGCAGTGCGTGAAGTGCCGAAAAAATTGTGGACAAAGAGACGGACTGTAGGTATCCGCATACCAAATAATGTTATTGCATTAACTCTAGCGAAAGAACTTGGTAATCCGATTATTAGCACCAGCGTAACAAACCACAAAGGAGAAATTTTATTCGATCCGGCAGAGATACAAGCAATATTTAATTCACAAGTTGATTTAATGCTTTCATCCGGTGCGCTTGAAGGAAAGCCATCTAGCATTATTGATCTGAGCAATGAAGAACCGGAAATAATTCGTGAAGGAGCAGGAGATGTAAGTATGTTTGCTCGAATTGCAGCATTTGGTCTCGTGTAAACAGTCTTACTTAAATTGAAAATTTAAAAGGGACGCAAATTAGCGTCCTTTCTTTTTTAAATACCTTCCTTATAAATAATAGTTGTTGATGCTTGAGCAGTTGGGAAAACAGTCATCTGTGCAATATTAACATTCGGTTTGCGGCTCGCGACAAAAATTACAGCATCGGCAATGTCGTCTCCGGTGAGTGGTGTTAATCCTTTGTAAGCGCTTTTTGCTTTTTCTTCATCACCATAAAAACGGATTTTGCTGAAATCAGTTTCAACCAAGCCGGGATCAATAGTGCTTACACGAATATTTTTATCTATCACATCCATTCTCAATGATCGTGTTATTGCTGTAACGGCATGTTTGGAAGCGCAATAAACTGCGCCTTTGGGATATGATTCATATCCTGCAATTGATCCGATATTTATTATATGTCCATTCTTTCTCTCAACCATTTGTGGAAGAATTGCGTGAGTAACATATAGCAATCCTTTTATGTTCGTATCAATCATTTCGTCCCAGCCATCGGGATTATCTTCATAAAATTTATTTAGCCCGCGGCCAAGACCTGCATTGTTTATAAGTATATCTATTTTTTTAAATTCTTCCGGCAATGAGTTAACCGCTTTTATTACATCCGAACGATTCCTAACATCTAACTTAAATGCATGAACCTTAACACCAAAATTTTTCCGTATGTCTTCCGCAATTTCGTTAACTAAATTCAACCTTCTTGCACTGATAATAACATTAGCTCCTTCTTTTGCAAAAGCATAAGTACAGGATTTCCCGATTCCGGATGTTACACCAGTAATAAAGACAACTTTATTTTTCAAAGATTCCATTTCAACTCCGTAATTATTCGATTTTTACTCTGCAAAGTTAATACAAATCAGTAGACCATTAAATCGGTTTTTTATTTTTCATTTTAGATGCGGAAAAGTTAGTGTCAGTCGGAGGTTCACTAATAATTATTTCAATTCTCTTAAAACGAAAATATATTGATAGACAGAGAACGACTTTGACAATCCAAATGAAATTTGCTTTGAGACATTTATATCACATCCTCGATTACATTAAACATTTTACTCGATTCTCATCTTTATTTTGATAATTTTTCAATGTAAATAATTTGAAAAATGAATTAGATGATAAAACCTTTTCTGCAAAAAGTAGAAGATTACGTCCGGTCAATCCTTGAAACTAAAACGCCTCCGCAAAATATTTATCATGATTTTACTCACACGAAAGATGTTGCGGAATCATCCATCGAAATTGGAATTGGTGAAAAACTCACAGAAGAAGATTTAGAGATTGTTCAAATTTCCGCTTGGTTTCACGACATCGGATACATTCAAAAAACAAAAGGACACGAAAAGATCAGCATAATGTATGCAAGAGACTTTTTAAGAGATAATCATTATCCTTTAGAAAAGACCAAAAAAATAATAGGGTGTATACTTGCCACAAAGGTTCCGCAAAATCCTAAGAACAAGCTTGAAAAAATTGTTTGCGATTCCGATCTCAATCATATCGGCAGAGAAACATTTTTTGAACGAAACGATAAATACAGAGTAGAATACGAAAACTATTTGGGACGCAAGCTTACTGATTACGAATGGATAACAAAGACAATTGATTTTGTTTCCAATCACATTTTTTTTACAGATTACACACAAAAAAAGTTCTCTAAGCAGAAAGAAAAAAACCTTCGCATTCTTCGCTCACAGCTTCAAGCTGTTACTCAACCGAAATAAATTTGCACATCAAATAACTTATTAAATGAAAACACTCTACATTGTTCGTCACGCAAAATCAAGCTGGGATGAACCAGGCTTAACCGATATCGAACGACCTCTTAATAAACGCGGCAATCATGACGCATTGCTCTTAAGTAAACTGCTAAAAGAAAATAAAGTAAAGCCGGATCTAATTTTAAGCAGTCCGGCAAAGCGTGCATCAGTAACGGCAGAAATTTTTTCTGTGGAGCTGGATTATCCTGTTAACAAAATTGTATTTTCAGAAAAAATTTATGAGGCAACAACGCGTGATTTGATGACTGTTATACGTGAAATTGATGATGATAACAAAACAATTATGTTATTCGGGCATAACCCGAGTATTACAAACCTTACCAATCTGCTCGGCAATGAATACTTACTGGCGCTTCCAACATGCGCAGTTGTAGGACTAGAACTTTCTGTGAAAAAATGGAGTGAAGTTGAAAAGCACTGCGGTAAGAATTTTTTATTCAAGTATCCGAAGAAAATCAACAAGTAATTACTTTACAAGTTTCGATACAGCTTTAAACTCATCCGTCCCACAAACATTTAACATCTCGAACAATATTGATTCCGTTAACGTGATCTCAGCGCCGTTGTTTTCCATTCGGCGGATGGCAGTTTCATAATCAAATTTACGGCGCGATGAGACAGTGTCTGCCGCTACCTGAACTTGAAAATTATTTTCCAATAAATCCAGAACAGTCTGAATAACACACACATGGCTCTCAATACCGCACACAACAACTTGCTGAATATTTTTTTGTTTGAGTTCTTCAAATAAATCACCGGCACCGTAGCAACTGAAAGTCATTTTCTGAATTGCTTGTGTGTTTTCAAGAGCCAATTTAATTCTCGATTCAGTGGGACCTAAACCTTTTGGGTATTGTTCTGTAAAATAAATAGGTACGTCCAAAATTTTAAATCCTTTAATCAGCTTCAGAGTATTCTCAACAACACGTTCATGTTCAAAAATCACAGGTAAAATCTTTTCTTGAATATCAATTACAAGTAATGCTGTTTTTTCTCTTTGTAAAATTTTAGGATGTCTCAAGTTAAACTCCAGTGGTGCAGATTAAAAAACTGCACAAAATAATTTCAATAGATTGGATTCATTCCATACTTGCCGCATGAATACATCATCAGGATGGATGCAAGATCAATTACGGCGCGTTTTTCATCATTTTCATGTACAACCAAACCATAAACTTCAGCAATAAATTTCATGTTTGATAAAATTTTTTTTAGCTCGGAATACGTTGGCTCGCCATGCCAGTTTGCAACTCTCTTAATTAAATTCTCTTCGTTGCGGCGGAGGAATTCAGAAAATGTGATGAAATTGTAACTTAATTTTGTACGTGGCTTACAGATATTAATTAAATCGTTTGTGTATTGATCCCACTTTTTAGCTAAGTCTTCATTCTTATCATACATCACTACTTTTGCTTTATTCAAAGTAAATTTTGCCCGCGTGCTGACTTTGAATTTGGGAATAAGGGCATAACCATCGTAACTGCGCTCTAAAGAATTCTTAGCTATGTATTTCCAATTTCTCAGCAGAGAAGTAGAACTTTGTACGGAAACAACTTTATCGAGTTCACTGTCAATCACAACATACTTTCCTTTTTGATATCCGACAACAGTATTCCAATGTTCCCAATTTTTAACGGAGAGAATGCATGGGTGTCCTTTCTTCAATTCATTCATAAGCATCCGGCGTGCATTATCGGGATTATCGGATTGGAAATGTTTCATCTTACAATTAAATCTTCTAGCGGCTC
>Ga0209777_10007003_pt1 | contig 12592 bp, 31 predicted proteins | sample FrelakmetHBP12HB_FD_187147 | JGI IMG/M metagenome (GOLD analysis project Ga0209777, IMG submission 187147) | Freshwater lake sediment microbial communities from the University of Notre Dame, USA, for methane emissions studies -HBP12 HB (SPAdes)... | ecosystem: Environmental > Aquatic >... | reverse complement strand
TAGCGGGCGAACTGCATCGAACCATCCTTCTTATCTGTGATCTCCAGCATTCTAGCAGATTCGATCCTCTCTCTCACTACGTCTTCCATAGTTTGAACTGTTTCGTTCATGTTAAAAAACTTACGAAACGGAGAGGCAATGATCTCGTCATTGACTAGATCAATTACCAGTGAGCGGCACTCCCGATACATAGAATCCGGATCGGTCCACATCGATTGTTGCATGTCGGCGATCCCGTAGCGAATCAGCAATTCCCCATTGTGGTGATTGAGTTGCAGGCAAGAGAAGAAATCGTTATATTCAGGATTATCCAACTCGGCCAACCAGGTCTCTAGATTGTATTCCTTAATTGCTCCGAACCTATTGATGTAATCCTGCTTGATTTGTATTATTAAATTGTATACTTTATTCCATTGATAATTCATTATTCTAATTCCTTCCAAAATTCCCACCATTTTCTATTATTAAATTCCTCTATCTTCAATTTTTGCTTTGTATTGAATTCATCTTTTAATTTCTGTAATTCTTCTGCTTTTTGCTTGCTTCTTTCAGTTAATTCATCTTTGATCCATTCTTCTTCTTTTACATGATAGACAATATTATCATTAATATCATTGAATTCTCTTCTATCAATGGTAAATATTTCTTTACCAGTTGGTAAATTAAGTTCTATAGTATCTCCTAATAAAAGGATGTAATTAAGATCGCATTCATAGAATTTTTCATTAGGATTAATTAATTCTCCTACTGATATTATAATACTTGTTTCTTCTGTTTTTTCAAATCTATAATATTCATAAGAACAAGTATAAGGTGTATAAATAGTATGAATTATTCTGTTTAATCTTTTCTTAAATATGCTCTTCATTTTTATTTCTCCTTATTTTTTATTTCGGCCAGTTTCTCTTACAAGTAAGTTCAACCTTGTCTCCACACATGAGTCTTAAATGATTCTTCTTTCTCAAATCCTTATTATCATGTTTGGTCAGTTCCCTCATGACTCTTTCTGAATCGATCAAATCCTCGATCTGCTCACTGCTTAGTATATTCTGAGAGATAAGAGCACTCTTCAACATTAGAAAATCATTACCGTGATCGGCAAAATCTATTACTATTTGTCCTTTTTCAAATGAGTAATTGATAACAAAAGACTCATCACCCTTATTAATAAGATATACTTCTAATTCTTGCTCCATAATTCTCATCACTTTCTATTTTAATTATAACACTATTTTACTATTCTGTAAACTATTTTGTAAACTATTTTGTAAACTATTCTGTCAATTTATTTAAAATATAAAAACTATTAATATAATCTAGCATTTTCTCTGCATCTTTTTTATTTTTAAAAACTATTTCATCATCCAATATAAAGATATTTTCTTCAATTCTTTCATCACTATTAGTTAAGAGATTACAAAATTCTGATATATCCACATTTAAACAATACCAAAGTTTAAGATAGTAAATTTTTCTTTTTCTTAGATGCCAAAACTTACCACTAATTACATAGAGATGACTATTTTTATAGTATTTTTGAACTACAAATTCTACAATTTCCACCATTAATTTTCTCCTATCAACTTACTCATGATTAGCAATGCCTCGATGTAATCCAGGCATTTTTGGGCTTCCTCTCTACTATAGAATGGCTCACTATTGTATTTGTTTGCCCCAAAACTTTTTAATAAATTATCAAACTCAATTGGAGTTAAATTTAGATGTCTATAGCAATGTCTATCCCTATAAAATCCATCATTATTTTCATCATAAATTATATCCCATCTCGTTATCCATTCATGATCGATATCATAATTTTTACATATAAGGTAGTAATAGCAGCCATTACCATTATTATCTTCTCGGATCTCAAATTTAAACACACTTATTCTCCCAATAATTTGTTCATGACCAGTAATCCATTAAAGTAGTCCACACACTTCCTGCAATCTTCCTCGTTATCGAATTTAATACAATCAGACCATTTCAATGTTTCAATACTGTGAATATTTTTTCCATTAAAATCCTCGACGATTCTATCAAATTCGGAATATTCGATTTCTAAAATTTCTATAAAACTATCGATGTGATATGTATTATAGGAATAGGGACGCGAATCACAGGTAGCCATCCCACTATAGCACAGTATAAATCCAAAATCATATGCGTAATCAAACATCTCACTCATTTCCTTATTCCCCCACTATCCTATTTAATACTACTATTGCTTCCAGTTCATCCTTGAATTTCTCACAGTCCTCTCTTCTCTCGAATTTGTGCCAATATGTTATAATGGTTGACAGTGTCCTATTTCCACCAGTCACATACTTGATTCTCCTCCCACACTCGTCTAACTTGTATTTGATGTTTGTGCCGCCGTGCTTCCGAACGAGTCGGTTGATCTCACCAGTTTCTACCTCGCATGCATTCGCGATCTCCTCATTGCTAAGGCAGTGTATTCGTTGTGCAATGCCATGGAGCTTAATAATTAAATTCTTTTTATCATGTATTTCATTACAAACGACTTCGAACATTATTCCTCACCCACTAATTTATTCAAGATATACTCTTCCTCAGTTAGGAATCTCTTGAAAATCAAATGTTTACTTGAGAGTCCATAATCCAACATTTGCACTAATTACCAATTGTCTTCCCCCATTTTTTCTAATTTAGCACTAAGCACTCTAGTTCGACAATCATCCATTGCTATTACTTCGCATTCCCACATTTTTCTATTCTCCTATCAATTTATTCATTATCAATAACCCATTTAAATAATCAATACAATCAATTACTCTTGAAACACTCTCGAACTCCAAATAAACATTAAAAGGGAATATTTCCATGTATTGTAAATTGCCGCTATAACGTTTAGTTATTTCAATCAATTCGTCAATAGACATACCAAGTCTTCTCGAGAGTGCATGGGAACCATTCTGAAGATATCCATCATTGTCATGTATGCATAGAATTATTTCTCCTGTTTCGAATTTTTCATAATCAAACATCATATTCCCCTATTAACTTATTCATGATCAGAATGCTATTTAAGTATTCACAACAATTTTTACAATCCTCTTCATTATCAAATTTAATTACCATATACATCATTGATTCATTATAAGATTCAGAACTATCAAATCCATTGAATTGTTTAATTATATCACTAACTCATCAATACCTTCAAATTTGGTTGCTAAAATCATATGATATTCTTTTATGATTCCATTAAAATTAAATTCGTAAAGTAAATTAAATCCAATTTCTTTACTTTTTTCATATTTAAACATATCAATCCTCCGTCAATTTATTCATGATCAGAACACTGTTTAAATACTCGCAGCAATTTCCGCAGTCCTCTTCATCATTAAATTTAATAATTTCACCATCTACCACCCGACTCCAAACTTCGAATCCATTGAATTCCTTCAGAATAGTTTCAAATTCTTCATATTTAATTCTATTTACATATGAAATTTTATCAATGGAATAATAGTTTCCATAGATACCCTCATAGTATAAAATTATACCAATTAATTCATTATTATATTTGAACATACTTTTACTCCATACTAAAATCATTCTTGGGATCACTTGATACCTTATCCCATATACTTTTCAGATATTCGAAGTTCTCTACTACACATGATGGGCAGTATTTCCTTACGTATTTTACGTCGCTATTCGAAAACGCCTCCCGAATCTTCGTGGCACTCAATCCATCGAATATTTTATCCCTCTCAAGGAAAACAAAATTAATTCTTTCTTGAATCCTATCCTCAAACCAATTCAGCATGATCTCGGGCCCATCACTGAAGTATATGCTGAACTTCTTGGACTGGATCCTGCTCACGATATTGTAGTAGAGATATAATCCCCACTCCTTATTATTGGCGATATCTCCCTCTTGGGTCCAGTCTGGTAGTTCAAAGACCTTTATTTTATCAGCATGCTCAGCCCCGATCTCGTTCTCGATCGCCTGCTTCAGCAATCTCTCCCGCAGGTCCAGAGCGAATGGGTTTCTCACCATATCAGACTTATTCGCACTTCCCAAAAAGATATTTACCTCATCGTTCTCCAGGCACATCTTCCTAACGATATACAGGTGCGCGTTGTGTATGGGTTGCATCCGGGCCAAGAAACAGGCTATTCTCATATATCTTTCTCCTTAATTTCATTCTCCTTAATTTTATTTTCTTTAACTTTGTTTTCTTTAATTCTATTTTCCTCTACGAACTTATCATGGTCGCGGATATAGTTGAATACCTTCCTCAGAAGCCCCATGGTATCGAAGAAGTTCTGCTGAAAGTGATATGCCCCGTCCTCATGATGGATCTTGTTCTCATGGAACAACTGGAGTTTATTTTTATCATTGAAATAAGCAATCTTCCAGATGTCATATTTAGATTGTATCTTGATCGTAGTTGGAAAGTTATTCACGATTTTAAAATTAAATTCCCTTGATAGGGAGAGTAGTTCGCTCTCATTATAAAAAATCTTAGTATTGTTTTTCATAGTTCACCTACTACCTTCTATAAATTATAAATTTTTCCTCTTCTAATCCCAAAGCACTCATCATTACATAGTTTCGCCATGACTATTAAGCTTTCCAAATATTCCGATACTTTCTGAGCATCCTCTAAACTAAACAGATATAACTCGTTGTTGATCCACTTGACAGTAAAGTTGCTATTCAGATATTCACAAAATTTTGTGAAATCCAAATTATAACTTACTAGTAGATTACTAATCTTAGGGTAATAACCCTTATCATTGATTACCTCAATGACGTAGATTCCACAGTTAATTTTTTTCGCACTTATTTCCATATTTTTCATCCTTATTAAAAAAAATAGTATACTTTAATTATATACTATTTTTTTAACTTTGTAAATCTTTTTAATTAAATTATTTGATTAGACATTAGTCTCCTATCTCAACATTATCCGAGCATGATCCCGTAATTTCTATATTGGAGTCATACGGGGTCTTGATCTTGTCTCCCTTACGCGCCGCCGATTCTCCATTAATAAATACTGTTGCGCTTCCGGTATCTATTTTGCCATCAGTGTCGGTCCCACAAATGTCATTGCTCTGAACTGAATCATCCCTCTTAACCGCCGGCTGATTATTTATTAAAACATTATTCGATCCACTTATAATCACTCCAGAACTTGCCCCACTACTGTGGACTGGTCCCGGAGGCGTATGTCCGTGGTGCTCCTCTGAAAAGGTTCCACTTGTGGTATCGCCCTTACGCGCCGCTTTCGCCATTCATCTCATCCTCCTAATTTGTTAAATTATCCATTATCAAATAACTATTTAAAATTTCAATAACTTCCCTGCGATCAGAGGCATATTCGATACACATGTATTCACTACCGTTATCATCGTCTTTGTAGTATAGACCGAATTTCTCTCTCAAGGAGTTTTCCTTGATTATGTTAGATAAATAATTTTTAATTCCAAATTTATCATACAATATCAATGTCATACCAAGAAATGTAGTATGAACGTAATCCACATCTATCAGCCCAATGCAATAGCAAATACGTTCTTCAAGTGCCAAATCAAATAAAACAAATCTCATAAATTTTCCTTAATTTTAAACTAGTAATCTAAATTTTCTATTCGTATTTCTGTAAGGACATTTATGTGGACTAAATCCCATAATGAAATCAAGCTCACAATTCCCCTTGCTATTCTTATTGTAAGGGCAATCATAATTTGTGCAGAAATCTTTTTTCTCATCTAATAATTTATCCATTACCCTCAGTGATTCTAGATATTCTTTTCGTTTAAAAATGTGAATGTAAATCCAATTGAAAAATATCTTAAAAATCACTCATCACTTTCCTTCTTAAGTTCCTCAGCATTGTCCAGCATGTATTGCGAAATTTTTTGATAACCCTTGGTTATAATTTTGTCATCAAATCCTCTAAATTTAACTCGTGCTGGATAAACGTCTAAAATTGTTCCATCTTCCTCGACATTAAATACGATCGCATAGCCAAATGTATGTAGCAAGGTATTAACCCACCACAATAACCCGTTATCTTTAAATTCCTGCCAGGACTTCTTCTCAATCATTTTTACTTCCGTTTCCATTTCTGTTTCCCCCTTAATTAATCTTTTTGTTTTATCACTATTTAACTTTTGTTTTGCTTCATCAAGTGTATACGATGGTGCTCCATCCAATCTATCAGCCTCCGTCTTTAGTAGCGTTTCCTTGAGATCTGAAAAATCTTTCTTATCCACATCAATCATCCTTCCTAAATTAATATCTTTATTTAAAAATTAAATTTTGCATAATTAAAAGCATAGTATCTAAATTCAATGTAAAAATCAAAATTATAGCACATACCCCTAACATTGCCATAACTTTTCCAGGATATCTTATATCTAGGCTTATCCCACATATTCTTATAATTATCAAGAGATACTAATCTTCTTCTACCATTGAAAATCCAAAAAGAAAAAATTTCAATTGGAATTAAAAAATTATTAATTTTTTCTATTCCCAATAGTTTATCCATTACTTCTAGTGACTCTAGATATTCTTTTCTTTTAAAAATTTTTATAAATAATTTTTTTAACATTGCTTATTATATCTCCCCTTGTTTTTCCAAACATAACGTAATTTCCATCTTAATCAATGCCACTTGCAATCAAATTTTATGAAAGTAAAAATGTAATAACCAAAAATTATAGTCAACTCATAGCAAGTGCCATCATAAACCGGACCATTATCATAAATGATATATTCAGGACCATTTCCATTTTTGATCCAAACATTTTTATAATTCATGAGCGATAATCTCGTAGCTCCCTTATTCCAATGAAAATTAAAAATGGTAGTAGTATCAGGCTTTTCTATTCCTAATAGTTTATTCATTACTTCTAATGATTCTTTATATTGTTTTCTTTTGAAAATTTTATTAAATAATCTTAACATTTTTACTCCATTAACTAATCAATTTATTCATTACATAAAGTCCCTCTAAATATGTTTTAGCCCGTTGGGCATCTTCTATATTTTTAAAATACACACATGGATTACCCTTTTGTTCTGGATGCCTAATTGCATTAAAATCATTCTTTAATTTTTCCTCGTAATCCATTATGCTTAAACACAAAATCTTAGTCAATCCCCTGTGGGAGTAAAACTTTTTCTCCTTCAACCGAACGCAGTATACTTCGTTCTTCCGCATGTATTGAATTTCGAACGTTCTCTCCACTTCATTCACCAAATAATTTGTATTTTTTTATATTGTAGAACGTCAGCCACTCTACCCCATAGTTAACGAATCCCTCTTTCCTTAAGAGCCTAACAATCCCCTCGATATGCCCAGAGCCCCAGATCGAAACGACGTGATTGGTCCTAACGTATTCCCTGATCCCGTCTACTGCGATTTTGTTTCGATTGCTGACTATTAGCCGACTCTTCTTGGAAAAGATGTTTCTCACACTGAAATAATTTATCAGAGGCATTAATCCAAAAAATTTATTTATGAACCACTTTGCGAATTTTTCCTTACTCTTAATCTTGTCCTTGATCTTACCGAAGTCTATCTTCTTCTTCGATATGATCTTGAAATTATTGTCATCCATCAATTTATTGAATTCAGATTCCGTCAGATCGGCGTTGATCCAATTTTCCCCTATCTTTAATCCGTCGCTTTGAAACTGCAGGTTCATCAATTTACCCAAGTAATCGAACATGTCCATCAGATCGGTTAACTTACTGTCTTCACTAATATTTTCTTCACCGACATTTTCTGCAACGCCATCATCGGTATCCTCGTTTGCTTCATCGGCTATGATGCCCTCAAATAGGATCTTACAATCATTGTTCTCATGTATATCAATCAATTTCTGTAGTTTCTCATAGTATTGAGGCTCCGCTATGTGACAGGTCCCAACCAGAATGACACACTTGTTGATATCGTGATTATAGAGTCTGACAATTGGAGTCTGGATCTGATTATTCTTTTTTCTTAACATAACTTTGCTCCTTAAGAATTTGATTTCTTTAATCTTATTCTTGTTCTTCACACAATTCAAGCATTATAAGATATGGTTCTAATTCAGGCGAGCTTAAACATTTTTCGGCATCTTCTTTATTAGAGAAATAATAATCACCATCTATTATTCGATCAAATTTAGCATCATATAAAATCAATATTTTTCTTAAATCATCCTCATTGATATTCAATAAATTAACTAAATATTTACTTGTATTGTAGTTATCAGGTAAAAACATACCATGATTAATACAAATAATGTATACTCGTTTATAATCTCCATTTTTAATAAAATGAAATGAATTTATTCTTAATCTCATCTTACTCACCACATAATTCTATCATTATAAGATATGGCTCTAACTCAGATGAATTTAGAAATTTCTCAGCATCCTCATTTTTATTAAAAAAATAGTATTCATTAGAATAAAAACTAGCATTGTATATATTCAGTATTTTTTTCAATTCATCTTCATTGATATTTAGGTAAATTGCTAAATATTTAATTGCATGTATTTTCCCAAACATGGACCAATAGATAACGTATACGTAGATTGGATTTGAGAAAAAATTAATATTATGTGAATATACTTTCAATTTCATTGTTCTTCACATAACTCCATCATTACTATATATGGTTCTAGTTCTGGTGAATTTAAAAATTCTATACAATCTTTTTGATCGTGGAAATAATATTTCTCATTATCTATTGATATAAAGGCCCTATATTTCTTTAATATTCTTATTAAATATTTCTCTTTAATGTTTAACCATTCGCTTAATGAACTAATGTTATAAATTGAAAATAATTTTATTTTTAATAAAGCGAATTTATTATAAATAAAATATCCCTTGTCTTTTATGAATTCAACGTGTAATCTCATGTTTTTTACCACCTAAATTTATTATAACACATATTGTTTCTTATGTAAACTACTTAATTCTTACGTAGGTAAGAAATTGATAATAGATATCATCTTTGAAATGTTTTCTCTCACCATGCTCATCAATATACCAATTTTTATCATCATCCAGATTCACCATAAACGTATCGGCGTCATAAGTATTAAAGATCTTAGTTATATACGCCTTATCGCAGTATGGCAGGAACTGCTCATAAATTTGACCCCCACCGATGATGAATTTCTCTTTATCCAATTCTTTAGTCTTTAATAATACATCTTCGATTGAGTTACAGACGATGGTGTTCTCATAAAAAGATCCTATTTGAAAGTTTACGTCTCGAGTCAGGATCATATTTGTCCTGTTCTTCAGTGGTCCATTCGGCAGTGACTGAAATGTAGTTTTACCCATGATGATAACGTTGTTCTCAGTCACTTTTCTAAAGTTCTTCAAATCCTCTGGGATCCTCTCTAGTAAATTTCCATTCTTACCCAGGCCCCAATTGTGATCTATTGAGCAGATTATTGTCATCATTCATTCCCCAAACTTATCTTAATGGTATCGGTATTGATACTTCCACAATTATTATACAGAAATGCAGAGAAAAAGTTATCACTGTAACTGCAGGCCCTCACACTCGATATCGTCCAGTCGCTGATCATCATGTCTCCCCCGAGACTCTTGAACCCACTCAACACATCTTTAATAACCTTATCAATCTTCTGCTTCTTAGTCTTACAACCTTTGAATTGATAATCATCCTCGTCGTCATAATAAGTTAGACAATTTTTAGCGAATATTTCTATGTCCTTTGCCAACAGTTTCTCCAATTCTTCAATCTTAAAATCTTTGTGCTTCGCAATAATGAAACTACTTGAACTACTATTTGTTACAAAATCCAATCTAACCTTCATGTTTTTAATCTCCTTTTATTCATTACTAGTTAATTTTTCTAAAATTATTCTTGATTCAATTATTGGGTCTTGAATGAAATTATTTAGCTGTTCATACCTTACTTTTAAACCTATAGTATAAATTACTATCATAGGAGAAGGGTATTGCATTATATTTTTGAAAAATAGTATGCAAGTCACATTCTTCCATATTTATTTTTTTACTCAAATGTTGAAACGATGAATTACTCATTATGATATATTCCGTTTCTGATCCATTTATTTCAAAGTAATCCGGTCTTGTGCCACTGCCAAATGCAAGACTACTTTGCTTTAAAACTACTATGTATCTATCATTATTGTTATTAAATGAACAATATTTTTTAGCAATTGATAACATTACTTCACCTCATATTGCGATTGGGATGTTCTTGATCTGCAGTCCTGGAGTATATCCCTCCAACTTAAAATCACCTACCACAAATTTATAGAAATCGTCTCTCGGATTAATAATTAACTTAGGTGCGTCTTGCGGGGTTCGACTGATTAACTCCTCTATTAACGGAACATGCCGATCGTAGATGTGAGCGTCGGTAATGTGATGAACCAGCTCCCCGGCCTCCAACCCACTCACCATCGCGAACATATGGACCAGAACGGCGTATTGCGCGATATTATGTCCCGAAGCAGTGAGAATATCCTGTGATCTCTGCAATAATTCAGCATTTAATTTATTCCCAGTCACATTAAAGACCATCCCATAAGCACATGGATACAGATTCATAGTATGTAGATCGGCATAATTGTAAATATTAGTCATGATCCTCCGACTGTAGGGATTATTTTTTAAATCATACAGAACCCGATCTACTTGATCGAACTCTCCCTCTTTATATTTGTGCTTAATCCCTAACTGGTATCCATATGCGGACCCGATCGAACCATTCTCATCAGCCCACTCATCCCAAATATGACTATTTAGATCGTTGATATTATTAGACTTCTTCTGCCAAATCCATAGCAACTCGTCTACTGCTACTTTCAAACTAATTGGACGTAATGTTAGAATCGGAAATTCCTCTGCTAAATTATATCTGTTCGTGACGCTGAATTTTTTAATAGTATGAGCCGGAGTTCCATCAGGCCACTTTGGTCTAACATTTTGTCCCTCCGAATTAACACCATTCTCTAGTATATCCCTACACATGTCTATAAAAATTAGATCCGCTTTTGCCATTTAAGATTCCTCACTTTGATTTTAATACACAAACAAAACTATTTTCTTTAATTAAATTACTTTTAACTATCTTTTTTATACTATTAAATTTAATTTTTTTATAATTTTTTGCAATTTTACCTAAGTCCAATTCTTCATTAAGAAAGAATTTACGTGGCTTACTACTTGAGATCCCCAAAGAAGATTCTGTAGATCGACATAATTTTCCCTTAATACTACTCAGAGCTCGATCGTATTCTTCTTTCGTCAAATCTTGAGTGATCTCATTCAAAATTCGATCAATCTCACTAACAATATGATCAGTCTTGGAATCATCCCCATACGAGATATATACATAGAACATATACTTATTCCCATGACTACCAATTGAACACCCACACTGATAGCACAATGATTGCTTCTCTCTTAACTCATTAATTAAACGAGAGCCCAATCCTCCAGCAAGTATGTTAGCTGCGATAATTAAAGTATCTTTCGTCTCTTTGGGAACCACATAGCATTTTAATAATTTATTCTGAGAAATAGACTCTTTATAAAATATCTCGAAATTAGATTTAACATTATAATCAAAATCTAATGATTCAATAGATTTATCTATGTCGGGAAGATACTTTTCGATCTCATTTACCAAATCATCAATCTTGATGTCTCCACACACCGAGATGACACAGTTGGCTGGGAAATAGAATTTATCATGGTATTCAATTAAATCATTCCTAATTAAACCTTGAATAATATTTTCATATCCTAACACTGGATGATTAAATTTTTCATCAATGAACATTGAATTTAACTTTTCATAAGCTACTCCCCATACATTATCCTCAGATTGTTTAATCTCCTGAATGACGATCCCTTTTTCCTTCTCTAATAATTCCTCTGGAAATAATGGATAGAAGCACAATTGAGAGATTAAATCAATAGCCTTTGGATAGAATTCTTTTAAAGTTTGAACTTCATACTGAGTGACGAATTCACAAGTATTGGCGTTGATGTAGCCTCCCATTTCTTCAGGTAGAAAGTTAAACTGCTCTTTAGTATATTTCTGACTTCCGTTAAAAGTCATATGCTCAACTCAATGAAATGAGAAATTCCTCTATTTTTATCATTTTCATTAACTGAACCTACTCGAAATCCATATGTTAATGAAATAAATGGATCACCCTTTTTCTGGGTGTAAATTAACGTTGCACCATTTTTAATTATCTTTATAATTGTCTTCATAATTTTCTCCTTTTTACTTTTATTTTCATTATAATATAAATATAAATCAAAGTAAATTCTTATTTTGCAATCATTTTTATTTTATTAATTTTAAGTAAAGTTATTAAATAAATAATCAAATGTATTTTAATAATGGAGAGTGATTATTATGTTAGATGTTAAGAAGGATATTTGGAAAAAAGCAATTGGAATCACAAGTTCATTCGAAAATGGAATTGGAAATAATCCTTACACGGGGATGGTTGGAAACTTCGATAATCAATATTTATCATATGGGGTGCTTTCTTGGAATTTCGGAATGAATACACTCC
>Ga0209777_10007002_pt1 | contig 12593 bp, 18 predicted proteins | sample FrelakmetHBP12HB_FD_187147 | JGI IMG/M metagenome (GOLD analysis project Ga0209777, IMG submission 187147) | Freshwater lake sediment microbial communities from the University of Notre Dame, USA, for methane emissions studies -HBP12 HB (SPAdes)... | ecosystem: Environmental > Aquatic >... | reverse complement strand
TGAGGATATGATCAATCGTTCTTTGAACGGCATCCGGACTGAATACAACCTTGGTTTGGGTGAGGGATATGATGAAGCGTTCCAGTGCATCCCGCATGACAACACGGATGATCGGACGCAGGCTATCTACATTAAAAGCCGGATCGGAGCAAAGTAATATAGGTTCTGTACTGGTTAATTCTGTCTGTCCCTGGCCTTGTAGAAAGACCTGAAGGGCACGGGCCATCCGTTCGGTGCGAATTAATAAGTTGGGCTTTTCGTCTTTAAAACTGTTACCTGAGATGGTTCCCCACTGGTCGCCCTTGGCGCGGTATGTGCCGGTCAGCGGTGTAACGTACATGACGAAAACACCCGTTGGTCCCACCAGAATTAATGGAAAATTGACTCCCAGAGCGGGAGGTGTCACATTGCGCAGGAGGGTGAAATTCTTGTCCAACAACTTATCCATCACGAACATGATATGGGCTTGCGCCTGGATCTCTCTGAACCAGCCTCCACCATATTTAAGCAAGGCCATCCCCCGGTCAACAAAATTGATTTTGCCGGTCTCTTTGTCCAAGTATGGGGTCTGGTCAATAATTTTCATGGGGAATCCTCACTCGAACGGCAACTAGAAAACCGGGACACCGGTCAGGAGATCGCGGGTAGTCGTCTGCCCTGCGGTGATGATGGTTCCTTTTGTTTCCTGAATTGTACTGCCGGTTTCAAAAACACCACCGAGAAGGCTCTTGCGTTCGCCGGTAACAAAGCGTTTCCCGTTAATCAGCTGCTTGGCTAGTATTTTTCGTCCCAGCAAAACACGGTCTGACCATACAGCCCCGCGTCGTTCATAAACACGGACCAGATCGATATTACCATCAGCAGAATAGCGGACCGCCTCGATGATTCCATCAAATTTCTTGCTTGCCATGGTTCTTTCCTCTTTACTATTGTAGCATATCAGCCCAAAAGATAACCGCCGGGAACCAGGATGGTCTCGGCGGTAAGTCGGGGTGGGCGGATGTATCATAAGGGCGGGAGAATGGTCAATTTCTGCATGAAAGAAAACACGAAATGGAACAAGTGTGCTAAAATGAGTGTACCTTTATTTAAGTTTTATTCCATACCTTTATTCCATACGATCGCCTGTTTCTTTACTGCCGTATTGTACCTGCCGGCGACTACCTTCTGTAACTGAGGGTTGTTGTCGGCTTTTTTTAAAGGAATCAAAAAGATGCCAATCAAAATCGATCATCTTTCTCGAGCACTCATGCGCCGATCCATCCGGATCCTGGACATGGAATATAAAATTTCCGAGATCGCTGAAGAGCTGGGGGCAAGCAAGGAGCAGATCTTAAAGCTTGTGCTGGCCGGCGCACCGGCCCGAAAAGATTCAAAAGGGCGGTATTGGATCCACGGGACAACCTTCGTGCACTGGCTGAGGGACGCAGCTCCCAAAAAGCCAGGCGACAAGACCATCTTCCCGGACAATGAATGCTATTGCTTCACCTGCCGATCGATGGTCACTTTTGAGGCGCTGCGACGCAAGCACCGTATGGTTTTCGGTCTCTGCCCCAAGGGACACAAAGTTGTCAGATTCGTTTCCCTTAAACACAATGGGAAGGACGGCCAAGATCTTGAGAAACCAGAAAAGAGGCAGCCGTGATCAACCGTGAAAACTACCTGACGGTCCGCCGGAATTTGGAATACCGGACCCGGGTGATCCAAAACGACGTGGGCACCGTGGGGACTTACTGGCAATCTTTGAAGCATTTATTGCAGTGGGCTGATAGCAAAAGTTTCAAGGATGCGAATAAGATCATGCCATCATTCCCAGAATATCTGCTCACTGCAAGGAACAAAAGGCGGGAGGATGATCTGCCAGAAGATAAGCCCCTCACCCCTAAATACATGGAGAAAGTTTTATCTCACGCACGTGCATTTTTTGACTGGGCCAGGCTCTATGAGCGTGGGTATACAGGTATCACCGACGCCTGGATAAAAACCTTGCGGGTCCGTAGAAGCGCAGGAACACAGAGCCGGCTGCAGCTGCGCTCGTACTGGCGGCTTGAAGATATCCGGAAGGTCATTGCCCTTAAACCAAAGAACCTGCGTGAGGAAAGGGATATCGCTGCAGTTGCCTTCTTATTCGTTTCAGGGATGCGAATAGGGGCATTCGTCACCCTGCCGGCCGCTTGCGTGGATGTCTCAAGGCGACGTGTGGAGCAGCTCCCCGAGAGGGGCGTGCAAACGAAAAATGATAAGGCTGCAGTGACATTCCTGCTTCCGATCCCTGATCTGCTGGCAGTTGTAGAAAAATGGGCTGCTCGTTTAAAAAGGCTCGATGGTGAATTCAACTGGTATCCACCTTTAAATATAGACGGTTGGGCTGGCACAAAATTCAAGCCAGGGTTATTAAAGGGATCATACAGGGGGCGTGCTGAAGCCTTTGACGGAGGGCTAAAACTGTTGTGCGAGCGTGCCGGCATTCCCTTCAAGTCTCCGCACAAGATAAGGCACGGGCATGGGGTATACGGGGTGAAAAACTCCAAGGATATGGGTCAATTGAAAGCGATCAGTCAGAATATGATGCATGAAAACGTCGGGATCACGGACGGAATCTATGGGAAATTGGCTGAGGACGAGCTCGGGGAAATTCTCTCCAATTTTGGCCAAGGCCTGCCTGATCAGGAGGTGGTAAAGTGACTAAAATTATAGACGAAGATTTTAAAAGGCTGGCTGAGCAGCTTTCGAAGGAAGATCAGATAAGAGTGCTTGGATCATTGATCTGGCTCAGTTGGCGTGAGAAATTACACCTCCCCCTGTTTGATTTTGGAGCGCCCCCAGTCTGGGCCGAAACTGTTTTCTGCCTGATAGGATTGGTCTACGTTATTTATCTCCAGGTGAGCAGCTGGTGGTCGGATCTTCAGATAAATTGGGTGTTCCGGATGATGGTAGTAAAATAAAAAGATAAGTAACGCCCCGCAGCGGTGACACGCCCGGGGCAATGGTCAAGCCGAAGAAGCGGCTGACGAGCAAAGTATAGCACATTTTGCTGGCCGTCCGCTCAGTCGGGCGGCTTTTATTTTAGGAGTTCCATCGATGGCCAACACGCCGGCACGACAAAAAGCTATAAGAAATGAATTACTCTCGGGATCTATTCACCCGTCGCGTTCTCTATCCAAAATATGGGAGAAGCGGCAAAAGGAGCTTGAGAAATCAGAAGGCAAGCCCGGCTATAACAAAAAGCTCGCTGATGAACACGGGCGTGAAATTCTCGAATGGCAAGATGAGAAAGCAGATTTTAGGAGTGCAGAGATGGAGCTCAGCGAGAGCGAACTTGCGGTAATAATGGAAAAAGTGGCTAAACACAAAAAAGAAGAAAAAGAATTGCGAGCCCCTGCAGAGCAACTCTTGGCTGATGTGTTATGGGGCTATATAAATCAGGGATTATCGATCAAAGGATTGGAAGATAGATCTTGGATCGACCCCTCAGGTTTTAGACTTCCAACTTCATTAAATTTTGATCAGCTTAGATGGAAAACTGACAAATATCTAAATGATGGATTTCAAAAAGGTTATGTAGATCACAAAATTGAACATGAGTCACCAGCCATTATGATCTGGCGATTGTGGCAAGTGCGGGAAAAAATCAAATGGGAATTAGGGACGATTACGATAGAGAGATCAGAGGGAGAGCGATCAGAAATAAGGGTAAGCGGCGTTCCTTCGGTTTTTATCATACCCGTCCCAGGAAAAATAGAAGAAAAAATCACGCAGGATCCACCGCTCAACCAGGAAGAAAATGTTGTAATATTGCCGGCACCAACGAAGCAAGAGCCGAGCTATTTAGCAATTATTAAGAAAAGAAAGTTTAAAGACAGAACGGGCTGGGACATGACCTTGATAGAGCTGTGGAATCAAGGTTATGATCGCGGCTATATTGCAGATAGGGTGGGTGTTGTACCGCTCCGGGTGACTAACCGGATATCCGAAATAAGGCGCGAGCTGGGGAAAGATGGAAAAAAAGTGCTGCCGTACAATATAGAGCGAAGACGCCAGCTAATAAAAAGTCGTGATGCTGCGTGATGCGGCGTGACTTTGACCACGTGATGCGCGGTATGCTATAAGGAAGGTGAGCCCAATTGGAGGCAATGTATGGTAGTAACCCGTTTGAAAGTGCCCCTCGAGGAAAACGAATTTTCCGCCCTTCTGAAGGTTGCGGGTGATGAGCTGCGCAACCCAACGGATCAACTTCGGGTGATCTTGCGGAATGACCTTGAGCGGCGTGGTCTCCTTCCTGCACAGCATGCGACTTCGGGGTGCCAGGAAAATTCGCCGGCGAAGAAGGATGGTGCTCTATGAGGAGTAATTCGGAATTGGAAAACTTCATCCTGGACTTTTTATATCGGCGGGGCGCTGGTGAAGCCTTTGCGATCGCTCTTCCCGCTCTGACCAAAATTGCAGGGGAACGTTTTCATCAAGAAATTTCCGCTAGTGAGATCCGCCAGGCGGTCCGCAATTTGCGTCTTGTTGGAAATCCGCTGTGCTCATCAAATTCGGGCTATTACTGGCCTTCTTCCCTTAAGGATGTAGATTTAACAATTCGGACGAAATTTTTATCCCCCGCAAAAAGTGAGCTCAGGTTGGCAAACCGCATGCGCCTTGGGGCTCAGCGGTACTTTGGGGTCCAGTCGGAATTTGAGGATTTATATCTCGCTGTTTCGGCGGAAAGGGAGGAATGAGCATGACTTCAGACCGCCTCCGCTCCCCGGAGACCGAGCGTGCTTTTATCGGATCGATCCTGATCGACCCGGGCCATCTATCTGATGTCGCCGCGCTGGTCAAGCCCGAGGCCATCACGGACGAACGCCTGGGGAAGATCTACCAGGCGTCGCTCGAGATCTCAGCACGAGGGGGGATCCCAGATTACCAGACAATAGCCAACGAGCTCTCGGGCAACGGGCACGGAGTGGACGATGCCTTTTTGGGCAGCCTTCTTACCGAGCCCGGGACCAGCCAAAACGCAGTCGAATATGCCCGCCACCTGGCAAAGCTGGCCTATCGGCGCAGCAAGCGGGCGGAACACCTGGCCACTGCGAATCAGTTTAATAATCTGGATCTTCCGATACCGGATGATGAAGCGAGCCGGCCACGGTATATCGTTCACAATGCAGCTGACGCCCTGGCGCCCCGGCCGGCCGTCAAATGGATCGTCGAAGGCCTGATCTACGAAAAATCTATCACGGTCATGTATGGGGACGGGGGAACGAAAAAAACATGGGCCGGCATGTACCTGGCGGCTTGCGTTTCAAGCGGTGCGGCGTGGGGCGAGATCGAAACCCATAAAACCCGCGTCCTGTTCGTGGATGAGGAGAATGGCGAAAGCGAAATATCAGGCCGGGCCGCCTACTGCATTCGCGGTGCGCTGGCCGATGAGGATACGGACCTGAAATATATTTCCCTGGCGGCCTTTCACCTGGACGATCCGAAGGATGAAGCGATCTTGACCGCTGAGATCCTGGCACAGGGGGCGGCCCTTGTCGTCCTGGATGCGCTGGCGGATCTGATGATAGGCGACGAAAACAGTAAGCAAGAAACCCAGCCGGTTTTTAACGCCCTTCGCCGAATTGCAGAAAAGACCGGGGCGGCGATCGTTGTGATCCACCATGCGAACAAGCAGGGCGGTCATCGGGGCAGCAGTGTGATCAAAGATGCACCCGATATCCTGCTCCGGGTGGAATCAGAACCGGACAGTCACCTGATCGAATTCCGAACCGAGAAAAATCGGAAGGGCCCAGCGATCAAATGGGCCATGCATGCGACCTGGACGGAAGACAGGTTTTACCTGAGCCCGGCGGATGTACAGGAAAAAACAAAATCCCTCAGCAAGTCCCAGCAATTCATTCTTGATTATCTGACAGAACACGGCGCAAGCCCGCTTAATGAAATCATGGGTGCGGCAGATACATGCAGCCCAGAAGCGGCCCGCAAGGCAGTATACAACCTGGCAAGCCTGAAGAAGATCCACAGGACCAACCCAGAGACTTTAGGACGAGTGATGTCTATTTGGGAGCTTGAACCATGAATTTAACCGTGCAACCATGCCGTCTCTTAAGAGAGGAGACGGCACGGTACAGTTGTTGCCGTGAAATAGCACGGTTACGGCACGGTTTGGCACGGTTGCACGGTTATATGCTGGCGCAGGTCGATCGTTGGGACCTACCGGTAGGAATCAAAGAATGAATACACCAGATATAGGTGGTGTTGATGTTACTGCCCCCACTGGTGGGGGTTCACCGGTGGGAGTTCGCCCACTGGTAGGAAATCGTGAAGGAATGATGATGGCAACACTCAGCAAGCAAGCAAGCGAGCACACAGACACACCTAGCACCGCCCCTCGTTGGCCAGATCCGACGGTCGCTGACGTCGCCAGGGGAATGGCAGGTCTTAAACACTTTTGCTCATCCAATATGTACCGGATGGCTGGCCTCACGTTCGTCTTCCACTTTTGCGGCAGGGTCCTTTCAGTAAGGGCCAAAGTGAAAAATCGTTGAGATAAGGAATTTATTATGGCGGTGCGAGGAAGAAAACCGAAACCAACAGCGCTCAAAAAACTAGCGGGATATCCTGGCCACCGCCCGCTCAACAAATTTGAGCCTGTCCCGGCGCCGGCCATTCCAAAGTGTCCGGCATTCCTGAGCGGTCCCGAGCGAACCGAATGGAACAGGGTCACAAAGCAGCTGCTCGAGCTCGGCTTGTTGGCCGAGATCGATCGATCGCTCCTGGCCATCTACTGCATGCAGTGGGGCACATTCCTCGAGGCGAGTGCGCAGCTGAAGAAGAAAGGCAGATTGACCATCCTGACGGGGACAGGTAGCTATATGCAGGATCCGTTGGTGGGGGTCCGCAACCAGGCTGCCCAGCAGGTGGTCAAGATCGCCGAGCTTTTCGGGATCTCGCCTTCTGCAAGGGCCCGGGTGCACGCCGATCCGATCGCAGATCACAAGACCCTGGCTGAAGAGCTTTTCTCTGGAGCCTTTGACGCCCCCAGTGAGAGGAAGAAACGCAGTGCCAAAAAAAGCTAGGAGCGAATTCTATTTCGACGAAAAGGCCGCCAAAGCGGCGGTTGATTTCTTCGAGAAACTACTCCACCACAGTAAGGGGGAGTGGGCCGGTAGGCTTTTCCTGCTTGAGCCCTGGCAGAAAGAGAAGATCATCCGGCCTTTGTTTGGCTGGAAGCGATCGGATGGGACCCGAAAATTTAGGAGGGCATACGTCGAATGCGGAAGAAAAAATGGGAAATCCAGTTTAGGCGCAGGGATAGCCCTGTACTTGCTTTATGCCGATTCCGAGCCTGGCGCTGAGATCTACTCTGTCGCTGCGGACCGGGACCAGGCCTCGATCGTATTCGACGAAGCCAAGACAATGGTTGAGACCTCCCCAGATCTGCTGCGTAGGTCGGAGATCTTCAAACGATCGATCGTCAACGACGAGCTGCACGGATCCTATAAAGTTCTTTCGGCAGATGCCCCAACCAAGCACGGAAAAAACACCAGCGGGATCATATTCGATGAGCTTCATGCCCAACCGAATCGGGAGCTGTGGGATACCTTAACGACTTCAACGGGAGCGAGGAAATCTCCTCTTGTGGTGGCGCTGACCACCGCTGGATTTGACCGGAATTCCATCTGCTTCGAGCAGCACGAATATGCCCGCCAGGTCCTCGAGGGGATCATCGAAGATCCCGAGTTCTTTGCATTTATCGCAGCGGCTCCGGAAAAGGCAGACTGGACGGATCCGGAGGTCTGGAAACTGGCCAACCCCAACCTAGGGGTCACGATCAAGCGGGACTACCTGGCCACCGAATGCCACCGGGCCCAGATCTCGCCGGCATACGAAAACACGTTCAGGAGGCTGCACTTGTCTCAATGGACCCAGCAGGAAACCAGGTTTCTTCCGATCGATATCTGGGACCAATGCGACCAGGTCGTGGATCCCCAGCTCCTCGAAGGGGCGGCCTGTTACGGAGGCCTGGACCTGGCCAGCAGTTCCGATATCGCGGCCTTTGTCTTGGATTTTCCCAATGAGCCTGGCGAGCCGGAGCACCATGCCTGGCTGCCATTTTTCTGGATCCCAGAAGACAACATGATCGAGCGGGAGCGCCGGGACCGGGTGCCTTATTCGGTCTGGGTGCGGGAAGGACTGGTCAAGGTTACCGAGGGGAATGTGATCGACTACGGCGTCATCCTGGAAGACATAATCGAGCTCGGGAAGATCTATAACATCAGAGAAATTGCTTTCGACCGGTGGGGCGCTGTGCTGATCTCCACACAGCTGCAAGGTGCCGGGTTCGTGCTGGTCGGTGAGGGTCAAGGGTTTCAAACCATGAGCCAACCAACCAAGGATCTCCTTCGGTTGGTAATGGATAAGCGCCTGGCTCACTCTGGAAATAGGGTTCTTCGGTGGATGTGTGACAACTTAATGGTCCGGCAGGATCCCGCCGGCAATTTCAAGCCCGACAAATCGAAATCCACCCAGAAGATCGACGGGATCGTCGCAGGCATTATGGCGCTCGACCGGGCCATGAGGAATCAGAATAATTCGGAGCCAAGCGTGTACGAGGAGCGAGGGCTCATATATTTTTAGGTTTAGGAGAATCCCATGAGAAAAGAGAATTTAGTAATCTTGATCCCCAAAGGCGGGAATGGCACCATAAATGCACAATTCCCATCCTCCGACGTTGCCGAAATCGCCCGCTATAAGAAACTTGGCTGGGTGGAGGTCAATTCTGACAGTCTGCCAGTTTCTTTCAGGGCTAGCATACGGGCCTCGAGCATCCGGGCGCAGGAGAGCCATTCTAAATTCATCCCGGACCGTGATGCCCTCGAGAGCCTGGAGCAAGAGACCACTCCTGGGGTCATGAGGCGAGTGGACTTCGATACATGGGATGACGCTTCAGCCAAGATGGACTTTTTCAAAGCCGGCGGATCCCTAATCGACGGTTAATCACCCATTCACATTCACCGGCCAGGCGGTCGGTAGAATCCAGGCTCCAGCTCCAAAAGGCCAGGCGGCCTTTGAAGCAGAAGCAATTCAGGTCCAGGTGCTTCACACACCTGGCAAATAACAGGAAAAGGAGAATCGAATGAAAACTGATTTGATCGCAATGACCAGGGGCGGAAAAACTATCGAAGTTCATAGGACCGCAGTAAGCTCTCACCAGCGACAAGGGTGGAAAGTTGTTGATCCCACCGACCTGGCAGATCTGGCAAAGGCCGGCCTGGTGGAGTTGCCCAGGCAGGATCCAGAACCCTATGAGAAGCTGATCAAGGTTTCCCTGGCCGGCAAGACTGTGGAGCTCAACATGGCCGACGTCAAGGAGTGGATCGACGCCGGCTGGAAGGTCGAAGATCAAAACGACCTGGTTGAGCTTGTAAAGCTCGGCCTCCTGGTTCCACCAAAAGGAACCGCCCCAGCAGAGAAGTTGGTTCGCATGATCAAAGCGGGCGACGATTCTTTTTCCAAAACTGGTGACACTGTCGAAGTGGATCCTTCAGCAGTCGCTGCGCATGTCAACGCCGGCTGGAAAGTTCTGGAAAGTTGATGATCAATAACCTGGCGGACCTGGTCATGGTTGGTTGCTCGATCTGCAAACGTGGTCCGACAACCTGCCTTGGCCAGGCGGCCCAGGCCTGTGAAAGGAGAGTCTCATGAAAAAATTTGTTACGATGACCAAGAACGGTGAGTTTATTGAGGTCGACCGATCTTGCGTGGCTTCCCACATCAAGGCACATTGGAAGATCGCTGGTTCCGACCAGAGGATCCAGCTTTCCAAGGCCGAGCAAGATGCCAGGCAAGCCGCCACCCAGAATGCGGTCTCACAGGCTAGCGCCGCCGTGGAGGCACCGCTGATCAAGGTTGAGAAAGATGGAGTAACGCTAGAGATCAACCCTACGACGCTTCAATCACATTTGCTCGCGGGTTGGAAGGTCGTTGACCAGGAGCTCCTGGCTTCCCTCGCCGCCCTGAAGGCTTCCCGAGCGATCTAACTCACATCCCAAAAAGGAGAATGTCATGAAAATACTTTCGAAGGAATCCGAGCATGAAGGTCTGATCGAGATGGTCCAGGACGAAGAGCACATCTGGGTACATCCGACGACCGTAAAAGCTCATGTTAAAGCCGGCTGGGAATTAGCCAACCGAACTCAGGCGCCTGCGGTCGCTGCGGCGATCGAAAAGGCCAACGTAGAAGCCGCTCAGGCAGCCGCCCACGTGAACGAGAAGCTGGTCCGTATGTTTAAAACCGGAAAGTTCTTGGGGCAAGCTGGACCGGTCCAGTCCTATGCAGAGGACGAGTTCATCGAGGTTAATCCCACGGCCGTTAAATCGCACGAAGCGGCTGGTTGGACAGTGGTCGATGAAGAGTACTTGAAGGAGCAGCGGGATATGTTTCTGCACCAGAATCCTTTCTGTGCTGATCCTTACAAGATCCACGGCGGCCTGCAAGTCAAGGCGGTCGAAGTCGCCTTGATCACTCCTCGCCGTGAGGACGGCTCAAAAGATGAGTTTTCCAACCTAAAGCAGAGCTTATGCCGAGCCTGCTACACTCGAAAACTGGCCACCGAATAACGGCCAAGGAGTAGATCCCATGTCACAATTCGTTACCATGACCAACAAGCAGACCGGCCAAACCCTGCAGATAGATAAAAGTGTTGTATCCGCCTACCTGACAGACGGCTGGGATTTTGTCCTGGACACCCTGGACGGCCAGCTGTTCAATATCGAGGTCACGATCGGGCCCGAAACATCCCATGTGATCAATGTCGCCTTGCAATTGCAGACCCAGGACGAGACGCCCTTGTCCTTCATGGCCTCTTTGCTGGCCTACCTATCGGATTCACCGAATGGCAAAGCTTTCACGGCGACGGCTCCGGATGGCGGGGTGGCTATTGGAACAAACGGTGCCTGCAACCCCCTGTTTTTCGGCAAGGCATTCCTGCTGACCTTTGAGACGACCGGCTTGCTGGATCTAAACATCCAGAATTCGACGGCTGTCACCTGGTATTTGACGATCGTGATGCCAAACGGAAATCCGATCGTTTCGGCTGCGATCGCATTCTAGCCACATGAATAAAGCCACCGAGCACCAGGAAGGTTTTACCTACGCTGAAGCCGAGGAGATCGTCCGGGATTATGTTTGCGCCTCCTGCCAGGGCATTCTCACAATCCATTGCATCGATTTCAACACAGCCGGCGTGGCATGCCGTGAATGCGGACCAGTTGAGCTGGCCGGCCGTGTGACCAAGAGGACCGTTGCCTTGGAAGCGGAGCGAGCTAAGCTGCAGTTCGATGAGGTTGTAAAGAACCTGGCCGATCTCTTTCCGGAGCCGGCGTTTCCACGGAAACAGAAGAAGACCGAGCGGGAGATCCTGAAAGAGCTCGGATTTTAGAAAAGGAGATCTGAATGGCGATCAAGAATCTGACCGTTGTCCCTCACGCTTTCCTGAAATTGGGGCAGATCCGCAAGGGGGAACGATTCGAAGAAGATGGCCGGATCCGGATGAGGGATCTGGATTATTTCCGGGTCACCTTTCGTCCGGACGAAAGGCAAGCAGAGCAGGTCTTTCGCCAGGTATACGGACCCGAGCCCAGGGCGATCAATATTCGCCTGGCCTTTCCGGAGATCTCCCAGGTGTGGGATGCGTTCTATGAGTGCTATAGCAAGGGGGGTTTAATTGCTAAGGCCGGCACTGATCCGGACGGCACCCTGAGATGGCTTTTCTATCGTGATCACAGCAGCGGCGAGGTCCTGGTCCGGGATGGCGTGGCCGTCGGAAAAGGTGGCAGTGAGCTCCTGGCCACACCGATCGAGATCGGAAAGCCGGTCTACACCTACAAAACGAAAGATGGCCAGGCTGCAGCGTACCTGGAGCCCGTCGGCCGGCTAAATGTGGTCATCCCCGAGCTCGCCAAGAGCAGCGGCAGGCCAGGTGAGCCCGATTTCTACCCCGGGCGGGTCGGCTACCTGGAATTCAGGCCTACCAGCCCCCATGATATCCGGACGATCTCCGCTGAGCTCGCAGCGATCGATTACATTGCCCGCCAGGCCGGAAAGAATCTGACCGGGATCCCGATGGTCCTGAAGCGCCGGGAGGATGAGATCTCGAAAAATATCAATGGGAAACTTTCCCACGGTCCGAGTTGGCTCGTGCACATCGAGGTCTCTCCCACATGGGGAGATGCAGCATTCAAGGTCTTGGAAAAGGCCAGTTATCCTGAGATCATCGAGGCGCAGATCAAGGTCCTGCCATCGCCCGAGATCGAGGAGATCTGGGAGAACGATCTGCCGGCCGGCGAACCAGCTGCAGCTCCGGTCATTGACGACTCTACTGAGAAGTCTGTAATTGAACCGACCCCCGCCGATCGTCCTTACCCTCCTGAGCAGCTGAAGGCTCGCCTCCTGGAGCTCGCCCAAAAGTATGCTGAGAATGATCCCGAGCTGCCAAAAAACATCAAGCAAATTGTGGCCATCAACCTGGGAGAATGCTTTGCTCCGGCTGAAGATTTTGAGTACCGCCGGCGGGTCCTTACTTTCTGGTTATTTGGTAAGG
>Ga0209777_10007001_pt1 | contig 12594 bp, 7 predicted proteins | sample FrelakmetHBP12HB_FD_187147 | JGI IMG/M metagenome (GOLD analysis project Ga0209777, IMG submission 187147) | Freshwater lake sediment microbial communities from the University of Notre Dame, USA, for methane emissions studies -HBP12 HB (SPAdes)... | ecosystem: Environmental > Aquatic >... | reverse complement strand
GTTCCCACCGACTCCCCCATCGCCACCAGAGCGGCCACATCCTTGGGGAAACACGACCCCCCGTATCCCACTCCCGGATAAAGGAACGCGCTCCCGATCCGCGAGTCCGACCCCACCCCCCGCCGCACGCTTTCCACGTCGGCCCCGTATTTCTCACACAACCCGGAGATTTCGTTGATAAACGAAATCCGCAGGGCCAGCATGGCGTTGGCCGCGTATTTGGTCATCTCCGCGCTAGCCGGATCCATCACCAAAATCCGCTCGTCGCGGCGCATGAACGGCCCGTACATCTCGCGCATCACCTCCGCCGCCGCCGGATTCGTCGTCCCGATCACCACGCGGTCGGGCCGGGTGAAGTCCTCCACGGCCGCGCCTTCCTTGAGAAACTCCGGATTGCTCACGTAATCGAAGGGGTGCTCCGTACCTGCGGCGATCGCCTCGGACACTTTTCGGTGTGTTCCCACCGGCACCGTGCTCTTCATCACCACGATCCGGTACCCGTCCATCATCCGCCCGATCGTCGCCGCGACTTCCAGAATGGCCGACAGGTCCGCCTGACCGTTGGCCCCCTCCGGCGTTCCCACCGCGATGAAGATCATCCGTCCGTGTTTGATTGCCGCTTCCAGATCGGTGGAGAACACCAGGCGACCGGCCCGCCTGTTCCGGGCCACGATCTCGGAAAGCCCCGGCTCGAAGATTGGAATCTCGCCGGCGTTGAGGCGGCGAATCTTCGGCTCGTCGCGGTCCACGCACACCACGCGGTGCCCGCTGTCCGAGAAGCACGCTCCGGCCACCAGACCGACATAACCCGTGCCTATTACGGAAATGTTCATGAACGCGCTCCCGTCAAGATCGCCACAATCCGCTCCGCCGCCTTGCCGTCCCAGAGATCGGGTCGCCGGCCGGTCGGCGGACATCCTCGAACTTCGCGATACGCCTTGAGAATACCGTCTGTTGTGCTTCCGGCCAGTCGGTTCGTCCCTTGGGTGATGGTGATCGGGCGTTCGGTGTTTTCCCGCAGCGTCAAACATGGCACGCCCAGTATCGTCGTTTCCTCCTGAATCCCGCCGGAATCCGTGAGAACCACGGCGGAATCCGCCATCAATTTCGTGAAATCGAGATACCCCAGCGGCTCGATCATCTTCAGGGATGTGATCGTATTCGTCCGCCGTATCAGCCCCATCGTTTCCAGGTTCTTCCGCGAGCGCGGGTGCACCGGAAACACTATGGGCATGTCTTCCGCGATTCGCTCCAGGGCGCCCAGGATCGCCGAGAGACTTTCTGCGCTGTCCACGTTGCTGGGGCGGTGAAGGGTCAGAACCGCGTATGCCTTCCTCTCGAGACCCAGATCGCAGAGGATCGTCGATTGCTCCGCCCGCGACTGGCAGCGCAGCAGCGTGTCGATCATCACGTTGCCGACGAAATGTATCTTCTCGGCGGCGATTCCCTCACAGAGGAGGTTTTCGGTCCCGCTCGGTTCGGTCACAAAGAGCATGTCACTGATCGCATCGGTCAGGACGCGGTTGATCTCTTCGGGCATGGTCCGATCGAAGCTCCTTAGCCCGGCCTCCACGTGCGCCACCTTGATCCCTAATTTCACCGCCACCAGCGCGCAGGCGATCGTGCTGTTCACATCCCCGACGACAACGACCCAGTCGGGTCGCCGTTCGAGACACACCGGCTCGAAGCGCTTCATCACCTCCGCAGTCTGAGCCGCATGTGACCCGCTGCCGACTTCGAGGTTCACATCCGGCTGGGGAATCCCCAGGTCGCCGAAGAACAGCTTGCTCATCCGCTCGTCGTAATGCTGTCCGGTGTGAACCAGTATCGTCTGCGTGCCTCTGGTACGCGAAAGCACCTCCACCAGCGGCGCGATCTTCATGAAGTTGGGCCTGGCCCCGCAAACGCAAAGAACTTTCAACATCAATCTGGTCCCACTCGATTCCTTGCGTGATGCGTTGGGGCTTGGTCCTTGTGCGACATCCAGCGGAATCGTTTACAAAAACGGGCCGCGGGCTGAAAGCCGAAGCACAAAGCGATCCTTCCCGCGCATTCACCTCTGCTGCCTCACCACTCGGGGGACGCAACAGCTTGTTAGCATATCCGTAGTGTGCGAGCCGATACGCCTTTCACGGAGCGCAGTGCCCCACACCCGCTATTATCGACCCTGTACGATTCAATCTCCAACCAACACCGGCATCATCCGCCGGATAGCGGCACAAACTGCCTTTTTTTGGAATTCTCTTGTGATAGTCGTCGCGGCCAGGTATGTTCAAAGCCTCAAAATCTCCCCGGGGGACTTCCTATCCTCATTGGAGTTCTTACGGCACTGTACGCTGACCCTGATCAGCCCCCCAAACTCCGGGGGGAGAAAACAACTCCGACAGTTGCAGTTCCTTGCCCGACGAGGTATAATTACACCATCTGGTTCCGGAGGGCGCGACGGCCGAAGAAGGGCCGGAAACCGCCGCACTTCACCGAAACCTGTTTTCAACTGAACTAGTACGGATTCTCTGGTGTGCGGTGTGCGCCCCAAGTTCCGTTCCTCTCCGCAGGCGCAATTTCTCCAGAGACCGACGTCGGCACCTGTCAGTTCGTGCCCATTGCCCCCGTGCTCCTCGGCAGATGCGGCTGCTTCTTCTACGCCGCCGAGGTAGTGACTGGGTTTTAAGAAGAAGCATTGCGGCTCAACGCTCGCATGTCCAACAGGTCTTTTAGGAGGTCAAGATCATGTCGTCTCATTTCACGAAACCGGTTCATTGGGTTCTGTTTTTTTCACTTGCAACAACGGTCACAGTGTGTTTAGCGGGCGACTTGAATCCGCCGCCTGGGCCTATCGGCCCAACCATGAAAAAGCTCGACATCGTCGAACCGCGAATTCCGATATCTTCGCTCCCGTACATTATCGTCCAGCCCGGCTCCTACTACCTGACCGGCAACCTCTCCGGCGCCGCCGGCCAGAATGGCATCACCGTGGGTGCCAGTAACGTGACCATCGACCTGATGGGCTTCACCATTCAGGGCGTTCCCGCTTCGCTCCACGGCGTAGCTACGACCATGTTGCCGATCACCGTCGCCAACGTGACCCTGCGTAACGGGACCGTGCGCGATTGGGGAGGCAACGGAGCCGCTTTGGGCAGTTACACGCATCTCGAAGAGGTGAGCTTCTCAGGTAACGTCGGCCAAGGCGCGGTTGTTGGCAACTACTCCCACCTGGAGGAGGTCAGTCTTGCTTCAAACGGCGGCACGGGAGCTCAAATCGGGTCGTACGTGCACATGGAAGAAGTGAGCTTCAGCTACAACGGGGGCGGCGGAGCAATCGTCGGTTCCGCGGTCCACATGGAGGAGGTATCGTTCTGCTATAACTCCGGAAACGGCCTGGAAGCGGCGGATACCTGCATCCTTACACGGTGCAGTGCTGAGGGAAATACCCTCGACGGGATCGTCACTGGCGAAAGCGTGTCCATGACCGACATCGTGGCTGCGGGCAACGGCGGGCGCGGCGTCGTTCTCGACCGACACGACGCTCGGGGCCCGGCCATGCTCACCCATGTCCGCGCCGGGACCAACGCCGCCGACGGAATTGTGGTCGGCGAAAACGCAACCCTTCGCGAATGCGCGGCGGTCGACAACGGCGGTCGCGGGATCGTGGCCGACAAATCCAGCCCGAAGCTGTACCAATGCTTGGCCAGCGGCAACACTGGCGGCGACGGTATCGTCCTGGGTGACAACGCGACCTGCAACGATTGCACTGCTCAGGGAAACACTGGTCGCGGGATCGTTGCCGATAAGTCCAGCCCCAAGCTGTACCAATGCTTGGCCAGCGGCAATACCGGCGGCGACGGGATCGTGCTGGGCGACTACGGGACTTGCGAGAACTGCACCGCGCAGGGGAACGCCGGGCGCGGAATCGTCGTCGACAAGGCCAGCCCGCAGCTCCAAAAGGCCCTTTCGATCGGCAACGGCAGCGACGGAATCGTTCTCGGGGACAACGGCACGTGCGAGAACTGCACGGCGGAGGGTAATACCGGGCGAGGAATCGTCGCCGACAAATCCAGCCCCAAACTGTTCAAATGCTCGGCCATTGGCAACACCGGCGGCGACGGGATCGTCCTGGGAGACGGCGGCAGTGCGGAGAACTGCACTTCGCGCGGCAACGGCGGCAACGGAGTGACTGCTCAAAATATGGTCCACTGTAGGCAGATTCACGCGCTGGGGAATTCCGGCGACGGAATCGTTGTCGCTCCAGGAAGCACCTTGACTGATTGCCAGGCGATCAACAACGGCGGCAATGGACTTACTGTCACCGACAACAATACGCCGCCAAAAACCTCCGCAACCGTGATGAAGGGCTGCATTGCCCGGGGCAACGGCGCGATCGGGTTCAATATGACGCGGCCGCCCGTTACCCCGCCCTCGCCAAATGCAGCCGACGGCTCAACTGTCGCCGAGGTGGCGATCGGCGGGAATGCGCTCGTCGGGCCGCCCCTCGTCAACCCGGAAAAGCCAACGGTATCGGGCCTGGTAAGGCGCGGCGTTCGCGCCCCGAGCGCCATGCTTGCGCCCGGGGACCTTCAGCACATGGAATCAGACGGCTGCGTCGCCGAGAAGAACGTCGGCGATGGATTCTCCCTCGACGGCGAGTGGTCGCTTTCTCAATGCGTGTCCCGCAACAACGGCGGGGTGGGAATCAACTCTTACAGTTTCGGCATCGGCAGGGGGACCGTCGCCGAGGGCAACACATCAGACGGATTCGTCCTCCGCGGAGGTTACATACTGACGGAGTGCACATCCCGGGGCAACGGCGGCGTGGGGATTCACGTAACCGATAACAACAGTCCGGCCAAGAGCGTCGGTTGCGTCGCCGAAGGCAACGGTCTCGACGGATTCGTAGTCACCAGCGGAGCCATGCTCACCGGGTGTACGGCCCAAGGGAACGGGACCAGCGGAGTGGGTTGCGGAATTCGCGTGACCGGTACGGGCAACCGCCTCGAGGGTAACCATCTGCTCAGCAATTTTGATTGGGGTCTGAGTTTGTTCGGCGGCGGCAACCTGGTCATCGGAAACAGCGCCAGCGGCAACACCGGCGGCAACTACAACATCCCGTCCGGCAACGCGGCCGGACCGATTGCCGGCACTCTCGATGTGGCCAGTACGACTAATCCGAACGCGAACTTCGAGTATTAGGAGGACGGAATCATGCGCGGCTATACGGCATGTGCGTCCGTGATTGTCGGGTTGTGGAACGCCGTCACGCTTGCCCAGTCCAACATCGACCCCGATCGTGCTTTCTCCTGGGGGGAAAACATCGGATGGTTGAACTGGCGCTGCGATCCGGAAAACGGCGTGGTCGTCGGGGCCGAGTTCCTTTCCGGCTACATCTGGGCCGAGAATGTCGGCTGGATCGACCTCGGCGACGGCAACGGCCCCTACGGCAACAACGACGACACGGACTTCGGCGTAAACATTCTTCCCGACGGCGATCTCGACGGATTCGCGTGGGGTGAGAACATCGGCTGGGTGAATTTCGGAACCGACGCGGTCGCCCCCCTACAGGCCCGTCTGGACTTCGCGCGCGGCAGATTCCGCGGTTTCGCGTGGGGAGAAAACATCGGTTGGATCAACCTGAATGACGCGGAGCATTTCGTCGCCGTCATCCCCGAAGCGCCACTGGCTGATCCAAGTGGATTCGACAAGTGCCGGTTCGTGTCCTTCGTCGTGACCACGGCTCAGGAGTCGGCGATCCGTGTAACGCCGACCTCGCTGCACCACGTGAGTCCGCCGTACACGGGCGGAGCGTCGATCCCGTTCACGCTGTTCGAGGGTCAGTCGCAGTACGTCGGCCCGCCGGCGCAATATGTCGAATCGGCATCGAGTGGCACGCCGTTTTACGCGTCGCAGTTGCAGTGCACGCCGCACTACCAGAATTGGAGCACCATCGGTCTGCTGCACGTGACCGGCGAGGCCATCGTGCCCAGCTCGACATATAACGTCGAGAACCTGGCCGCTAGCTGCTCGGGCAACGAGCCGAGCTGCACGGCCGTTTCGACGCCGTTGGCGATTTTGACGACGCGCTGGGGCGACGTGGAGACGCCGTACAATCCGCCGGTGTCGGACCCGCAGCCGGACACCTCGGATATTTCGGCGCTGGTCAACAAGTTCAAGAGCGCATTGGGCGCGCCTATCAAAGCCCGATCGCTGTTGTTCGGCGACTCCAGAGGGAGGATCGACATCGCCCCGGACCTGAACTTCTCGCATATTTCGGCCTGCGTGGATGCCTTCAAGGGTCTGCCCTACCCCTACAAGCCGGGCAAGTGCACAGGTGATCCGGCCAAGGCATGCGTTGGCGATTCGGATTGCACGAGCACTCCGAACCCGACGACGGGGCCGTGTATCCTTTGTCCGTGACCAACCTGTAGAGCGGGCTCTGCCCGCCTATCAGAGCGTGGAGTCCCGGTTCGATCTTCGCCATTCGCCGTTCTGCTGCCGCCCATTCCGTCGCTCCCCCGGATTCTTCTGTTGCCCACTATGCCTCGATTGCCGACAATCCTAAACAGCAGACGGTGCCCGCCACTAAATCGGTGTCGCCAGTGGTAACGAGCGGCCGTCCGAACCGGGAAGCGCGAGCGGGCAACAGCGTCGGGGATTGTCTCAGACGTGACTGATAGCGACGCAACCGTAACGAAGCCGAATCGCCAAATGATCGCTGAAGGCGAGATACAAACATGATCCGTCGCGAGGATGTTCTGGAGAATCTGGACAAGCGTCCGTTTGAACCATTCCGCATTTGTATGTCCGACGGGAGGGTCTACAACGTGACGCATCCTGATTTGTGCATCACCGCGCGCAACACGGTCTACGTGGGTGTGCCGGACCGGAAGCTGCGCCGGGCCGTCGTTCGAATGGATCAATGCGCGTACGTGCACATCGTTCGTTTTGAGCCGTTGAACGGCAAGCGACGCCGATTGCCGCACAGAAAGAACGGCAATACAAGGTAGCCAGGGAGAATCCGGCTGCACCGATCCGCCGGCTGATTTATCGTTTGGCATGGCCAACCCCGGCGCGCCGGGGGCCGCCATGCCTTCTTTCGGAGAACCACTCGTCATGGACGACGCCAACAACTTCCTTGAAACACCCGATACAAACCCCGGTCCCCTCGGCTCAGGCCGCGGCGCCATCATCCTCGTCGCCGCCAGCCTCATGGCCATCGGCCTCGTCATGGTCGGATCGGCCACGTTCGGTCTCGTGAGCGGTCACGATTGGGGAGCAGGTCAGGGCAGGTCGCGGCATATCACCTAAATAGGTTAATCAAATCACATTAATCTCCCCAGGCAACTTGTTTTTCAAGCGGCATACTTGTTAGATTCCACGCATCGGTATGGGCCGGGAAAGGACGCAAGCAGTATGCGCCTGGCTTCATATCCGGTTTCATTTCCCCAGCGCCTGCCCTCTAAGTTTGCAGCGACAGTAAGTCCCATCGGGCTATGCGTTGTACGCAGAATGGATGCCCGTCTGCAATTCAAAAGGCAAAAGAATACCAAGAGACGAGAAACAGGGGATTGGGGGAGTGCATGTTGGGTTTCGTTGACGGCCATATATGTGCTTGGAGTGCCTACCCCCGGATGGGCAAGCTCAATTGATCCAGACTATGACCTGTTCACAACTGAGATAGGAACGACGTACATCGACATACCCGGTAGCGCGATGAATGCCAAGTATACACGGCGCGCCGGCGGACGATGGCAAGGGGAAGATCATGAATGATCGAAGCGAGAAAACCCGGTCATTCTCCGCCGGTGAACGCGAGTTGGAAGGCAGCCATATCGCGGAGGTCCACGTCGCCGTCGGCGTCAAAATCGGCGAAGCGGCACCCGGGACCGGCATCGTTCGCGGGTCCGCCGTTGATGCCCACACGGGCGTCTGTGAGGCACTCATGGAAGAAATAGAAATCTTGTCCGTCGAGTTTGCCGTTGCTGTCGTAGTCTCCGCTGCCATCAAGCGGGATACGCCCGTACCGCACGTAATCCCAGCGCGTGGTATGCCCCGAAAGGTAGTAGAGACCACCAAAGGACATCAGCGCGTCAGGTGTGGGAAAGATACCTTCCGGAACATCGGCGGCCGCCAGGATTCCATCGATCCACAGTTCGAACCAATCACCGCCGAAGACTTCGAGACGATAGATGTGGGGCACGTCGGGCTCGATGAAGAAGTACAGGCCGGGAAACTGGTAGCCACGAATAAGCCTGGCAAGACCATTTGCCATATTGAAGTGATACGTTGTCGGCCCCCCGACCATCGTCAAGAGCGCCGCGCCGTTATGGTGGTCCACCTCGGACGCTGGAGCGTCGCTCATCATCCGCCATTCGGCGAAAAACGGCGCGCCTGCATAGGCCGACAGATGCGCAAGATACGAGTCGTGGTCGCCCCCAGTCATGACCGGGGGATCGTACCAAGCCCGGATTTCTTGTACGAACCAACTCCCTTCCAGCCAACGAAGGGCGGTTCCAGACCCTTGTCGCATCCACTCAACCTCTTCGGGGAATACATTGCCCTCGTAGCATGTCACACCGGCGTTGGGTGCGCGGCTTGTGCAAAAGAGCAACATCACAGTAGCCAGCCGAAAGCTCACAGTCATTCCCCGCCGGTGAAGGCGTTTTGGAAGGCGGCGAGATCGCGGAGGTCCACGTCGCCGTCGGCGTCGAAGTCGGCGAAGCGGCAGCCGGGCCCGGCGTCGTCGTCCGGGCCGCCGTTGATGCCCAGCCGGGCGTTTGTGAGGCACTCGTGAAAGAAGTAGAAATCCCGGTTATCGACGTCTTCGTCGCTGTCGTAGTCCCCGCTGCCGTCGGCTGGTTGAACTCCGAATCTGATGTAATCCCACTGCGCCGTGATCGTACCCCCCGCGGCTCGGGCGCCGAACACGATCACCGAGTCGCTCGTCGGGTACGGCCCCTCGGGGACGCCCGAATCGACCAGTTCGCCGTCGATGTACCAGAGGTACAACTCCTCCACGTACAATTCGACACGGTACGTGTGCGGAACGTCAGGCTCAATATCGACCCAGACCGCCGGGACGTACGGGTCACGCACGAACAGAACCTGATCCTCGGCAATCGTAAAGTGGTACCAGATTCCCATCCGTCCGCCTGCGACAAGTGCCGCGGGAGCGACGGCGGGAATGCCTTCTCGCGGTCCGTCGGTCTGCATGCGCCACTCGACGAAGAGCATCTCGGTTCCAGCAAACTCGGCAAGCGAGTAATCGTAGATGTCTTCCTCCGGTACCTCTGGTGGACCCGGGCCCACGATGTCCGCGCTCTGAAAAAACCAACCCCCCTGGGTCCAGCGGTCAGCAGTAAAGAGCGTTTCTCTGCGCTCCCACCCAACATCTTCAGGAAAGGAGTTGCCCTCGTATGAGACGATGGCAGCGAGCGAGGGCGCCACCAGCGCGAGGCAAGACGATAGTGCGTATTTGAGCATGGTCTGCCAACCCCCTCACTATTCTTGCCAGTATCCATCGGCAAGGGCATTGTGTCAACGAGAAAACGGCAAAATAGTCGTTTGGAAAGGAAGATTACCAATGCGAAGCAAAGAACCATCCATAGTTATAGGTATTTGTGCGGCGATCTGTGGACTTACAAATCCGCGGACAGCGCAAGGGTGCACCCCGTCTTGCGCGGATGGCGGAGGGCCGACGATCTGCGTTCAGTTTGACAATTTTGCGGGCGCTCCGCAAGAGAATTTCGACTTCGTGTTCGACTTCAGCGATGCGGACAATCCGGGCGTCGATCTGCGCCGAGGTAGGGACCTCCAGGGTACGTTGTATGAGTGGCGTGTCTGGTCCATAGTTGCGCCGGGTAATCCCAGCCCGGCCAACATCGGGAGCGTCACGGGCTACACGGACTTCGATTATGACGTGAAGATTCGTCGGCCAGACGGTTACTGCGGGGCCTATAACGTGGCTCTGATCGATCTGCACCCCGGCGCTGCCTCAAAGTACTCCGTCATGAGCGGCGGTCGAATCGCGGGAGACTTGAGCGGGGATGTTTTTCTCCAGAGGTCCTCCGGCGGCTCCGGCGGAACCCTTTCCCTCACTATCGACGGTGACGCCGAGGGCGACATCACCGTTCCGGTGGTGTCATCACTGACCATTTCCGGCGATGCTCTTGGCACGATAGAAACGGCAGCGATCTACCCGTCGCTAACCATCAGCGGCAATCTTCTTGGAGACATTAAGGTGACATCGGGGATGGCGTTTGCGAGCCTGACTGTGAAAGGCGACGTCGGACCGGACGCGAGCATCGACATCGCCGACACTTACGGTGCCGTCTCCCTGACATTCGGTGTCGAAGGGGTCCCGGGCGCGTTCTCTGGTGATCTTCTCTTGCGGACCGGTATCGAGGAGTCCGTAACCGTCAAATTCTACGACACGCTCACGCCAGTGGGCGAGCAGACTCCAACGATCGACCTTAATGGTCAGGGTGTTGCTGGGGGTTTATTTTTTCCCCTCGGGGGCGATGGGATGATCATCAATGGTGGAGAAGTTACGGGAACTGTTGGGTTCAGCGAGTTCCCTGCGGTCTTCTCGGGGATACTACTTTCTCGAGCGCCGCGTTGGGTAGCGACATCAAACTCTGTGAGGCGGATCTGGATGGGACCATCCACATCCTCGGAGACGCCGACGGTACGATCGCCGTTTCCGGGAATATGGCTGGTGGAGGCAATCTGCTTTCGAATGGAGTCATTCAGATTGACGGCAACTTGGGCGGCACCGTCCACGTCTATTTCGACGCCCTTGGTGAGATCCTGGTTGGGGAGGACGCCGAAGGAGACATCCAAATCGGCGGGAACATCACCTCAACCGGGAAGGTATTGGTGAAGGGCGACATCTCGGGTGATCTTACGGTGGACGGATGCGTCGACGGAGGGATTCTCGCCAATTCCGACGGTGTCGGGCAGGGTGAGATCACCGGTGACGTTTCCATTGAAGGCGAGTTCAACGGCAACATCTGCGGAGACAATCTTGCGCCTATGGAGACCCTCCCTGAGAATATCTCCATCGAGGACTTCGGGGCCAATGGGACGATCTGTGGCGCCCGGCCCGGTTGCGGAGACGGGACGATCAGCAGCAGCGACCCCTCGGACGGAACCGAGGACGCTCGCCAGCCGCATCCCCAAAGCGATTGTTCCCCGGGCGCGCGCCAGGGCATCGGTTCAGAGGATGAGCCGATCATCATCACCCTCAGCGAGGGCGGGGCCAATAACCTCGATTGCTGGGCGCTGTGCGAAACGGGCATCGAGGAGGTGGACACCGGCGCGGGTTGCGGCACGCTCGACGCCAACGCCATCAAGACCTTGACCGAGACGAGCACCGGGGTTTACGAGATCGTTCTCGACCGCCCGATATCCGCCGGGCATTGGACAACAGTCACCTATCGTGGAGACGATACCTATGTCAGTTATGCGTCACTGCCTGCGGACGCAAATGCCGACGAGACATCGTCATCGGTTGACATTCTGGATCACATTGATTGTTGCCTCAATCATACCTGCACTCCCCCCTTCGGAAACTACAGTTGCGACATCGACCATTCCGGCGCCGTTAACAGCAGCGACCTCCTTACGCTGATCGATCTGCTCAACGGCTCGGGGAAGTTCATCGTCTGGAACGGCGAGTCGCTGCCCGCCAATTCCTGCCCTGGCGACAACTTCAGGAGTGGCGGCGGTGAGGCGCAATCCAGCGAGGGCGACAACCAGCAACTCGCCGACTGGTTCGTCAACTACCTGACAACGGCTGATCCGCAGGGAGGCGCGGGGATCGATGAATTCCATGCGATCGTCGAGTCCGTGACCCAATGGTGCGTCGATCACTTCAACGGGGATGAGCGCACAGCTCTGGCCGACCGGTTGAGCGATCCGACGCTTAAGTTCGCGAGCGACGCGGGCGCGAAGGCAGCCTCGATGGTCGTTGAAGTAATAACGCCTTGACCTTCACCTTTTTGCGCGGGCCGATTCAGGTTATTGCGAACCGGCCCGCGCCGCGGTTCTCGACCACCGAACATGAAACCTCGCCCTCATAGGCGCCGGTCCGGATGCCCGCCTATCGCCGACATCCGGAACCACGAGTGCTCCCGAAGATCTACTGTTGCTCACCCTCCCCTCTTCGCCGAAAATGACACACAGAAGCATTCCGATGCACGGAGATTCTCGGTCATGGACGACGCCAACAACTTCCTCGAAACACGCGATACAAACCCCGGCCCCCTCGGCTCAGGCCGCGGGGCGATCATCCTCGTCGCCGCCACCCTCATGGCCATCGGCCTCGTAATGGTCGGCTCGGCCACCGTCTCCCTCGATCGCCCCTTGTTCGGTCCGCGACTCTGGACCACTCCCCTGGGTCGCCAGTTCGCCTTTGTCCTCTGCGGACTGGGCATCTGCCTGGCCACTGCCCGCTTGTCCGCCCCGCTACTGGCCTCCGCCGCCTGCCGCCGCCGGATTCCCGTTATCCTGCTGCTCTTCTCCGTCGCCCTGCTGGTCCTCGTACTAATCCCCGGCCTATCCGACGCCAGCCACGGTTCGCAGCGCTGGCTCAGATTCAAC